>Ga0209561_1000188_pt1 | contig 17350 bp, 14 predicted proteins | sample WorMettrBAHAMAS2_FD_187393 | JGI IMG/M metagenome (GOLD analysis project Ga0209561, IMG submission 187393) | Marine gutless worms symbiont microbial communities from Max Planck institute for Marine Microbiology, Germany - Inanidrilus... | ecosystem: Host-associated > Annelida > Digestive system... | reverse complement strand
ATCGATCCTCCGCGCGGGAACAAGCCCTTCCCCACAGAAAATAGACGCATCGCTGGATTGCTCGTTCCTGACCGAAAGTTAAGTGTCGGTAAATTCTCCGTTAAGTGGCGGTCATTAATCAGAAAAAACAGATTTCAGAATCCGGCGGCTTACCTAGCTCCAGGGAACTAGTCTTCAGAGCAGCAACGTGATCTCGCTCAGGCCCTACAGAAAGCCACAGGCTACCTGACACACAGAAGACCCCAGGCACTTATACATCCCCACCCACACTTTGACATCCTACCTACGCACATATTCCTACAGTCTACAAATCAGCTAGCATTCATGTCTCACACACCAACCACAAAATTTTAGGGAATGCAGACAAAAACTTGCAGACACATTTGAGACAGTCATTGAGGATCTACATACAAACGGTGATTTCTTCAAAGAAAAATTCATCTCCAACAAGTTGAAAAAGCTGAGGAAACAGGCAGGACTTACACAGAAAAAACTAACAGAAAAAGTAAACATTACCACCCCCTACATCTCCTACCTAGAACGGAATCCACCTACCTACCCAAGATAAGAAATCATGCACGAAATTGCTCAGGCACTAGGAACATCAACAACTAAGCTCTGGAATACCTCAAAGGTTGACAACCTTTCAACAGAAGAACAAGCTCTATTTAGAGCATACAAGAACCTTCACAAAGACAATCAACATAAGCCATTAGAAAATATAGGAGAATCAAGGAAGAAGACAAAAGTGCCTTGGATACCCCAAAGCAGACCACCTTCCAGTACTCGGTACTCTACCAAACCCCATTGCCACGCCGAGATCCAGGACCAGATATCCATGTTTAGGATAAGGAACAGAGAGCTATTTCCCTAACCATTAAGGCTAAACATGCCAAGGACCCAAAGACCAGAGTCAGCCTCAAAGCCTTAGCTAATCCCAATACACCTAAATGCAGAAGCACTACAAAACGGCCGCACCAAGTGCCAGCTCATCGAGCGGGACAGCATGGTTTTGGGGGCTAGTGAAATATTCCTGACTAAGCCGGATCGTCGAAGGCCACAGGACACGCTGCTGTTCATTCTTGGGGAACCATAGGTCAAAGACCATGACGATCTTTAAGTCGACCTGAATGGTTGGAGCTTGTCTGGTATACTAGAAAGTCCCAAGCGGCTAATACCTTCCTTCGATGCAGTATCCCTCGATTTGGGCAGCCTGTGGATGCCAACTGGTGTGGCCCCTTCTGATGAGGACTAATTCGCACACGTTCCCAGATCACCACTCGCTCAAATTCAGCAAGCGCCCCGAAGATAAGGTCAAGCTGCCGCTGCCGAAGGTGCTCATGGTAGTCTATCTCGTCGCCATCAGCAGTAAAGGCCAGGGCCGTTAGTCCGGCCACTAGTGGCGCATGGCGCGGGCAACCGGTTTGAGATTGCCTACATTGAACACAATGACAACCTGACCGCCCAGAAGAATTGGACAAGCCAATAGTAGTACCGCTAGGTACCGCTAGTTAGAACCGACGCGCCCGTGGAAAACAGCACAGCCTCCGTGAGACGCTTCGGGGGTGGCGGCGGACAGCCCGACGGAACCGATCGGCCGTGGTGGCTTCCAGATCCCATCTTCCTGGAGGCATAGTTCAAGCGAGCAAGGCCAAAAGAGCAGGCAAGAGAACCAGCCCAACCGCCATCACTATCCAAGCCAAAACAGCAACCGCGATACCGCCCCAATTCAGGTTCTTTACAGCCAGCACCGTTCCAATCGAAGCGGCGATTGCGGCTAGTGGGACAAAAACGATTCCAAGGAACAGGATCCTAAGCACAGCCAGGATGCAGGCAATCACACCAGCCATTAGGCCGGAGCTCCGGTTTGCTTCTTCACCGATACCTCAATGGCGATGGTTCCTTGAAAGAGAGCGGCCAGCGCCTCCTAGACCGCGCCGGTTAGACTGATTCGTGCACTCCCCAAAAGTATACTTTTTGGGATACACGCCGGCTGTGTTCTAAAACACGTCCTATAATAGATTTTCCTCATCGTCTAAGAGGATATGGAACAAAAACTGTGGCCATTGTTGGCTATGCACGCGTGAGTTCGATCGGCCAGAGCCTGGAAGTCCAACTGGATCGTTTGGCCCATTGCAACAAGGTCTATCAGGATCGATGCAGTGGAACCACGGCAGCCAGGCCAGCTTTCCAGGCTTGTCTCAACTTCGTGCGCGCAGGCGATTTTCTCGTCGTTACGCGCTTCGATCGTCTGGCGCGCTCGACCTTCCAAGGGGCGATGGGCCAGGTTGGCCTCGACCACATAGCCGGCGGGCAGGCGATGGGGGATATGCAGCAGGGAAAGCTCTCTTCGTATGTCTCAAATGATTTGAACATGAATGGGGGGCACTACAGTGCTTTGCAGGCGCGGAGTACAGCGGTGAATACGGTAGGTACTGATCGTGACTATGAGGCGGCGGCGGAGCGCGCGGATTAGCTACGGGGATTCGGCGATCGGTGCGATTTCCCAGTCCGCCGGCGAGAACCATGTGGGCGCACTGGCGCGGCGCTCCGGGGAGCGTTCCAAGTTTTAGGAGCTGGAGAAATCGCTAAGGCCGACGAATGCGGCGGAACGCTTCGATGCGGAGTCGAAGAACAGCTTTACACAGACGATGGCCAACCGTGGGGTAAGTGGTTCCGATTCGGGCCGTGCTCGTGCGTTCTTCGATGCGGGCCAGTCAAAGGCGACGCTCAAGGCTGGAGCGGACGCAATCGAGAAGTCCGAAATGCTCAGTCGTGGCGAGACCACTGGGCACGCGCAAGCGCCAGCGCGTAATGAGCCGGGAGCAATCAAGCGCTGGGTCGAGCTTCGCGTAACCTTTGGTCAGCCGGAGTTTTGCCGCGTCGATCAGGACATCGCCGTACGGATGGCGCTCGGCGAGAAAGCCGAGCCGTTTGAGCACCGCGCCGTTACCGAGCTGGTCGGCATAGTCGATCAGCAGGCGTGGCTCGCTGTCTTTACGCTGCATGTATTGTGCGAAACAATCGGCAACATGCTAGATGCCGCTGCCGGTCGTAGGATTATCGAGCATGTCGATGATCGTCCGGTGGATATCCGAGACGAGAACCCGGCTCTGGCCGCGCTTGGGTATATGCGTGAAGGCGACGTCCTGGTCGTTTGGAAACTCGACCGGTTGGCTCGGTCCCTCAAGCAGCTAATCGAGACCGTGGAGGCGATGAATTGATGTGTGCGTGCTCAGGAAACGCGGCCAGGCGTTTCCTGGCGATGCTTCCTAGAATGTAGCCGGCGATTCCTTCAATCGCGGTAATGACTCATCTATGGCAGGTATACCAAAAACTCAGGAGAAACCCGATGAAGCTCTACTCCGACTCCATCACCGACGGCCAACCCATCCCAAGTGAATTCGCCTTCTGTGTGCCCGATCCGGAGAGTCATGTCCGCCTGGGGGCGAATCGCAATCCGCACCTGGCCTGCTCCGATCTCCCCGCGGGCACCCAGTCACTGGTGTTCATCTGTCACGACTCGGACGTACCCAGTCGCAGCGACGACGTGAATCAGGAGGGGAGGAGAGTACCGGCGGATCTTCCGCGGGTGGATTTTACCCACTGGGTGCTGGTGGATCTGAAGCCGGACCGAAACGGCATCGCAGCAGGCGAATTCTGTTCAGAGGTAACCGCCCGTGGCAAGCTGGGGCTGGAGGGGCACGACGGCATCCGGCACGGCATCAACGGCTACACCGATTGGTTCGCTGGCGATGACCAGATGGCCGGTGACTATTACAGCTACGATGGCCCTTGCCCACCGTGGAACGATTCCATCACCCACCACTACCACTTTACGCTGTATGCTCTGGATCTCCCACGCTGTCCGGTCGAAGGGCGTTTCGACCGCGAGAAGGTGTTGTCTGCGATTCAGGGCCACATACTGGCCCAGGCAAGCATTGTGGGGACCTACAAAACCAATCCCGATGCGAAGTGATGAGTGATGAGAACCACGAATCACACGGATCGACGCGAATGTACGTAATCGCCGTGCTCACAATGGCGGTGCGCGCTACACGTGGCCGGAAGTGGCGGCATGGGCCGCGGCCCGCGCGGTCGGCCACCAACCGGGCGCTGTTCCCGATCTTCTGTCCATTCACCCGGATGCCTTCCTGGAACACTTCCACCCAATCGCCTGGCAGCACCACCACCTGTTTCAACAGGGGAGACACACCCCCGGCATAGCCCCCTCCTGGGGCCAGATAGCCCCAGCTCCAGCGCCAGTTGTATCGCCGGATAGGTGTAAGGGAAAGGCAGGCCGCAACGAGCGAGCCCTGCTCGATTTCTGGCGTCTGTGAGCCCGGTAGAAGCCTGCCGGCATGGAACCGGAAAGATTAATCCTAATTCCGCTCAGGAGATCGATTCCAATGCTTACCGTGGTGAGCAGAAGCCAGATGGCCAGCACGCGGCCAAGCGCGTTCCGGGCCGCTGGCTCAGTTACGTGGACATCCACAGACTACCCAAGTTGAGCGGCACCGCGTCGAACGGTGGGACGGCGGCTTGGGCCGTGCCACCGTAAAGGCCAACCTCCACCCAGGCACCGCCCAGGAGCCGGTAGGCTTCCACGACATGCTCAATGGGCTCGACCAACCATGCATACGACACGCCATACCGCGCATACAGCGGCGTCTTGATTTCCCGATCAACAGGTGCGAAAACTTGCGCTTAAAGTCTTGTATACGTCCAAAATTTCTGGTACATCGGAACGGCCAAAGCGGCTATATCCTTCCTTCGATGCAGTGTCCCTCGATTTGGGCAGTCTGTGGATGAGGACTAAATTGAATGGGTACAGGAGAAGGAGACACATGCTAAAGCACTCGAAGTTACTATTTCTACTTTCCGTCGGTGCTGTCATAGCCATAACGCAGGGTTGCGGATCGACTCCACCGCTGTCCGAGTCCTGCCAGGACCTCACGAGCACCCCATTCCTTCCTGATTTCCACAAGGCACCACTCTGTATTAATCCTACCCCACCCACTAGCGAGAACAGTATTGCCTATGGTGTGAGAGGAGACCCAACTCTTTTCATGACCGTTGGGGAAAGAAGTAGCAGCGCGGGGGATCGTGGGGAAGTCTGGATAAAGCTTGGAGGTCTTACATTAAAAAGCAGATACAGACCCGCTGCTCCATACACATGGAGTGAGGTCCATGACTTGACTTACACACCACTCTCATTTCTCCTCGCGGGAGTGATTGGTAGACAAGAAGGGATGTCCACGATAACACAAGCGGCCTACGTATCGAACCCTATAAGGACCGGCAACAGGACTCTTCAACCCCTCCCCGGCGCGAGTCGCAGTGAGGCCAGTGGCGTGAACTACGATGGCACCGTCATCGTAGGGTGGGGTGCCCCTAGCACGACGGGAGTACACGCAGTCCTTTGGAGGAAAAACAGTTCCGGCACATTCATCATAGAGGACCTCGGAGTCCTCCACGACGGTCTGTCCAGTAAGGCCCATGACGTAAGTGGGAATGGCAATATCGTCGTGGGAGAACGCACCACCACAGGTGGATCAATCCACGCCTTCTGCTGGGTAAGAGGCAGAACCCCAGAGCCTATGCAGGACCTCCCTACCCTTGGCGGACGTTACAGTCACGCCTTTGGCGTAAGTAGAGATGGCAACGTCATCGTTGGGGACAGCACCAACGAACACGGGAAGTTTCGTGCGGTCCTTTGGAGGAAAAACAGTTCCGGCACATTCGTCATAGAGGACCTCGGAGTCCTCCACGAGGACGATAATGCATTCAGTAGTGCCCGGAAGGCGGATAGCGATGGAAACGTCGTCGTGGGGATGAGCACCGTCGAAGGCGGCATGATGCACGCCTTCCGCTGGGTAAGAGGCAGAACCCCAGAGCCTATGCAGGACCTCGGAACCCTCCCCAACCATACACTCAGTAAGGCCTTTGATGTGACTCCCGATGGAAACGTCGTCGTGGGGCTGAGTGCTATCTATGACAGAGTTGAGAGGAAATTTGAGAAACATGCGTTCTACTGGATGGATAGTGAAGGCATGAAGGACCTCAACGAGGACCGGTAGGTTACCGGTAGTTATCACGCTCAACCTGTGGACAACTCTGCCGATTCCCGCCGATCCAACCCGGAGGGAACGGGCCGAACCAACCGGAGAGAAAGCGCAGTCAGATGGTCGGAGCGTTTCCCAGTGTTTCCCCTGGTGAGCTATTGCCGAGGGCTCCTAGAGGCATTTAGGGGGCTTCTGAGGGCTTCTCGCCCATCCTGGCAAGCTAGCAAGCGCAGGATGCGCGCGCAGGCAGGGATGCCGAAGTGTGTAGGGACGCACGGATGCCTGGAATCCTCCGTGCGTCAGGTAGCCGCTGCTCTGCGGCTTTCCACAGACCGGCAAACAAGACCGCATCGCCACCCTGTAGACCATTCCTCGGAGCCAGAATCGGTTCTGGCGGTTGAAATGTGGATCCATGCTTCCCTGCCGCCGCCGTTCCCGAAGCGGCCCGGCCTCATCCCTCAGAAGACCCCAAAATGCCTCTGGGAGCCCTCAGCAGTAGGTAGCCCCCTAGGAAAGGGCGCAGGAAGCCCGTAGAGAGCCTTTCAGGAGCCCCTGGGGGCACGTTGAGGGGTATTACGTGGGCATCCACAGACTACCCAAGTCGAGCGGCACCGCGCCGAAGGGCGGGATGGCAGCTTGGGTCGTACCGGTGTAACGACCAACCGCCACCCATTCGCCATCCTGAAGCCGGTAGGCTTCCACGACATGCTCGATGGGCTCGACCAACCAGGCATACGACACGCCATACCGCGCATACAGCGGCAGCTTGATTTCCCGATCGATGCTCCGGGTGGACGGCGATAGGACTTCACAGATCCAATCCGGCACGAGTTCGATTTTATGGCTAGTTGGGAACTTCAGCTTGCGCGCACGCCGCCATCCCGCCAAGTCAGGCACGGCAACGTCAATATCTAGCGTAAAGTGAATTTCCGGCTCATCGTAAATTACCCACCCGCCAGGGCCTCCCATGCCATGGTGAAAGGGCGCTCCCAGGGAAATCCCCACGGAGGACTGTGCGTGCACATGCGGTGCGGCGGGACGCGACTGCGCATGAAGCTGTCCGTCAAAAAGCTCGCCGATGGCGCGCGAAGGTAAGTTTTCCAAATCTCGGTAAGCGGCGGTGCTCATCGCTGGTTCTCCACGAGGCTGTCGCTGGTTTCCGGCGCAGCGATCCGCGCCTGCTGTTGGAACGTAGGATCCCGGAAGTAGAGGATTTTCCGGCCATAGATCGGTGCCTGCCCAGCAGCGAAGACCAGAAAGTGGCCTGGTTCTAGGATGTTGCCGTGTTCGTCTTTCCTGGCCGACGGAAACTGCATGACTTCTCACATGGGTGGCGCTTAAGAACCAGTTCGGAGCCGGATACAAGGCTGGCCGATTTGCAAGCGCAGGGATGCGCGCGCAGGCAGGATGTCGACGTGTGTAGGACGCACGAATTCTGCATCGCCACCCTGCAGACCAATTCCCCGGAGCCTTCCACTCCCGAGGCGTTCCAGTTTTCCACAGGCGCTTCGGTTCTAACTATCGGTACCTAGCGGTACTACTATCGGTTTGTCCTACCAACTACACGTAGATAATTCGCAGTATCCGCAGACTTTTGCACAGGAAGGTTATCGCGGGTCCTAGTGGACCAGGAGCATGCGCTTCTTCACGGGCGGTGGGCTGCTATACAGGGTTAATCCACGACCATCTGCTTCGATTTTGCCGGCGGGGTAGAAGGCGAGGACCTGACCCAGGGCAATGCGGAATTTGCGCTTGAAGTTGTTCATCTGACTAAGTCCGGCTCCAAACTGGTCCTTGATCGCTACCCATATGATGGGTTGTGGCTGCTCGCGTGGTATCCGATGCAGACGTTGTGCGAGCCAAGCGTAAATGTCCAAAGCCATGGATGAATGCGCCAACCCTGCGAGGGCACGTTCGTTGAGCGGAACGACGTGGTTTTGGAGGCTAGTGAAACGCGCGTGCCTTCTAACCGGTCGAGCGATTCAACTAGGGCCATGTAATCCCGGCCGCTCGTGCCCCTGTTTGTGCAAATCAGAAGATCACGTGAATTGATCCGCACCCGTTGAGATACTGGCTTTCTCTGCCTGTGATCTTCGACATGACCTGCGAAATACAGTAGATCAAGATGTCCTTCGCCATGTTTCACACACCGACCACCGCAACCGCTTGCTCGACTCTGGGATTTAGTCTTCAGGGTGGCGATCGCGTGTCAATTCAATCTTTCGGTTCAATATTGAGGTTGCGCGACGAAATGAGTGAATGGGAGGAGAAATCAACCCGTGAGGTCTCGGCACGAGACACCAGTGACGATACGGTGATGTCATATGCTGCCGCGTATCTGTCCAGCACAGTCAGTGTCACACGCCGTTTTCTGTTCTCCAGCTCGGAGATATACGATGGAGACAAACCCGTTTTCTCACTCGCCACAATCTGCGTATGACCACGCGAGTGGCGCAGTTCCCGCAACACCCCGCTTAAAATCGTGATCAAATCTGACATTTTTCCTCCTCGCGAAATGTCACACTCTGAAAAATTAACCATTTGCGTAAGAAGTATAGGGAATTGATCATCGAGGCCATCGAGGTTGCGCCAGGACACGATTTCGGAATCCCGCTGGGAAACCCATACATCCCTAACCTGCATTTCTGCCGGGTCCGGGGCGGTATATGGTCCCACTGTAGAGAAATCAGCAGAGATCGAAATGTTAAACAGTAATGGGAAATCCCCCGGGTATTCCGTGGAGACAGAAATAGTTTGACGTTTGCGGAAAGCCATCCCGACTAGAGGCACTCTCGTACAGCAAGAGTTTGGCACGAGACAGGAAGGGTTTGCCGTTTTTGAGAGTCCATCTGGGACACTCCGCTCGTGAGCCGCCAAGCACACGAGTGAGAGGAGGTTCCGATGGACGAAGCCAAAAGCTTAAGCCACTCCAAGCGAGAGTGTAAATACCGTGTGGTTTTTATTCCGGAATGTCGGCGCCGGATCTTGTGCGAGCAATTGCGACGCCATCTCGGGGAAGTTTTCCACGAGTTAGCTCGATAGCGAGAGAGCTGGATCGAAGAAGGGCACCTGATGCCTGACCATCACGGGTATCGGGGCTAATAAAGCGTTCTCAGAATTTGTGCGGCTTGGCGCGGACGGAAGATGGGGTTCAGGTCATGTCTTTATGGGAGGGATGCAGATTGGAAGCCAGGTAGCGGTAAGTACTAGTCTTAGACAGCCCAAATTCAGCCATCAGGTCAACAATCTTAACCCCGGCCTTTCTTTTCCGTTTCAACTCCCGCACGGCCTGCTCAGACAGTCTCCGCTTCCGCCCAAACGCCACACCGCAAGCCTTCGCTTTCTCGATACCTTCCAGTTGACGCTCGGTACGGATTTCCGTCTCAAATTGAGCAATCGCTCCAAGCATGTTGAAGAGCAGGCGGCCGGTCGCATCGCTCGTGTCGATATTCTGATCGAGCACTTGCAGCTCAACGCCCTTTTCCCGGAGCCGATCTGCAATTTGGCAGAGATGGAAGGTCGAGCGCGCCAGGCGATCAAGGCGCGTGACGACGAGAAAATCGCCTTCGCGAACGAAGTCGAGGCAAGCCTGGAAAGCCGGCCTGGCAGCCGTAGTCCCACTGCATCGATCTTGGTAGACCTTATCGCAATGGGACAAACGGTCCAGTTGCACTTCCAGACTTTGTCCGATCGAACTCACGCGTGCATAGCCAACGATAGCCATCGTTTTTGTACCATATTCTCTTAGACGACAAGGAAAAAACATTATAAGACGTGTTTTGGAACACGGTAAGAGAAACCCCCAAAAAGTAACTTTTTGGTACGAAACTCACCAGGAAACGCCTGGCACGCGCTTCTCGCACAAAACTGATTTTGGACTAACAAGGGGAGGCCCAACATGCGTATCGCCTTAAGCAAGGAGCAATACTGGACCTTGGTACTCTCGGCGGGCCAAGCAGTTCAGCTCGATCTGTGAACAGTGATGGTACTGTTGTTGTTGGATGGAGCAGCGTCGCAGGCGACTAGGTGAAGGCATTTCGCTGGGTGGAAGGCCGCCAAACCCCCATGGAGGACCTCGGAACCCTTCCCAACTTTACGTCTAGTGGGGCCTATGGCGTGAACAGTGATGGCACCGTCGTCAGTGCGTTGGGCGCTTGACATCCTCCGTTCAGAGCATCCAACTATCTTCCCGTACCAGGTGCGGAAACAGATCTATAATTAGGAATCGGAATTTCCTAGTTTAAGATATTGATGTTCTACCCTACGTTGGCTATATTGAGCCTGTCAAACGCTCCATCCAGGACAGAATGCCTTGAACATCGGAAAGATTCTCGAACGGTTTCCAACGCAAGTAGATTGCATCGCTTATCTTGAACAAGTCCGCTGGGGCAGCGATCCAATCTGCCCCTATTGCGGTTCTGACAACACCGCACGCAACCAACATCGCCACCGCTGCTATGATTGCAGAACCTCGTTCAGCGTTACTGTGGGCACAATCTTTCATCGTACCCACCTTCCCCTGCAAAAGTGGTTCTTGGCAATCATGCTCATGCTGAACGCCAAAAAGGGGCTATCCGCACTTCAGCTTTCGCGCGATCTGGACGTTAACAAGAATACCGCCTGGCGCATAGCCATGCGGATTCGCAAGGCGATGACGCAGGCCGAGCAACGCAGCCTTCTGACGGGCGTCGTGGAAATGGACGAAGCCTATATCGGCGGCAAGCCGCGCAAGGACAATCGACGGAACGATGACAAGCCGAACAAACGCGGCAGAGGTACCGACAAGGCTCCCGTGATCGGCGCGGTCGAGCGCGGCGGCAAGGTAACGGCCAAAGCGACGGCCAAGGAAAAGATGAAGGGTCGGCATATGCGGGCCTTCGTTCGAGAGCGCGTTGACACGTCCAAGGCTGGCCTGATCACTGACGAATACAAAGGCTATTTCGGCATGTCGAAGGTGCTGCCCCATGCCGTCATCAAGCACCAGGATTGGTATGTGGACGGCGATATTCACACCAACACCATCGAAGGCTTCTGGGCGCTCCTGAAGCGCGGCATGTTTGGCCAGTTTCACAGCGTCAGCCGGAAGCATCTGCAACGCTATGTAGACGAATTCTGCTATCGCTACAACCTTCGCAAGGCTAATCCTTTCGCTGCTTTCGATCTCACTGTCAATCGTGGATGGGGGGGGACGGCATGAGCGAGAAACGGCCTTTCAAAGTCATCGCCGGCACCTCGGATCGACCGTTGGTCATCGGCGATATCGAGATCCCATGCTACGTGCTCGAAGACGAGACGAGGGTATTGAGCCAGCAGGGCTTCCTGGGAGCAATAGGTCGAGCCCGAAAGGCTAAAGGCGGGCATGGTGCAGGAATGGTCGACACCCCCCCCTCTTTTCTGTCGCCTAGCAACCTAAAGCCCTTTATTTCCAAAGAATTGCTTGGGTCGACAACTGCTGTACCGTTTCGGACCGCCGAGGGCCGTCAAGGATACGGCTACCGAGCTGAACTGCTGCCGAAGGTTTGTGCGGTCTATCTCGAAGCACGCGATGCCGGTGAATTGCTTCCTTCTCAACAACACATCGCTGAACGTGCCGAAATTCTCATTCGTGGCCTCGCAACCGTCGGGATTATCGCGCTGGTCGACGAAACAACAGGATACCAACGCCTGCGGGAAGAGCGCGCCCTAGCTACCATCCTCGATAAGTTCATAGCCAAAGAGCTTCAGCCCTGGACTCGCACCTTTCCATACGAGTTCTATCAGCAAATCTTCCGATTGAAGAGGTGGCCCGGACCCGATGGCGTGAAGCGGCCGTCTATTATCGGACACTATACCAACAATTTCGTCTATGAGCGGTTGGCGCCGGGTGTTCTGAAGGAACTGAAAGCACAAAATCCGACGCTGCCCACAGGATATCGCCGCAATCGGCATCACCAATGGTTCACGCCCGATCTTGGTCACCCGAAGCTCAAAGAACACCTCGCCGCCGTGACGGCGCTCATGCGAGCCGCGCCGAATTGGGAGAGCTTCGAACGCAGCGTTAACCGCGCCTTGCCGAAATATGGTGAGGCAATTGAGCTTCCCCTGGAGGACTAGTCCCGGAGATAATGCGCGACCTTAAACTAGGAAATTCCGTTACGTTTTTTGGTTGATTGCCGTGCGTTGGCGTTTTCCTGTTTCTCGCTTTCGTTAACTTGTTTTAGGATTTCAACAAGTTTGAATCTTCTTCTGCGATTTAGCCTTAGATAGGCTCGCAAAATTGCTCGTTCTCCTCGCGCTAGTTCCTTGCTTGCGGAGTCCAGCTCCTCGTACGGCGACTCCCAGACGTCTTCTATTGTTGTTTCTAAGCTACAACTTGCGCAAGACCGATCCCTTCGCCGCCTTCGATCTCACCATCAACCGCGGACTAGTGGTTGCGGCATGAGCGAGCAACGGCCTCTCAAAGTCATCGCCGGCACCTCGGATCGACCGTTGGTCATCGGTGATAAGGCTAAAGGCAGGCATGGTGCAGGGATGGCCGACATCCCACCCTTTCTGGCACCTAACAACCTAAAGCCCTTATTTCCAAAGAATTGCTTGGGTCGACAACTGCTGTACTGTTTCGGACCGCCGAGGGCCGTCGAGGATACGGCTACCGAGCTGAACTGCTGCCGAAGGTTTGTACGGTCTATCTCGAAGCACGCGATGCCGGTGAATTGCTTCCTTCTCAACAACACATCGCTGAACGTTCCGAAATTCTCATTCGTGGCCTCGCGACCGTCGGGATTATCGCGCTGGTCGACGAAACAACAGGATACTAACGCCTGCAGGAGGAGCGCGCCCTAGCCACCATCCTCGAGAAGTTCATAGCCAAAGAGCTTCAGCCTTGGACCCGCACCTTTCCGTACGAGTTCTACCAGCAAATCTTTCGATTGAAGAGCTGGACCGGGCCCAACGGCGAGAAGCGACCCTCCGGACACTATACCAACGATTTCGTCTATGAGCGGTTGGCACCGGGCGTTCTGGAGGAGCTGAGGGCACGAAGTCCGACTTTGCCTACAAGATATCGCCGAAATCGGCATCACCAATGATTTACCCCGATCCTGGTCATCTGAAGTTCAAAGAGCACCTCGCCGCCGTCACGGCGCTCATGCGAGCCGCGCCGAAATCGAGCTTCCCCTGGATGACTAGTCCCGGAGACAAGGTGCGACCTTAAACTGGGAAATCCAAGGAAATAATGCAGGAATTCGAGGAAGAAGAGAAAAGCCGCAAGAGCCAACAGTGCGCTTGCTCTGCTTCTCAGAGTCCCTGAGCGGCCCGTAGCGGCGTTTTGTAGCGCAAGGCTAGGGTTCAGCCTGCACTACGGAAACGCCGCTAAGAGTCTCTGTGGTGCTTGGAAGGCAAACTCCAACGGGCTGCTCAGGACCTCCGCCCTCACCACTCGGCGCGCTTCCGTCCGATCGCAATGACATCCGCCGCGCCCGGATAGTTCACAGAGAGCGAGGTGGTCGCAAGGCTGGATGGTTCTCAAAGAATGAGCAGCAGCGCGTCTTGTGGCCTGCAACGCTCCACCTAAGCCAGGACTACTTCACCAGCCTCCAAAACCACGCCGTGCCGCTCGATAAGCTTGCCCTTGCAGGGTTATCGCATTCGGCAATGGATTTGGACATCTTACGCTTGGCTCGCACAACGGCTGCACCGGGTGCCACGCGAATGGCCTCAGTTCATCTCATGGGCGGCGCTCAAGGGCCAGTTTAGGCAAGATTACAAACGCATTCTGGATTTCGGAGAATTTTCCTAATTACTCTGATGCAGGTTCTCACCCAATATCCAGTTGCCAAGGTCGAAGAAAGCGGACACGGCATGACACTGTTCAACAGTCCACCGCCCGTACAAAAGTGCCTGGTGCCTGTGTATAAGGCCTAGGAACAACTCAAGTTATCTACGGCTACTTTGTCGCGCATACCTATTACCTATAGTCTCCAGTAGCTATCGATAGTTAACCGGCGGCCATCAGTGGATAACCAGACTGGATTCATACACCAACCTCTGCAGCGGCTTGCTCGGCTCCTGGGAATTGGTCTTCAGGAAGGGAAACGTTGGGGGACTCTTCGGGGGTAGCGGCGAACGGACAGCCCGACGGAACCGATCGGCCCGGTAGCTTCCAGCCTATAGCCTTCGGCATCCTGCCTGCGCGCGCATCCCTGCGCTTGCCCAGCCTCGACCACTAATTCTGGCACCAAGGCTGGTTGGGAAACCGTCACGCTCTGCGCTCCTGACAGGAATCTCCGCGTGAAAGCGATGGCGGCTTGCCAGGCCCGTTTTTCGCAGTCTGAAACATTCCGCTACGAATAGGGAGGGAAGTGGAGGTCATTCACTGAAAGGTTAAGCCAACGGACTGCTACGCTTCCTTGATCAGCCTCGCTGAAAAAACTATTCCACACGACGGCTGACGATTGGAGTTTTTGCATTCTTGGTTCTGCATCTTCCCTCCAGATGAACGCTTGCCTAGAAAGATGACCCACAAAGAAATAGTTAATCCCCACGATAACGGTTCCAGTGTCATTCATGCCGTAGGCGACACTGCTCGATGAAGCTTCTGGATGCTCTGGGAGGGCTCCGAGATCTTCTATGTCGAATAGGACAGTGCTTGGATTTCTCTTCCAACGGACCGCATGGTTGCGGAGGGGGTCTTTTTAGACACCGCTAGACCCAACGATGATAGTACCGTCATCATTCACCGCATAGGCGACACTGGGAATACTTGGTTCGAGTGAGCTGAGAGATAGTGTGTCCCCGCTCCAAGCAGCGTGCGAATCTTCGCGTGCAGGGCCCGCTCGTTGATATGGGCCGTGCCAAATTGGGATGGTTTCAGGCGAAGTCTCCAACGTGCGTTCTCAAGGTCAAACGAAACATACCACTACCGTTGGACGAATAGCTCTTCTTCCAATCAGTCGGTTTTTGACATGTTTCATTTGGGCGATTGTGTTTTCCATTGGAAATCCCCTCGGGGAACCCTCCAAAAAGCCTGCCCCCTCTTTAAATTGGGAGGGCCTGTCTGGATGTATCTTCTCAATCATCCGCACACGCGCGCGTGCAGACAATCGACGTAAACTATATGTTATTTGATGGGCAGTTGGAAAATCGACCTTTCGCATTTGAAAATTATCCTGTTTACGGTCCTCGTATATATAATGGTAGGGATTTGATATTCGAAGTAACTCTCGTTGAAAAGGATGTTGATGAGATAGAGGGTCTAAGCAATCATGCAGTCCACCACGTCAGCCTCCAACCATAGCACGGCGGATATCCCCTTCCCCTGACTGGGTGGAGGACATGGACCCGTTCGCCAGCACCACGCCAGCGGCTCCCTTCGGGGCTAGGTGATAGATGATCTGCTGGAGCTAGGCGAAGTTGGCATTGCCGATCGGCGGAATGCCGTATTTCTACCTTGCGTCCTCGCGTAGGCGCTCCCCGTTCCAGTCGTGGATATTGAGGAAAGCCGTCGATCGCCACCACCTGAATGAGACCCTCACCCGACCACGGCACAATCCTAGGCCAGAAATCTTGGGCCCCGATCACCGCGTCGAGATACATCGGCAATCGCGCACAAGGCCGGAATCGACAAGCGGGTGTATCCGCACGGCCTGCGCCACACGCACGCGATGGAACTGATCGCCGACGAGCAGATTCCGCTCCATGCCCTGCAACAGTAGCGGCATCTGGTGGGTGGGCACAGCCCACTACGCCTGCGACAGCAGATAGTAGGCAGACTCGATCAGAACTCCGCAGTCAAACGTAGACCGAAGATCCAGCCCTCCGGATCCTCCTGGTTGAGATCGGTTTTGGTGAGTTCGTCCTGCAGGTACTGGACATCGGCGGTGATAGCCGCGTGTTCATTGAGGACCGCGCGGTAATAAGCCTCGAACACCTGTCCCTGCTTGACGTTCCGATTACCACCGTCGAGGTAGGCGTAGCCGATACCGATATTGTCCTTGTCTCGGCCCCAGCCTCCGCCGTTGAAGTTGAGACCACCTGAATACAAGGATTTGTAATCCACGGCAGCGTCATCCTGTTGGTGGGAAACGCGCAGGAAAGCACCGACGATTTCACCGAACGCTTGGTCGAATGACAGGCCATAGCTGAAGAGACTCTCTTTTTCCTTGTTGAGCGGATCGGGAAATGAATCGGAGGTCCCCGTCAGAGTGAAGCGGTAGTTGCCGTCACCCAACGCGGTCTCGGGATGGTAGACGATCTCGATGCCCCAGAAGTTGTAGTTGTCGCCGTTATCATTCTCGCCGATGTTCATCCCTACGCCGGTGAGGGTCCAGTTTCCCTGCTCCCACTCTAGGGCGGTACCACCATCGTAAGAGCCGAGGTTGTAGATGTTCGAGTTCACGAAGACCTGGTTCATGAACTGCGTAAGCTCGTCATTGGCGTACTGGTTTCCGTCAATGTAGTCGATGGAGTCGATAATACCGAAGGAGGCGTCCAGACTGCCCTCATCCCCGAAGGTTCTGGTGTGCTTGTACCAGGCGGTGAGGAGGTAATCGCGTTTGCGCCCGTTGATGTTTTCCACACTGTCCTCCAGGTCCGCGGCCCAGGTCGAGAGCTTCCAAGGCGATACCTGGCTCAGACCATTCGCCGTTGCAAACGTGAGCTTGATGAAGAACTCGTTGGCGGCGTTGGGGTGGTAGCTGATTTCGAGCCGAATGGGCATACCGGCACGGCACTCGTTATCGAACTTCTTCAAGGACGCCCCATCAGGCAACCGGGCGGAGACGTTCTGGCATTGCCCGGCGGTCGCCATGATGCCGCCGATCGACAGCTGCTCACTGAAGTTGAACGCCTGCGCTGGCAGGGTTTCGGTAAGAAGGAATGCCGTCAGAAAGTGGGAATACATGAATTTCATGAGCACTATTACCTCATTTTTGTGGAACCCATATATTTAACTAGCCAAGTTTCCCATTTAACGTGCAGAAAGAATGGCTGCCTCTGTTCTAAGAAACAGGAGATATAATCATGTCTGCAGGCGGCATCCTCAGCACTTTTGAGTTTTTTCAGTGCTTCCCAAACGAAGACGCCGCGCGGCTCTGCTTCGAAAAGCGTAGCTGGGGCAGTACGCTTCCCACCTGCGGGCATTGTGGCAGCATCGACATTCGTGAGTGTAAAGACCACAAACCCATGCCCTACCGCTGCAGGAGCTGCAGGAAACATTTCAGCGTGCGTACCGGCACAGTGTTGGCGGAATCCTGCCTTCCCCTGCAGAAATGGCTGCTCGCCATCTACATGCTCACGAGCGCCCGTAA
>Ga0209561_1000186_pt1 | contig 17422 bp, 15 predicted proteins | sample WorMettrBAHAMAS2_FD_187393 | JGI IMG/M metagenome (GOLD analysis project Ga0209561, IMG submission 187393) | Marine gutless worms symbiont microbial communities from Max Planck institute for Marine Microbiology, Germany - Inanidrilus... | ecosystem: Host-associated > Annelida > Digestive system... | reverse complement strand
TGCTCGCCGCCACCGCCCAGAACCTGAAACGCCTCGCCAAGCATGCCTGGAAACCGCCGCCGCCCGTCCCGAAGGCCGCCTGAACCATGCCCAACCAGCGAAACCGCCAACCAAAGCCAAAAACCGTCGCAGCATCTGCCAGTGGCGGCGAATAAACGTCCGCTCTTAATAGAAGCGGACGCCCAAAACACTCTTTCGGACGAGTTTATCAACGATATCGAGGTATCGCATACCAACAAAAGGGGCTCTATGACCGGGCCATCGAAGACTACGATCAAGCCATAAAGCTGAATCCCAATGAACCGATCACCTACTCGATGCGCGGAAACGCCTATTATGGAAAGCAAGTTTACGATAGAGCCATTCAGGATCACGATCGGGCCATCAAACTTAACCCGGAATATGAGAGTGCCTACTTCAACCGGGGTGTGGCGTTCCTGGCTGCGAAACTTTGGGAATGGGCCATCGAGGATTTCACCAAGGTTATAGAACTAAAACCCGATGAAGCTGACGCCTACAACCACCGAGGCTACGCGAATGCGGCAAAGCGCCTCCATGACCAGGCGATCCAGGATTTCAGTCAGGCGATCAAACTGAACCCCCAACACACTACGGCCTATGTATATCGCGGACGGGTGTATGAACTTCTCGGACGTGAAGGCGAAGCCGTTCGAGATTTCAAGCATCAGTACGAGATGGGCAGCCGATCGGAATGGCTGGTCCAAAGACTTCGTGAACTAGGCGCCCTGAATTAGAGGCTGTTTGTCTCTGGACTGGAATCGTCCCCTTCATGTCAACGCTGGCGGTTGTTCTCACGAGAAGTGTAAGCTCGCTCTTAGCTTCCCGCACGATTCGCCTTCGTAACCCACCGCATGTCTCCCTCGGGCTAACCCGCAAAAGCCCCGTAAGGCCAGTTCCGATGTCCGTGACTGGGATCAACCAGCCTCGACGAGGTCTTGACTTCGATGGCCGCCTTGGCGGCGCCAGCCGCCGAAGGGAGGTTTTGAGGCCGGAGCCGACCCCAGTCCGGAAAGGGCGTGCCGCCGAGAGGGTCAGTATCGGGAGTAGATGGAGGCGCGCTCGCCATCGAACAGATAGACATCGTAGTTATCGGCTGGTTCACCCGGCATTTCCATACCCGGCGACCCGGTCGGCATACCCGGCACGGCAAGTCCCCGAGCCTTCGGACGCTCGGCAAGAAGGCGCTCGACATCGGCGATCGGCACATGCCCCTCGATGACGTAGCCTTCGACGACGGTGGTATGACAGGACTGCGCCGGTTCCGGCACGCCCAGCAGCTTCTTGATCGCGGCCATGTCTTCCGTGTCGACGGTCTTCACCGAATGGCCGGCCGCCATCGCGTGCTCGACCCATTTGCCACAGCAACCGCAATAGGGGCTCTTGTAGACGGTCATCTCGGCGGCGAACACCGATCCAGACAAAACCGACGCAATAATCGCTAGGGAAGTGACCCACAAACGCATTGAAAGCTCCCGTTTTTTGACGTGGCTTGAAAGTAAGGTCTAAGCCCATCCAGTACCAGATAGGCATGATTAAGAACTTGGCAAGCCGTGCCGAGTTCAACCGGTGTCCGAAGGGGGCGAGTTGTCGTCCCGCCCGTCAGACATCGTCGTTCGCGTTCCCTAAGGATTGGCCGCGAAATGTTTGAGGAAGTCGATGTAGCTGATCATGCCGACCAGTTCGCCGTCATCGACGACCGGCATGGCGCCGAACCGGTTGAGGGACAGGAGATCGGCGACCTCGTGGGCCGGGCGGTCCGAAGACACGCTCTCAGGGGCGGGAGTCATGCATTGATCGACCCGCACCTGATCGAGGACGGTTTCCCGCTTGAGGTCGGTATCGGCTTGGACGATGGGCGAATTGACCGCCAGGCGCAGATCCCGGTCGGTTATGATCCCGACGAGCTTGTCGTCGGCGACGACCGGCAGGTGCCGATACCCGGCCTGGTTCATCTTGATCAGAACGTCATGCAGGTGGGCGTCGGGAGCGACGACTTCGAGTGACGTGCTCATCAGGTCTTTTACGCGCAACATGGCCCTCTCCCTTTTGCCGACACCTCTCTCCCTTTGACAGTAGTGTTCACGGCTTGGAGATTCCATGATTCAGATCAGAGATTTCGGCAACGACCGCCTAGCCGACCTGTCGAGAACCCTGGTTACTTCCGCCCCAAGACCGTCAGCCCGCTCCAGTCCTCGGGCTTCGGCTGGCTGGCCAGGTCCTGGCAGCGTTCCATGTAAAGGGCCGCCGCCGGGTCGTCGGGCGCCAGCGCCACGCAGGCCTCGAAACGTTTGCACGCCGCGGTGAAGTCACCAGCCCGGTAGTGCTCGAGGCCGCTTTCGAACTGGGCCAGGACCTGCTGCTTCTGGGCCAGCAGGTCGGGCGGGTCGACGTCCATCAGCTCGTAGATGGTGCTGGCCCGCTCGCGGCCGACGACGATCACCCGATCGAGCTCGCGGAAGGAGAAATCACCGGGAGCCTGGAGGCGTTCCTTGGTGCGGTGGGTAAACAGGATCTGCGAGCCGAACAGCTTGGTCAGGCCTTCGGTGCGAGCCGACAGGTTGGCGGTGTCGCCGACGACGTTCGACTCCAATCGCTGCCCGCCGCCGATGGCGCCGAGCATCAAGGGACCGCTGGTGACGCCGAGGCCGAAGCGGATTTGCACCTCGCCGCGGCTCTTGCGCCTGACGTTCAGGGCCTGGGTCTCCTTGACCATGGCGATGGCGCAGCGCAGCGCCGTGTCGGCCTCGCCGGGAAAGAGCGCCATGATGGCGTCGCCCTGGTATTGGTTGACGAAGCCGTTCTCGTTCTCGATCGGCGGTTCGACGGTGGCCAGGAACTCGTTGAGCATGGCAAAGGCGCCCTGCGGGCCCAGTTGTTCGGAGAGCGTGGTGAAGCCGCGGATGTCGGCGAACAGCACGTTCATCTCGAGGCTGGCCGCATCGCCGGGTCCGATCTGCTCGATGCTGTCGCGGCCCAGCAGGTCGAGGAACTGGAACGGCACGAAACGGCTGTAGGAACTGGTCAGGTCGACCAGGCGTTCGTTGTGCGACTTGATCTCGTCGTTGAGCTCGCGGTTGGTCCACAAGGCACTGGCCTGGCGGACCATGACCGTGAACGCCGACTTGTGTTCGTCGGCGATGGGCTCGAAGAAGTCGGCGCTGCCCTTCGTCACACCGGCCAGGATGGCGCCATTGAAGGCGCCCGACTTGTCGGTCAGCGGGCACAGGATGGCCTGGGCCAGGCCGAGCTCGGCCCAGTTCTCGAGGAGCGGATCGGTGGCATCGACGATGATCGTGCCCTCCGGGTCGATCCAATCGGGCGAGAAGGGCAGCAGGCCCGGCGGATCGTCGAAGCCGAACTCGGCGGCGGCGACCAGTGTGTCGCCGGCGCCGGCGGTGCGTAGCACCAGGGCGACCTCGAACTCGAAAGCCTCGATGATCGATTCCAGGGTCAGCGTGTGAAAGGCGCCGATGGTCGTCGTCTCCAGCGCGCTGGTGATGTAGTCCTGGATCGCCAGGAGTTCCTCGTAGCTGCGGGGCTCCTTGGGATCCGACATGGTCGTCAAATTCGGCCGTGTCCGGGCGGCGCTAGGCCGCCTTGCGGACCAGGGAGAACAGCGAGGTGGTGTAGCTGTGGAACCGGTTCCTGCCACCGAGCGGTGCGTATTCGCTGAAACCGTAGAGACCGAGCCAGGGCACGGCGGTGTCGCCGCAGATCGGATACTGCAGCTTGGCGATGATCTCATCCTTGAGGATGCGGTCGAACATGAGGCGCCCGCGGGCCATGCAGTCGGCATGGAAGACGGCGACCGGTTTGCGGCCGCCGAGCGCCTCGTCGAGACGGCCGGTCATGCGCTCGACACCGTCGAAGATCAGCTGTTCGTCGCGCTGCATGAGGACCACCTTGGTGCCTTCTTCACAGCGCACCGGCCACAGGAACGACTGGTTGTCGTCGCTGACGACCAGCGGCACGCGCAGGATCTGCGGATTGTCGTAAGTCTCTTGATCTTCCGGAGACAAATCGACGCCGAGACCGGTGATGCCCATGGCGCCGGACGGTGAAGTCTCCGGCGGCAGGCCGACCTTGCCGACCAGCGCCGGCCAGGCCGGTTGGCCGTCCAGTTCGATGATGCGGTTGCCGTCCGACTTGGTGACCTCGAAGGTCATGCCCTCGAGCGGTGCCGAGCCGTGGTGGATGCCCATGACCAGCTCGAGGGACGGGTCGGCCAGACCGACCAAGACGATGCCGCTGTCCATGACCTGGTCGTTGTAGAACTGGAAGGTCTTCTTGGCCTTGCCGTTGTCGGCCGAGGTGGCGCCGATGATCGGCACCTCGGGCCCGAACACGCTCTCGATGCCGGCGATAACGTCGTCGCCGCAGAGGTCGAGGCCGGTGGTCAGGCAATAGATCATGGTGATGCCGTCACGCTTGGCCTTCAGGTCTTCGGCGGCCTTGGTGGCGACCTCGAGGGAGTTCAGGCTGTTGAGCCCGTCGGCGGCGGCGGCGGCGAATTCCTCTCCGGTGACGGCCATGACGGCCATGGCCCGCATGTTCTCGCTGACACCCTCGCGGCCGATGACCCCGCTGCCGGTGCAGCCGACAATGTCCGCATCGGGGCAGGCGCCGCGCGCCGCCGACAGGACCTGGGCGAAGTTGTGCCCGACGGTGGAATGGATGACCAAGAGGTCGCAGCCGCCGCCGGCGTCCCCCAAAGCCAGTTCGATACATTCGGCCGCGGCCGCCTTGCTGTTGACGGCCGTGCTCAGACCCGACGAGAACTCCAGCATCTCGTTTCCCCCCTAATATGTCGTTCCCTAAGAGCCGTCAGCATAACAGCTTTGGATTTTCAGCCAAAATGCAAAGCGTGGTTTCGGGGGACGTGAGGGCGGACACAGGCCCGACGGCATTGGAGCGGGCCCATCAGGTCCGGTGCGGCCTCCGGCTCTTGGGCAGATGATCCGCTGGCACAACCGCCCTCATCGCCCCGTTATTGTGACCGCATCAATCGGCGGATGAGAAGGCGCGCCCTAGATACGCTTCAGCACGTGATCCAGGGTCACCGGGTCATCGTCGAAACCGCCGTGGGTGCTGCTGCGGCTGGGCATGACGCCGCCGCTTTCGACGTCGGCCTTGAAGTAGTCGATCGTACCCGGTTTCCTGTGCCGCTTTCAATAGCGGTCCATGCCGACCAGCGGCGTTTGCTCGCGCACCTCCAGGGCTTCGGACACCAGGTAGAGCAGGGACTTCCGGTAGAGCTTGGCGACCTGGTCATCCCGTTCCGCCTCGTCGGTCAGGTTGTAGATGGAAAACCGTTTGGCAGGCAGGGCGTGTGCCACCGGCGCCAACTGTGCGGTGAAATCGGACCACGAGATGGCCGGTGCGAACAGGGTCACCGACGACCCGGCGGTCAGCGCGTCGAGGCGTTCGGCCTTGGCGCGGGCGAACAATTGGCCCAGGAAGTTGGAACCGGCACTGTGCCCGATGTAGTGGAGGTGCAGGGGATGCGTGGTCCGCGCCTGGGCCGCCTGGATCAACGGTTCGGCGGCGGCCCACCCGCCGCCGCCCATGGGGTCGGAAAAGGCCGCCTTGGCATCGTCCTTCATGGCCGACCAGATCGGTTTTACGATGGGGCGGGCCAGTTTTTCGATGATGTTGTCGGTGAAGTCCGTAACGCCGCCGGAGCACCGGAGGACCCGGTCGAAGACGGAGGCCAGGACATCGCTCATGGCGTTCCACAAGCCTGTTCGCCACAGGAAGAAGACCGGATAGATCCGTTCTTTCATGAACATTTCCTTCATGTTGGCGGCGCGCTCGGCGGCGTCGTTCAAGTCGTTGAGGCCGCCGTGGGCATAAAACAGCAAATGATCGTAACGGTGGCCGTCGGTTCGGGTTTCGTCGTCGCGTAGCAGCTTGGCCGTATTCTCGAAGGTTTTCACCGTATTGCGGTACTTGCCCTTGCGGTGCAGCTGGCCGTCGAGAACGTGGATGAAGTGACCCTGGATGTCCTGGATTACCGCCGGCGCGGCCGGCGGCGGTGCCGGCTGCACGGGAATGCCGCCCGCCGGCCCCGGGAACCAGCCGCCGGCGAAACCCGAGGGCCGGTTGGTCGGTGCCTGCGGGCGTAGCACCCAGGAATCCATGACATGGCGGCTCCAGTCGTCGTAGGCCCAGTGGGCCATGCCCGGCAGGTTTGTGGCGAAGGTATCGTAGGCGGGTCCCTGACGGCCTTGTCTCGCCAACGCCTTTGCGGCGGCGCGCGCGTCGAAGCCGCCCCACTGGCCACCCCAGGAGTTCAGCACGATGAAACCCTCCGGGTCGTACCCGACAATGGCGAAGGCATGACCGCCCCGAAGATGATCGCGGCCCATGTTGGCGGGCAAGATGATGCGGCCGTTGTGGGCGGTGACCTCAGTTTGCTCCCAGCCGCTGTGGATCATCGCCGTGCAGAAGATGGCGCCGCCCTCCATCAGGGCGACGTGATAGTCGTTCAAGACGTGGTTCAAACGATAGTAGGCGCCGAGTGTCACCCGCCTGGCATCCTTCAGGCGCTTCGGCGTCAACTGCCAGTTGACGTCTCCGACCAGGTAGGGAGCGTGCCGGGTGGAGCATACGCCGTGATTAAAGAACCCTTTGATGGCACCGCGGGCACTCGAACCCGGCACGTCGTCATCCGGGAATTCGTCGTAGTCACGGGCCATCTCGTAGAGCATGCGGGCGCTGACCCGCATGGGCACGTCGGCCCCGTCGGCATGGCGGTCGATGTTCTGCAGGTCGACGACGGCGGCCAGCGCTTGTCCGGTACAACTGCCCTCGGCGCCCTGGTTGCGGACGGAGAGGCGGCGGGGTTCGAGCGGGCCGGGGTAGTGCCATGTGGGCAAGGCGAGCAGTGCCGCCTGGTAGGTGCTGTCGCGGTGATCGATCGGGTCGGGTCGCACATTGAGGATCTTGTCTCCCAGTGCGGGGTCCGAAGCGGGGTCCAGAGGGGCGGGCATGGCGGGTCTCCTTTCAGGGCCGGCACCCAACACGGCGGCGCCGGCGACCGGTCACTGTCAGATACCGAGCTGGCTGAGTTTCTGCCGGAACTTCCCGGCGACGTCCCCGAAGCCTTCGTCCAGGGGGTGCATCTCATCGTGCCAACGGCCTTGGACGGTGTTTCGGTTGTTGACGTAATGAACACCGGCGACGCCAGTGTCGGCATCCTGGTCGAGGCCGGCGAAGATGTCGTTAATGCGGTTGATGAGGATATGGATGATCGCCGCCTGAAGCGGGCCGTCGGGGATGTTCAGGTCGCGCATGGGCTCGCCCAGCCAGCCGTCGAGCGGCGGAATGTTGGAGCCCTGTTCGGGCAAGGGCTGGGCGTAATCGTAACCGTGGATGAGGATCGGCAGGTCCGGGAAGGTGTCCCGGACGCGCCGGAAGATGGCGCGGTAGCCCGCTTCGATGGCGCCGAACGCTTCCGCCACCATCGCCTGGTTGATATGGGCGGCGGCATCTTCGGACCCGTCATGGGGGTTGAGCAACTCCTTGAGCGAGTCTCCGACGATATCGTTGCCGCCGCCGGACAGAAGCAGGGCCCGGACCGTATGGCCGTCGTCCCGCAAGCCCTCGAGGTAGTCCCAGATTTCACCGTCCTCGACCATTTCCTCGAGCAGATCGCCGGCGGCGCTAAGACACATGATGTTGTAGTGGTCCGACAAATGGTCGATGACGTCGTCGAGCCACACCGGATATTGGAACCAGGAATCACCCTCGGCCAGAAGGATCGGGCGGGAATCCCGGTCCTCCAGTCTGTTCTCGAACTGGTTCTGGCGGCGCGACCGGCAAACGGCATTGAGAAACCCCATCCCCAGGTTGGCCCGCGCGCGCATATGGGAGGATTGCGCATCTTCGAGCGTGATCCGGTCCATGTTCGGCATCAGGACCGGCGCCATGCCGATGGTGTTGTCGACCGTCAGGTAGGGCTTGAGATCGGACTCCGGTATGTCGGGATCGCCGAGTTTTTCGACCAGTTCGGCGAAAGTGATTTTTTCTGGTTCGTCGGCCATGATGCACTCCTAAACTTGGGTGGGATGAGATCGGGCAACGGTTGGCGAAATCCGGCCAAGGATGAGGGATGGTTGCGCCGGTTCCCCATCGGGCGAGAGCCCGGCGGCACCGGCCGCGGGCGAGATGGAGTTGCCCCGATGTCGTAGGCAAATCTCGGGCATCGAAAACGCACTCGATGCCCGTCCGGAAGCTCCGGTCTGTGCACGCTGCCCCCTGTCCCAGCCTGAATGGCATGGTTCGTCTGTGCAACCAGATATATCATGCTGTTTCGGTTTTCACCCAGAACGTTAGTTATCCAGCCCACTGTGACCGGAAAAGGTGACAATCGTATGTGAACTGGATCTGGATGCTTGCGCTAGGATGTCGGATCTTGGGGTTATGGCCCGCGAGAGGCTGGGAAAACCCCCTGCCGACCGGCGGTCATCCTCCGCACTGCCCGCGGTGGCGGAGCAGGTGATCGGCCAGGACCACGGCCATCATCGCCTCGCCGATGGGCACGGCGCGGATGCCGACGCAGGGGTCGTGGCGGCCGGTGGTGACGATGTTCGTTTCCGCGCCGTCGGTGTCGACGGTCTTGCGCGGCGTCAGGATCGAGCTGGTCGGCTTGACGGCGAAGCGGACAACGACGTCCTGGCCCGACGAGATACCGCCCAGGATGCCGCCGGCGTGGTTCGAGGTGAAGCTGACCGGGTCGCCCGCCATCCGCATCTCGTCGGCGTTCTCCTCGCCGGTCAAGCGCGCCGCCTCGAAGCCGGCGCCGATCTCGACGCCCTTGACCGCGTTGATGCTCATCATCGCGGACGCCAAGTCCTGGTCGAGCTTGCCGTAGACCGGCGCCCCCCAGCCGGCCGGCACGCCCGAGGCGACGACCTCGATGACGGCACCGATGGAGGAGCCCTCTTTTCGGATTCCGTCGAGATACTCCTCGAAGACGGGCACGGAAGCGGCGTCCGGCGAGAAGAAGGGGTTCTCCGGAACCGCGTCCCAGTCCCAATTGGCGCGGTCGACCGACTTGTCGCCCATCTGCACCAGGGCGCCCCTTATGGTAATCCCGTTGCCAAGCACTTTCCTGGCCACGGCACCGGCGGTGACGCGCATGGCCGTCTCGCGGGCCGACGAGCGGCCGCCGCCGCGGTAATCGCGGAGGCCATATTTGGCGATGTAGGTGTAATCCGCATGGCCGGGGCGGAACTTGTCCTTGATGTCGCCGTAGTCCTTGGAGCGTTGGTCGACGTTGTCGATCTGAAGCCCGATCGGCGTGCCCGTGGTCAGGCCCTCGAAGACGCCCGAGAGGATCTTCACCCGGTCCGGCTCCTGGCGCTGGGTGGTGAACCGCGACTGGCCCGGGCGGCGTTTGTCGAGGTAGGGCTGGATGTCGTCTTCCGAGAGTTCGATCCCCGGCGGGCAGCCGTCGACCACGCAGCCGATGGCCGGCCCGTGGCTCTCGCCGAAGGTGGTGAAACGGAACAGGTGGCCGAAGGTGTTGTAAGACATGGCGAAACTTTTAGAGCCAATTCCGGGGAAAGGGAAGCGGTTGGGAGCGATCATTTCGACATGTGGCAATTACCCATGGGGTAGCCGGCAAGCCTCCCGGCATCGGAACCCGTCACCGTGACCTCGTGATTTTGGCGGGTGCCGGTGATCCGAAGTGCGGTGACGCTTCGTAGCAGGTGCATAACCACGTACTCGTTTTCGTCTTGCAGGTATAAAATCCGAGGGTGTCCATGAACATTTTGATGACGGGGGGACCGGCTTTATCGGAACGGCTCTGTCGCGCCGCCTGGCCGCGGCCGGCCATACCATCGTTTTCTATGTGCGTGACCGGACCCGGGCCGCCGTCCGGCTCGGTCGCGACAACCGCTTCGTCACCGACGTCGACCAGATCGCGGCGCACGAGGCTATCGACGCCATCGTCAACCTGGCCGGCGCCCCCATCGCCGGCTCCCTGTGGTCAACGGCCTACCGGCGCCGGCTGGTCGACAGCCGCATTGGCACCACCAAGGCGCTGGTCGACCTGGCGCGGCGTCTCGAGCGTCCGCCCAAGGTCATGATCAGCGCCTCGGCGGCCGGCTACTACGGCGACGGCGGCGAGCGCTTGCTGACAGAAGAGGAACCGGCCGAGGACATCTTCATGTCGACCCTGTGCCAACGTTGGGAGCATGCGGCAGAAGAGATCCGCTCGCTGGGCGTGCGCCTGGCCATACCGCGTATCAGCGTCGTCCTCGGCACCGACGGCGGTGCCTTCCCCAGTCTGGTGCGCCCGCTCCGCTTCGGTCTCGGTGCCGTCATAGCGTCGGGCAATCAGTATTTCCCCTGGATCCACAAGACCGACCTCCTTCGCATGATCGAGTACATGCTCGACAACGAGGACATCGACGGGCCTTTCAACGCCGCCGCCCCAGACGCCCGGACCCAGCGCGATTTCAACCGCGCCATCGCCGATCACCTCGGCCGCCCGATGTTCCTGAGGGCACCGGCGGTGGCCCTGAAGGTTCCTCTAGGTGAGCTTTCGGACTTGTTCCTGAAAGGCCAGCGCATGTCGATGGACCGGATTTTGGGTACCGGATTCCGCTTCGATTACCCGGACCTGCCGGCGGCGCTGGACGATCTGTTGGGATGATAAACGTTCTGGAGCCGGCACCCTGAATTGGGGAACCGCTGGAAAGACGGGATTGGCGAGGTCGCGACGATGACGCGGGAAGATCGCTGGATTCGAAGGGTGAACCGCCCCTAAACCACCGAAATATCTGGCGCGTCCACGGCCTTCATGCCGACCAGATGGTAGCCGCAATCGACATGGTGGGTCTCGCCGGTGACGCCGCTGGAGAGGTCGGACAAGAGGTAGAGCCCGGCGCCGCCGATGTCGTCGAGGTTGACGTTGCGTCGCAAGGGCGAGTTGTACTCGTTCCACTTGAGGATATAGCGGAAGTCGCCGATGCCTGAGGCGGCCAGGGTCTTCATGGGGCCGGCGGAGAGGGCGTTGACCCTAATGTTCTCCTTGCCGAGGTCTTCGGCGAGATAGCGCACGCTCGCTTCTAGGGCCGCCTTAGCGACGCCCATGACGTTGTAGTGCGGCATGACGCGCTCGGCGCCGAAGTAGGTGAGGGTGACCATGCTGCCGCCGTCGGTCATCAGCTTGCGGGCGCGCTGGCAAAGGGCGGTGAAGGAATAGCAGCTGATGTTCATGGTTTGCTGGAAGTTCTCTTCCGAGGTGTCGATGTACTGGCCCTTGAGCTCTTCCTTGTCCGAATAGGCGATGGCATGGACCAGAAAGTCGAGCTTGCCCCAGGTCTTTTCGATCTCGGCGAAGACGGCGTCCATGCTGGCCGTATCGGTGACGTCGCAGGGCAGCACGATCGAGGAGCCGACGGACTCGGCCAGGGGACCGACGCGTTTCTTCAAGGCATCGCCCTGGAAGGTGAAGGCGAGCTCGGCGCCTTGTTCGTGTGCCGCCTTGGCGATGCCCCAGGCGATGGAGCGGTCGTTGGCGACACCCATGACCAGGCCTTTCTTGCCCGCCATAATCGAACCCGCAGCCGTCATTCTTCCCTCACTCGTCATGTTATATCGGCGCAGCACCCGCGCCCTGGATCGAGCCGCAATGAAGCGGCGAGTGGATCGTACACAAAGCCCCGGAAATGGCAAAAGGCGTGGTGATCACATTATGTTGCCGATTGTAACGTTCGGACCAGCGTCGCACCACGACAGCGGGCAGCGGACCGATTGGGGTTTTTGCCAAAAAGGCCGGGTGCCTTGTAGTATAGGCGGTCGTTCGAACACAAGCGGAGAAATGGGGTGGCGGAAAGCGAGACCCGGGGCGGGCAGGGGCCGTTGCAGCTGGGCATCCGGCTGGATCAGGTGCTGCCCTTCGCCGGTTATGTATGGCGCCGCTTCGCCGAGGACCGCGGCTGGCGCATGGCGGCCGGCCTCAGCTACACGTCGCTCCTGGCCATCGTGCCGCTGACCGCCATCGCCTTTTCCATGCTGGCTGCCTTCCCCGTCTTCGACAGCGTCAAGGACCAGCTGCAATCGGCCGTTTTCGCTAACCTGCTGCCCGATTCGGCGGTGGCCATCCAGGATTACGTGGACGGTTTCGTCGAGAACACGGCAGGCCTGTCGGCGATCGGCATCGTGGCGCTCGCGGCGACCGCCGTGCTGCTGCTCGGCACCATCGAGGCCGACCTCAATTCCATCTTCCGCATCAAACGGCCGCGCGCCCTGGCGCCCAGGCTCCTGGTGTTCTGGGCCATGATCACGCTGGGACCGCTGCTTTTGGGCATGAGTTTTTCGCTGTCGACCTATTTCTTCGCCGCCACCGAGTGGCTCGGCGTCGACATCTTCACCGGGCCCTTGAGTCTGGTCACCCAGTCGGTGCCGACCATGATCGTCATCGTCATGTTGGCCGTCTTCTTTTTCACCATCCCCAACCGGCCGGTGAATGCACTCGATGCGCTCATCGGCGGCCTCGTCGCCGGCCTCCTGTTCGCCACGCTCCGCAAGGGCTTCGGCTGGTACGTGGCGACCTTCCCCACCTACCAGAACATCTATGGCGCCCTTTCCGTGGTGCCGATCTTCCTGGTGTGGATGTACCTGTCGTGGACGGTGGTCCTCATGGGCGCGGTGATGACCGCATCCTTGGGCGCCTGGCGCAGCTCCGGCGGGCCGCCGGTGGAAGGGGAACTGGGGGCCGGGCCACGCCTGGTCGCGGCGATCCGCATCCTGGCGCTGTTGTTCGAGAAGAGCCGCAGCGGCGGCAAGGTGATGAGGCGCGATCTCCTGCGCCAGCTCGGCATCAGCGACGGTACCGTCGAGGGTCTTCTCGAACGGCTGCGCGACAACGGTTTCGTCGAGCGCACCCAACGCGGCGGCTGGGTGCTGATCCGCGATCTCGCCGGCGTCACGCTCTACGACCTCTATCAGGCCCTGCACTTAGGGCTCCGCGACGAGGACATGGAACTGGCCGGCGAAGGTGGCGACGGCGACGATGGATGGCATGAACGCCTGGGCTCCTGCCTGCGTGACCTGAAGGCGGCGCAGCGCGGCGCCACCGACGTGTCGCTCCGCGAACTGATCGAGGGCGAGACGCGGCTGGTTGGCTCAAATGTCGCCGAAGCCCCGGTCCGTGAGGCGGTCTAAAGGGGCAGGCGGTCGTTTATGGTTTCACCCACGCACATGGTCGATATCGAGGAGCTGGTCGCGGGCATCGAGGACGGCGCCAAGCTGGTGATGGCGCCTGATTACGCGGGCGCGCCGCTCGCTGCCGTCCGCGCGTTGATCCGCCGCAAGGTCCAGGGCCTGCACCTGATCGGCGCCCCGCAGTTCGGCCTCGCCGCCGATCTCCTGGTCGGCGCCGGATGCGTGCAGACGGTGGAGACGGCCGGGCTGGGATTGGGCGAGTTCGGCCTGGCGCCCAGATTTCGCGAGGCCGTCGCCGAGGGTAACGTCCATCTCAAGGACGCCACCTGTCCGGCCATTCACGCCGGCCTGCAGGCGGCCGAGAAGGGGGTGCCGTTCATGCCGATCCGCGGCATCATCGGCTCCGACCTGACACGCCAGCGCAACGACTGGACGGTCATCGACAGCCCCCTGGGCGAGGCCGAACCGATCCTGCTGGTCGCCGCCATCGAGCCCGACGTGGCGCTGGCCCACGAGCCCATGGCGGACAGGGACGGCAACGTCTGGGTCGGGCTGAGGCGCGAGATCATGACCATGGCGCACGCCTCGAAGACGACCCTGGTCACCGTCGAGCGGTTGTTTGACGGCAACCTGATGACCGATCCGCAGTTGGCGCCGGGGACGCTGCCCAGCCTCTATGTGGATGCGGTGTCGGTGCAGGAGCGGGGGTGCTGGCCTTTGGGATTTCCCGACGAATACGAGACCGATGTCGAACACATGGAGCTTTACGTCGCCCAGGCGCGGTCGGCAGCGGGCTTCGCCGCCTATCTCGATGAATTCGTACTCGCTGATCGAGAGGTGGCCGAGTGAGCCTCGATAACACGCTTGTCGTCGCCACCTTGCTCTCGGACCTGGTGGCGGGCGACGGCCACGTGGTCGTCGGCGCCAACTCGCCGCTGCCCATGGCCGGCGCCTTGCTGGCCCGGTCCCGCGGCGGCCCGGGGCTGGTCAGCGTGCTCGGCAGCCGCAAGTATAATCCTTTCACCGAGGGTGGGCGCGAGCTCTTCGACTGCGCCGCACAGGGGCGCATGGACGCCTTCTTCCTGGGCGGCGGCCAGATCGACGGTCAGGCCAACATCAACCTGGTCGGTATTGGCGATTACCCCGCCAGCAAGCTCCGGTTCCCCGGCTCCTTCGGCTCCGCCTACCTCTATCACCTGGTGCCGAAAGTCATCCTCTACCGCGATGAGCACAGCTGCCGGGTGTTGGTCGATAAGGTCGATTTCGTCAGCGCGCCGGGCACGGCGCCGGACGGTGTGTTCAGCCGCGGTGGCCCGGCGGCGTTGGTCACCCGCATGGCGCACCTGGCCTTCGACACCGAACGCCGGCGCTTCCGTCTGATCAGCGTGCATCCGGGCCACAGCGTCGAGGAGGTGCTCGACAACACCGGGTTCGACCTGGATGTCGATGCGGAGACGCCGGTCACCCGGCTGCCGACGGACACCGAGCGGACCCTGCTGCTGGGGACCATCCGCGATGACGTTGCCGAAATCTATCCGCGTTTCGCGGGTACGGAACTTTCGGCGGCCTAGTCCGCAAACGGCACATCCGCAATCCGGGCGCTACGGCGGCAGCGAAACGCTGCTTATGCGGTCGCTTTCCCGGCCCGTGTCCGCTCCCGCGGGAAGGCCAACGTCACGGTCGTGCCCCGGCCGACCTCGCTATCGATGGACAGGTTGCCGCCATGGAGCTCCATCAGCCTCTTGGACAGAGATAGCCCGATACCGGTGCCCTCGTGGGACAAGTGAGACGAGTGGCGAACTTGCCCAAACGGCTCCAGAACCCGCGGAATGTCCTCCGCAGCGATCCCCTTGCCGTTGTCCTCGATCGAAATGATGATGCGCTCGAAATCGTCGACACCGGCGCGGACGACGACGCGGCCGCCGTCGGGAGAGTACTTATTGGCGTTCGAAAGCATGTTGATGACGACCTGCCGGACCAGGCGGGCGTCGGCATAGAGGCGCGGCAGTTCGGCCGGAATGGCCAGTTCGATCTCCTGGCCTTTCTTCTTGACCCGCGTCTCGACGATGATGATCGAGTCCTGCAGGACGCCCGGAATGTCGATTTCGATGTCGTCGATATCGACCGCCCCGTGCAGGGCTTCGATCTTGGAGAGGTCGAGAATGTCGCCGATCACGGCGAGCAGGTGGCGCGCCGACACATGGATGTCCTTTGCGTACTCGACGTATTTCGGGTTGTTCATGGTGCCGTAAATTTCGTCGGCCATCATCTGCGCGAACCCGATGATCGCGTTGAGCGGAGTCCTCAGTTCGTGGCTCATGTTGGCTAGAAACTCGGACTTCGAGCGGTTGGCGGCCTCCGCTTCGTCTTTCGCCAACCGGATCTCCTCCGTCCGCGCTTGAATCCGTTTCTGGATGACCGCGTTCTGGGACAACAGGAACGTGATCAACATGGTGATCAGGATCGTTATCGCGACCCCGGCAACGAGAACGACGCGGGCCGGTCGCGTCTCCGGCCCGCCCCGATATTCGGGAAGGATGTCCCAATAGATTTCCCAGCGCGCCTGGCCTTCCGTCAAGCGAACGGTGATCGTCTCGACGGTGTCGGGCGGCGGTTCCAGGGGGCCGTAAATAGCGGTCACCAGAGCCTTGGCGCGGGCCTCCGTATCGCGTTCGGCCAGGCGGAGCCGCATTCCCGCTTGCAGGACGTTGGTCTCAAGGTCTTCGATCAATGCCATGACATCGGTGATGCCGACCAGCACGCCCTCGGTGTCGCCGTCGTTTATCTTGATGCCGGCGGCAACCAGTATCGGCTTGTCTCCGTCCTTGAACGTGGGGCCCATGATCACCGTGTTGGGAACGCGATAGGCGGTCGCGACGACGGGCTGCAACGCCCCATGGGTCGTCAGGTCGCCATTCCTGGCAAGCCAGCCTCGTTCCGAAGAGCTCAATCCGACGACGAAGCTCTCATAAGTGTCCGGTGCCCGCTTCTTGGGGTCACCGGCGACCTTTATCACCGTACCCACCGAGGCCTCATACTCGAACCGGCTCGAACGCGGTACCCGTGCGGCCAGAGCGATGGCATCGAAGGCCGGGCCGAAGGTCCAGTATTCCGTTTCTTCGACGACATCCTCGAACGCTTTTGCATCGACGGGATGCCGGCTGCTGAATATGGTCGACACGGCCCTCAGGACGAGTCCAACCTCGGACATCCACCGCTCGAAGGAGTCCGTCGCCAACAAGGCGTCGTGGTTGGCTTAACGCCGCCAGTTTGCCTCGGCTTCCTGGTTCAGGTGTTGGGCGAGATTAACGGTTGTGCCGATCCCGATCGCCAAGCACAAAAGCGCAGTGATTACGGTGCGAACGTTGTTGTTGTTCAAACTTCGGCTACGCTCCTCTGGCTTTCATGAATCATCGTTCCATTGGGGTGAAGTAGACCACATATTGGAAAATTCGACGGGATCTGAAAAGCACATAGGTTGAGAGCGGCGGGAAAGCGGCCAACTTCGGGTTGTCGACGGGAGGCCCTTTGATCAATGGCTGGGCCCCGGCGCCCTTTTTTTGAAGGCCGGATGCGGGAGAAGGATGAAGCCGGCGGTTGTGGGTTCTCAGAGATATTGATACAGATCGGCCCGATCAGGCCGGATTCTCAGAGTTAGTGAGGAACTTTCTCAGAGAAAACAGGACAATCCTCCAAATATTCAGAGATAGTGAGAAATCCCCGCGGTCTTGATTGTCCGTGTTGAGGCCAAGGCGGACCTCGGCGTCCGCTGCACTGGGGCAACCTAAACCGAAGCGTTTCATGACCATTGCAAGTGCATAGCTGACCTCGCGAGCGACCTATTGCGGATCTGAGAGGCGAAGAGCGGCGATTGCGAGCTGGACGACGGCCCACCCCCAGGTTGGACTCGGTCGCGCTTGCCGGGCGCTTCTCCTATTACCCAATCAACGACGTCTAAACCCTGATACCTCGACATCTGATTTGCGAGCTGCTTTCGGAGCTTGAGCTACTATTACTAAGTAGTCCCTAGTGCCCTATCTACTTGCTCTCCAAGCTTGAGAAGCGAAAGAAAAATCCCTTCTTGATGGTTCAGTAACCGTCCGGTGAACCCGCTCTGTTTATCGGCGTTGGTCTGGCGATAGTGTCCATTATCGATAGTGGGCATTTGTGGAGTGGGGCTGATGGGCCGGGCTCGACGGTACTGGTCGGCGGATGAGAA
>Ga0209561_1000185_pt1 | contig 17595 bp, 14 predicted proteins | sample WorMettrBAHAMAS2_FD_187393 | JGI IMG/M metagenome (GOLD analysis project Ga0209561, IMG submission 187393) | Marine gutless worms symbiont microbial communities from Max Planck institute for Marine Microbiology, Germany - Inanidrilus... | ecosystem: Host-associated > Annelida > Digestive system... | reverse complement strand
CCCAAAGGCACCCAGCCGTTCGCACACAGATAAGATACACAAGCCAAAGAACGTTCTAAAACGCCCAAAACGGATCAAAACCGCCGCCCGCGTATCCCTTCTCTTCCATCAATCGCAATCAGCAAAGTTGCGGGGCGACCCAAAACTCCGGCTCGCCCCGCGACCGGGTTATACGGAGTTGCGGGTACCCTGTCAAAGCCTTTTTTTGCCTTTATGTAACAGGCGATGTATGACCACAACATATTGATATAAAACCCAAAAATCGTGGTCTTATAAGACCACTATCAACGCCGCGCGCCAGCCGGTGGAAAAAAAGTCGCCGCCAATGCGAAACCTGGCGTCGAAGAGACGGCCGGGACTCGAAACCATATCTTAACGTATCGACTATACCCTTGATTCCGTTGACGGATTCGCGGAGTCCGCTCTTGACAGCGGGGCAAACTGCGGACATCTTTCGGAGCAACGACAACGCCGAAGGCCGATCCGAAGACAAAAACGGACGGCCGGACGCCCCGGGAGGCGGTGGCGGAAACGGACAAGGCCTAAGAAAAGACATGCTTTTGAGGGGACTTCTATCGGCGGCCGGCATCGGCGCAGCCCTGGCCGTTTCGGCCGGATTCTTGCTGGGTACGGCGACTTCCAAGGAATTCGACGTCAACCCGGAAGGCGATAAAACCAGCACCATCGCCTTGGCACCGATCTCGCTCGGCAATCCGTCGACGGCTCGCAAGGGTTTGGCCACCGAGACACCGCGCCCGGCCGAAGACGGCGCCCCGACCCCCTTCCAGCAAAAGACCGTCCACCAGGTGTTCAAGGCCCGCAAGGGCGACACCCTGGCACGCCTGCTCGCCCGCGCCGGAGCGCCGGCGAAAGAGGCCCGTGCCGCCGTCGCCGCGCTCAAGGGCCATTTCAACCCGCGCCGTTTCCGTCAAGGCCAGGAGGTTCGCGTCAATTACCGGGTCGATGCGTCGTCCGCCGATATCGACAGCCCGACGCCGGGGGCATTCGTCGGATTCAGTCTGCGCCCCGACTTGAAACGCGAGATTCGCGTCGTCCGGACCACCGGCGGCAAGTTCGCGGCCGACGCCGCCGAGCGCCGGCTCGACAAGACGCTGGCCCGAGCCGATGGCATCATCAACAGCAGTCTCTACGTGGCCGGCAAGAAGGCCGACCTGCCGAACGTCGCCCTGGTCGAACTGATCCGCGCCTTTTCCTGGGACGTCGACTTCCAGCGCGACATTCGCAAGGGTGATCACTTCCAGGTCATGTACGAGCGTACCCACGACGAGGAAGGCCTGCTGGTCAAGAGCGACACCATCCTGTTCGCCAGTCTGACGCTCAGCGGCAAACACCACACCATCTACCGCTTCAAGGGCGACGACGGGCACATCAACTACTTCAACGAAAAAGGCCACAGCACCCGCAAGGCGCTGATGCGCACCCCCATCGACGGGGCGCGGCTGTCGTCAGGATACGGGCGGCGCAAGCATCCGATCCTCGGCTATACCCGCATGCACCGCGGCGTCGACTTCGCCGCCCCGCGCGGCACACCGATCTATGCCGCCGGCAACGGCACCGTCACCTATGCCGGGCGCAAGGGCGGCTACGGCAAGTACATCCGCATCCGCCACAATTCGGAATACTCGACCGCCTACGCCCATCTCAACGGCTACGCCCGCGGCGTCCGCAAAGGCAAGCGGGTCAACCAGGGCCAGATCATCGGCTACGTCGGCTCGACCGGCCGCTCGACCGGTCCCCATCTCCACTACGAGATCATGAAGGGCGGCCGTCAGACCAATCCGCTGCGCGTGCGCATGCCGTCCGGGCGCAAACTGAAAGGCGAAGAGCTGCAACGCTTCCTCAGCGAACGGGCGCAGACCGACGAGCGTTTCGCCGCCATCGAGACCGGCCGGCGCCTAGCCGACGCCACCGATTGACATCGCGCCACCGGCCGCCGATCTCTCCCCCATCATGGAACTGGCCTTTTCCGAAACCGGCGACGGTCCCCCGGTCGTCATCCTGCACGGGCTGTTTGGCTGGAAACGGAACTGGGCCGGCATCGCCAAGACGCTTGGCGCCACCCACGAGATCCTGGCCCTCGATCTCCGCAACCACGGCGACTCACCACATGACGAGGAGATGACTTACGAGGCCATGGCCGACGACGTGGCATCGTTCATCGAAAAAAGCGAGCTTGGGGCGGTGCCGATCGTCGGTCACTCCATGGGCGGCAAGGCGGCCATGGTCCTGGCCCTGACCCGGCCGGAGCTGGTCGAGCGGCTGCTGGTCCTCGATATCGCGCCGATCGTCTATGGGCACGGCTTCGAGGATTTCATCGAGGTCATGGAAGGCATCGATTTCGACACCATCACCCGGCGTCCCGAGGTCGAGGCGATCCTCGCCGATGCCGTGCAGGACCCGGGCGTGCGCGCCTTCATCATGCAGAACCTGAAGTCGGGCGACGACAGCCGTTACGCCTGGCGGGTCAACCTGGACGCGGTCGACCGCCATATGGAAGACATTGTTGGCTTCCCCGACATCGAGAGCGAACAGGCCTTCGAAGGGCCGACCCTGTTTCTCGGTGGCAGCGAATCGGACTATCTACAGCCTTTTCACCAGGCTGAGATTGAGCGCCTGTTTCCCATGGCCGACATCGACTTCATCGATGGGGCCGGCCATTGGGTGCATGCCGACCGGCCCGACGAAACGGCCGAACGGATCATCGATTTTATAGGGTGAGGATTAATCCGGCGAAACCGGCGGCCGGAGTCCCGCTGCGATGTTGCGGTTGACCTCGACCATGGCCGCGATTCGCGCTTGCGCCGGATCGACGACGGCGCGCGCAATCTCGCGTTCGACGAACAGGCTGAGGCTGAGGATCTGCTGTTTCAAGGCCTTCGGCGCACCGTTGCCGGGCCGCGACAGGTCGGCGCGCAAGATCGACCACAGCGAATGGGTGAAGCGGAGCGCCCGCACGTAGGCCGTGCCTTGCCGCCCGCCGCCCTCGAACGCATTCAGACGCCGCGCCGCCGTCAGGAAGGCTTCCGCCTGCAGATGTCGGCCGCTGAGAGCGAGGCGCTGGGTTTGTTTGTATCCGCCGAACGAAAACGCCATGGTCAGCTCCCGATGCCGAGCAGCTGCTGGATCGCCGTCTCGCTCTCGGCGGCAACGCCGAGGCTGAAGGTGCCCAGTTGATCGCGGGTGCGGGCCGAAACGAGCCGGGCCGCCTCCTCGTCGAGATCGGCCAAAACGAGATCGTCGACGCCGCCCTGCAAGGTCGCCGACAGGTCGGACGAGAAGGTTTCGCGGATGTTCAAGAGCGCCACGCCGGAGCCCAGCCGCGAGGCGGCGCCGCGCAGCACGGCGTTGACGGCCCCGTCGATGGCCGAGACCGCAGCCGCGATGTCGGCGCTGGAGGCGAAACCGTTGTAGGTTCCCGCCGCCGTACCGATGCCGAGGGCCGAAGCGCTGGCCGCCTGCCCGGTGATGTCGGCCGTAGCGCCGCTGATGTCACCGACCTCGACCGAGACCGTTCCCGCCGGATCATCGAGCAGGGACACCCCGCCGTAGGAGACGTCGGCGGCGAGCGCATCGAGCTGGTTTCGCAATATGTCGAATTGCTGGGTGATGGTCGGCAACCGGTCGGCCGATGCGTCCTGCGCCGACAAGGCCAGGCCGCGCAACTGCTGGACCAGTTCTTCCGCCGCTTCGATGCCGACGAGGCCGGTTTCGACGGCGCTCAGGGCTTGGCCGATGCGCCGGCCTGTCTCGTCGATGTCGGCGATTCGGTTGCTGAGCGCCCGGGCCTGGAAAAACGCGGCCGGATCGTCGCCGACGCGCTCGACCCGCTTGCCGCTTTCCAGCCGCCGGGCCGCGTCGAGGCGCGCATCGGCGGCGTTCTGCAGGGCCAGGAGCGCGGTTCTTGTGGCGGCGTTGACGGTGAGGTCGGACATTCGGTTTCGGGGCGCCTTGTGCCTGTTTCCAGTGTTTTACCACAGAACAGAATACGTGCCCGACAACCGGCTGGCAGTGACATCAATCACAAGTTGGATCTGTGTCGTAAAGGCGCTGCTCCGCGCCTATTCGCGCTTTTGGGCTTGTGTTCGAACCTTGACGAAACCAGAAAGCGTGAAAACTGACACCAATGCGGCGGCAATGGCGGCACCAGCCGCCTCGCCCATGTCCCGTTCAAGCAGGAACGAGGCCGCCCAGAACCATAGGACTGCAGCCAAAAAGACGAAAAAGAACCGCAGCCACCTGTGACTGACGAGCACCTCCAACAACCAGAAGAACGCCTCCCAGAAAACGATACGGATCAAACCGCCGATGCCCTTACCAAGAAGTTGTCCATCAAGCCGCTTCCAGGCGTTCTCCGTTGACGGTCAATCCACCTTCGCCGGCCGAGACGTCGACCGCCTCGCCGTCCTTGACCCGGCCCTCGAGGATCATCGAGGCGAGCGGGTTTTGCAGCCTCGTCTGGATGACCCGTTTTAAAGGCCTGGCGCCATAGACGGGGTCGTAGCCCTCGTCGGCGAGCCGCGCCTTGGCCGCGGCGTCGAGTTCGAGCGTGATGCCGCGCTCGGCCAGCAATTCGCGGAGCCGGCCCAGCTGGATGTCGACGATGCCGTCCATGTGCTCGCGGAACAGCCGGTGGAATAGGATGACCTCGTCGATCCGGTTGAGGAACTCGGGCCGAAAGGCGGCGCGCACCACCTCCATGACGGGGCCCCTCACCTCGTCCGAATCGTGGCCCTCCTCCTGGTTGGCCAAAATCTCGCCGCCCAGGTTCGAGGTCAGCACGATCAGGGTGTTTCGGAAATCGACGGTGCGGCCCTGGCCGTCGGTCAGGCGGCCGTCGTCGAGCACCTGCAAAAGCACGTTGAAGACGTCCGGATGGGCCTTTTCGATCTCGTCGAACAGGATCACCTGATAGGGCCGGCGGCGCACGGCCTCGGTCAAGGCGCCGCCCTCGTCATAACCGACGTAGCCCGGCGGTGCGCCGATCAGGCGGGCCACCGAGTGCTTCTCCATGTATTCGGACATATCGACGCGGACCATGGCCTGCTCATCATCGAACAGGAACTCGGCCAGAGCCTTGGTCAGTTCCGTCTTGCCGACACCGGTGGGGCCCAAGAACAGGAACGAGCCGATCGGCCGGTTCTGGTCCTGCAGGCCGGCGCGGGCGCGTCTGACCGCGTTGGCGACGGCGACCAGCGCCTCTTCCTGGCCGACGACCCGGCGGCGTAGGCTGGTTTCCATCTCCAGGAGCTTCTCGCGCTCGCCCTGCAGCATCTTGTCGACGGGGATGCCGGTCCAGCGCGAGACAATGGCGGCCACGTGTTCCGGCGTCACCGATTCCTCGACCATGCGCGACTTCTCGGCTTTTTCGGCTTTTTCGATCTGTTCCTCGAGGCGCGGAATCAGGTCGTATTGCAGCTCGCTGGCCTCTTCCAGTTTGCCCTCGCGCATGGCCCGCTCGACGGTGAGGCGCGCCGTTTCCAGTTCTTCCTTGAGTTTGGTGACGTCCGCCAACGAGGCCTTTTCCGATTCCCATTGGCGGGTCAAGACGTCGGATTTGGACTCGAGATCAGCCAGTTCCTCATCGAGTTTGACCAGGCGCTCCTTGGAGGCGTCGTCGTCCTCCTTCTTGATGGCCTCGCGTTCGATCTTCATCTGGATGATGCGCCGGTCCAGCTCGTCGATCTCCTCGGGCTTCGAGTCGACCTCCATGCGCAGCCGACTCGAAGCCTCGTCGACCAGGTCGATGGCCTTGTCGGGCAGGAAACGGTCGGAGATATAGCGGTTGGACAGCGTCGCTGCCGAGACCAGGGAATTGTCGAGAATGCGCACGCCATGGTGCAGCTCGTATTTCTCCTTGATGCCGCGCAGGATCGATATGGTGTCCTCGACGGTCGGCTCGGCGATGAACACGGGCTGGAACCGCCTCGCCAGAGCCGCGTCCTTCTCCACATGTTTGCGGTACTCGTTGAGCGTCGTCGCCCCGACACAATGGAGATCGCCGCGGGCGAGCGCCGGCTTCAGGAGGTTGGACGCATCCATGCTGCCTTCCGCCGCACCGGCGCCGACGATGGTGTGCATCTCGTCGATGAACAGGATGATCTGTCCGTCGGCTGCGGTGACCTCGGCCAACACAGCCTTCAGGCGCTCCTCGAACTCGCCCCGGAACTTGGCCCCGGCGACCAGCGCGCCGAGATCGAGGACCATCAGCTTTTTGGTCTTCAGGTTCTCCGGCACATCGCCGTTGATGATCCGTTGCGCCAGGCCCTCGGCGATGGCCGTCTTGCCGACGCCGGGCTCGCCGATCAGCACCGGGTTGTTCTTGGTGCGGCGCGACAAAACTTGGATCGTTCTACGGATTTCCTCGTCGCGGCCGATAACCGGGTCGATCTTGCCTTCCGCCGCCGCTTCGGTCAGGTCGCGGGCGTATTTTTTTAGCGCATCGTAGGAGTCCTCGGCCGTGGCGCTGGTCGCGGCACGGCCCTTGCGGAAATCCTTGATCGCCGCGTTCAGCCGCTGCGGGTTGATACCGGCATCGGCCAGGATGCGCGAGGCCGGCGTTCCCGTTGCCATGGCGAGCGCCAGTAACAGGATTTCGGCGCTGACGAAACTGTCGCCGTTCTTCTCGGCCAGTTTCTCCGCCTGCTCGAAGAGCCGCGCCGTTTCCGGCGCCAGGTAAACCTGGCCGGCGCCCGTTCCCTCGACCTTGGGCAGTTTGTAGATCTCCGCACCGGTCGCCTCGAAAACGCGGGCCGGCTCGCCGCCGGCGTCCTTGATCAGGCGCGACGCCAGGCCCTCGTTGTCTTCGAGCAACACCTTAAGGATATGCAGCGGGGTCAATTGCTGGTGGCCCGACTTGAGGGCCAGGGTCTGGGCGTTTTGGATGAAGCCGCGCGAGCGCTCCGTATATTTTTCGAAATTCATCGTCTTACCCTCATTCGACCGGGTTTTCCGCCCCGCTCTGGCGGCTGCGGGAAAACCCCTCAAGGTTCGAGGTTACTTCCCTAAATATGGAGTCCCTACGCAAACCCGCAACCGTGAGCGGATTATATCCGCGCTTGGTTGGTGATGCGACGATGCATTGACTCCGAGGCCGCCTCGCCCAATGCTCTCGCCATGGAGTTTCCCGTCGAGACCATCTACCGCTATCCGGTCAAGGGCTTGAGCGCCCAGGCGCTCGATACCGTCGCGGTCAGCGAAGACCAAGCGATCCCCAATGACCGGCGCTTCGCTCTGGCTCTCGGGTCGACGCCGGCCGACAGGGCGGCGACGGAGTGGATGTCGAAGAGCCATTTCCTGATGCTCCAGCGCAATGAAAAGCTGGCGCAGTTGCAGACGGAATTCGACGACACCACCGACATCCTGACGATTTTCCGAAATGGCAAACAGGTGACCCGCGGCAAGCTGACCCAGGCCATCGGCCGCACGGTGATCGAGGACTTCTTCTCCGCCTTCATGGGCGACGAGGCGCGGGGCGAACCGAAAATCGTCGAGGCCGCTTCCGGTCGCACGATATCGGATCATGCCGCACCGGTGCTGTCGATGATCAATCTGGCTTCCGTCCGCGACATCGAGCGGATCACCGGAAAGGCCGTGGACCCCTTACGTTTTCGCGCCAACATCTATTTCGATGCCGACGAACCTTGGGTCGAATTCACCTGGACGGATCGGGAACTGGCCATTGGTGAGGCGCGGTTCGTCGTCGAAAGTCGCATCGACCGGTGCGCCGCCACCAGCGTCAATCCGGCGACCGCGGAGAGGGACCTCAACGTGGTCAAGGCGCTGCAACAGGGGTTCGGCCACATCGATTGCGGCGTCTACCTGAGCGTAACAAAAGCAGGGGCGATTTCAGTCGGTGACCCGATCTCGCCGCCGGCCCGCGATTAGTTGTGATCGTTGAAACCCGTGAGACGGTTGCCGGTCAAGCTGGTGCCGTCTCCGCATCGGTGCCGGTCTCGGCTTCTTCTTTTTTCGGCCGGCTGCGCCGCCGCCTGACGGGCTTCACGGGCTCGTCGGCCGGTTCCTGTCGGGAACTCTCGGCGTTGGCGGCCTCAACAGCGACTTCGGATTGCTCCGCGACCGGAGACGCCTCGGCCCCTGTGTCGTCTTGTTTTTCCGCCGCAACCGGCTCCCGGTTTTTCTCCGGACTCGGCTGTTCACCGCCGGCTGCCGCCTGTTGCGGGCCGTTGCCGCCGGACCGGTTCTCGAAGCGGTCCCGCCGGCCCTGTTGGTTCGCCCCCTGGGCGTTGCCGCCCTGGCCGTCGGCGTTGGCGATCCGGTAGTAGTGTTCGGCGTGCTGGAAATAGGACTCGGCAGCGATACGATCGCCGGACGACGTCGCATCACGCCCGAGTGCCAGGTATTTTTCCAACACCTGCTGGGCCGTTCCCCGTACTTTTACGTCGGGGCCGTTGCTTTCGAAGTTATTGCGCCCGCCCGGCCGTTTGCCGCTGTTGCGAGAGCGCGATCTCCTGTTCGGACTTTGTTTCATTTTCTTCCGGTTCTTGGTGAAACCCCAATGCCTTCTCCGCTCGCGTAACGGTTGCGAATCGGTGGCCATACCACCGACGGATCCGTCAATCCCAAATGAACTTCGGCATCCGCTGAGAGAAGTTTCCCGGGGTCAACAGGCCCTTAGGCATGGACCCCCTAGCGGTTCACGACCGCCTTGAGAACCAACTTAGTCGGGAAGCCCGGCCATTCCAACTGTTTTTTTCATTCACCCGGCACCGGCGCCAGGCGCCGCCGCGCCGAACATGACAACACGTTCGATACCGGCGAGATCGGGTTTTCCACCAATCGTCTCCAGTCCGTGGTCGCGGGCCATCCGTTCGACGTCGGCCGCCTGTCCCACACCGACTTCGAAGACGGCAGCGGCTCCGGCAGCCATCACATCGGTGATTCCGGCGAGAATGCAACGATAGGCATCCAGGCCATCGGTGCCGGCGGTCAAAGCCGCCTTCGGTTCGTAGCGCGAGACCTCCGGGGCGAGGCCGTCGATCTCCGCCTCGGCGATATAGGGCGGATTGGAGACGACGATATCGAATCCGGCACCGGTGCAGGGATCGAGGCCCGTGCACCAATCGGTCAATTGAAATCGGGCCCGGGCGCCGACGTCGTTCCGGTCCGCGTTGCGGCGCGCCGTTGTTAGGGCGCCTTCACTGCTGTCCGTACCGATCCCCTCGGCGTTCGGAAATTCCGTAAGAAGGGCTACAAGCAGGCACCCGCTGCCCGTTCCCAAGTCAAGCACGCGAAGCGGCCGGGTACGATCGGGGCAGAGATCAAGCACGGCATCGACCACCGTTTCCGTTTCCGGGCGTGGCACCAGAGTATCCGCCGTGATCGCGAAAGGCAGGCTCCAGAACTCCTTCTCGCCAACGATCCGGGCGACCGGTTCGCGCGCTTCCCGGCGTCCGAGCAAGGCGGATAGCGCCTCTCTCTCCGGGGTATCGAGAGGCGTTTCCGGATGGGAGAAGACACGCGCCGGATCGACCGCCAAGATGTTGGCCACCAAGACCCGGGCGTCCAGGCGGGCCGTTTCGATACCGAGAGCAGTCAGGCGTCGGGTGACGAAATCGACGGCGGCACCCGCAGTCCCCGGGATGGCGCCGCTGCCCTCGCGGGAAGTCATCCCGTCATCTCTGTCAGCTTTCGTGCCTGGTCTTCGGCGGTCAGCGCGTCGACGACCTCGTCCAGTTCCCCGTTGAGGATGGCGTCGAGCCGGTGCAGGGTTAGGTTGATGCGATGGTCGGTGACCCGGCGCTCGGGGAAGTTATAGGTGCGGATGCGTTCCGAGCGATCACCGGAGCCGACCTGGCTGCGCCGGGCCTCGGCCAGTTCGGCATCCCGGGCCATGCGTTCGGCTTCGTAGAGCCGGGCTCGGAGCACCCGCATGGCCTTGGCCTTGTTCTTGTGCTGCGACTTCTCGTCTTGTTGGGAGACGACGATACCGGTCGGCAGGTGGGTGATGCGGACCGCCGAGTCGGTGGTGTTGACCGACTGGCCGCCGGGCCCGCTGGCGCGAAAGACGTCGATCCGAAGGTCCTTCTCGTCGACCTGCACGTCGACCTCCTCGGCCTCCGGCATCACCGCGACCGTCGCCGCCGAGGTATGGATACGCCCCCCCGATTCGGTGACCGGCACGCGCTGCACCCGATGCACGCCGGACTCGTATTTGAGCCGGGAAAAGACGTCGGCCCCGGCGATCGAAGCAACCGCTTCCTTGAAACCGCCGATGCCCGTCTCGCTGACGCCCATGATCTCGAACTTCCAGCGCCGCGCCTCGGCGTAGCGTTGATACATGCGGAACAGGTCGGCGGCGAACAGCGCCGCCTCGTCACCGCCGGTGCCGGCCCGCACCTCGAGGATGGCGTTCTTGGAATCGGCCTCGTCCTTGGGCAACAACAGCAACTGCACGCGCCGCTCCAAGTCCGGCAGTTTTTCCTTGAGGTCGATGAATTCGGCTTCCGCCAGTTCCTTCATCTCCTCGTCACCGTCCGGATCGGCCATCAACTCGCCCAAGTCGGCCATCTCGGCCTGGGCGGCGCGAAGCTCGGAAATGCCCTCGACAACGGGCGACAGCTCCGCGTATTCCCGCGACAATTTGGCGAAATCTTCGGCTGCCGGCGGTTGCTCGGATGCCATCAGGTTGGCCAATTCATCGTAGCGGTCGAGGACGCGATTGAGGTTTTCCTCGAGACTCACGGTTCGCTCTCCTTGTCTCTGTCGGCAGCTGGTTTATCGGCATCCAGGTCGAACAACCGGCGTAGAAGTCGTGCCGCCTGGCCCGAGTCCTCGCTTTCCGCGGCCGCCATTTCCTTGAGCGTGATGGTCGGCGCATGAAGCAGGCGTTTGACCAGCAACGACGACAGGTGTTCGGCGTCCATATCCTTTTCCGCCAGGACCTGCTGGCGGATGCTCTCGAAATGATCGCGCAAGGCGCTCAGCACCGGAACCGCGTCACGTTCGGCCTGGCCCCGATTGAACTTCTCGAGGCACTCGTCAACGATCGTACGGGCTGCACTGGCTTCACGTTCACGGCTATTGCGGCCCTCCATGGCCAGGCGCTCGAGATCGCCGGTGTCGTAGAGGAAGGCCTCGTCGATGCGGTTGACGGCCGGTTCCACATCGCCGGGAACGCCGGTATCGATGATGAACTGAGGTCGATTGCGTCTTTTCTTCAAGGCGGCGCGTACCATGTCCGCGTTCAGCACGTAATCGCGACGGCCCATGGCGCAGATGACGACGTCCGTCGCCACCATGGCCTCGGCGAGATCGTCGAAATCCCGGATGTGGCAGTCGAACTCGCGGGCGATCGGCTCGATTCGGGCGCGGATCGGATGGGTGATCTCCAGGTTGCCCAGCCCGGCACCCGTAAACTGTTTGGCGATCAGCTCACCCATCTCGCCGGCACCGATCATCAGGGCGCTGACCCGCTTGAGATCGCCGTGCAGGCCGCGCGCTAGGTCGACGGCGGCAGCCGCGATCGACACCGGCTGCTCGGTAATGGCGGTCTCGGTCCGAACCCGTTTGGCGGCACCATAGGCGGCCTGGATGACCTGTTCGACGACCGGTCCGGTCATCTCCGCCTTTTCGGCGATACGGTGGGCCGCCTTGACCTGGCCCAGAACCTGCGGTTCGCCGATGACCAGGCTTTCCAGTGACGCGGCGACGGCGAAGGTGTGACGGACAGCCTCGTTGCCGGAATAGAAAATCAACTGGTCGGCGATTTCCTTCTCTTCCAGACCGGCCTGTTCAGCCAGGAACCGGCTGATCGTCACCGCCGCCTGTTCGGGCGATTGGTCGGCACCGAGCACTTCGATGCGGTCGCAGGTCGACAACAAGATCGCTTCCACGACTCCCTTGTCCTTGAGCTTGGCGAGCACGTCCGGCACGTCACCATCCTCCACGAACAGGCGGTCGCGCAGGCCGAGGCCGCTGGAGCGGTGGTTGGCACCGATGACGAAAAAACGGCGTTGGTCGGTTCGGGTATCGGACATCGCGCCCCGCTAAAGGTAGCGGGCGAGGTGTTCCTCCAAGGAGGTCAACGGCACTTCGCTTTGCTCGCCCGTAACCATATCCCGAACCGTGGCAACGTCTTTGGCAATTTCGTCCTCACCCAGCAGGATGGCCGCCGGCGCACCGGTCTTGTTGGCCCGGTTGAGGCGTTTCTTGACGTTGCCTGAAAAACCCATATCGACGGCCAGACCGGCGCGGCGCAGGCGTTCGGCCAACTGCCGGGCCGGGCCCTCGTTTTCGCCGCCGACGGGCACGACAACGATCGGCTTCGTTGTCGCCTCCTGTTCGCCGACCATCATCGCCAACCGTTCGATCCCGGCGGCCCAACCGACGGCCGACGTCGGCTTGCCGCCCATGAACTCCATTAGGCCGTCGTAGCGTCCGCCGCCGATGACGGTTCCCTGGGAACCCAGCGTCTCGGTGATGAACTCGAAGGCCGTATGGCAGTAATAGTCGAGTCCGCGGACCAGGCGCGGATTGATTTCGCTCTTGATGCCGATGAGTTCGAGACCCTCGAGGACCTCGCCGAAGAAGCGCCGGCTCTCGTCGTTCAAATGATCGGCCAACACCGGTGCATCGGCGACGATCTTCTGGTCGGTCTCGTCCTTGGAATCGAAAATACGCAGCGGATTGCGCTCGAGGCGGTCTTGGCTGTCCTCGGAAAGGTCCGATCGGTACCGGCTCAGGTATTCGACCAGCTTGTCGCGGTAACCATGGCGCGACTCCGTATCGCCGAGCGTATTGAGGTTGATGACGACGTCGCCGCTGACACCCAAGGCATCGAGGATATGGGCGCCGACGGCGATGACCTCGATGTCGGCCTGCGGCGACGGGACGCCGATGACCTCGATATCGATCTGATGGAACTGGCGCATGCGGCCCTTTTGCGGCCGTTCGTAGCGGAACAGCGGGCCCTGGCAGAAATACTTAAGCGGCGCTTCGTGCTGCAGGCCGTTCGACATGAAGGCTCGGGCGATGCCGGCCGTGAATTCGGGGCGAAGGGTGATGCTGTCGCCGCCGCGGTCGGAGAACGTATACATCTCCTTGGTGACCACGTCCGACGTTTCGCCCAGCGTGCGCGCGAAAACTTCCGTGAACTCGAAGACCGGCGGTGCCATCTCGCTGTAGCCGTAGCGTCCGGCCACTTCGGCCGCCACGTCGGTCACGTGCCTGTGGCGGCGGAACTGGTCAGGCAGGAGGTCGTGGGTGCCGCGCACCGGCTGCAGGGAAGACATGGACGATCGGACTCCGGCTATTGGGCGGCGGCCGGCGGCGCGTCGCTGCCCGTCGTGTCGTCGCCGTTCTCTTTGGGCTGGTATTTCCGCGAGACGTAATCGTCGACGATCTGTTGGAACTCCTCGGCGATGCCTTCGCCTCTGAGCGTCATCCGTTTTTCGCCATCGATGAAAACGGGGGCGGCCGGTTGCTCGCCGGTGCCGGGCAGGCTGATGCCGATATCGGCATGTTTGCTCTCGCCGGGCCCGTTGACGATGCAGCCCATGACCGCCACCTGCATGTCCTCGACACCAACGTATTTCTCCCGCCACACCGGCATGCTATCGCGGATGTGGTCTTGAATCTTGCGGGCCAGTTCCTGGAACACGGTCGACGTGGTCCGTCCGCAGCCGGGACAAGCGGTGACCAATGGCGTGAACGACCGCAAGCCCATGGTCTGCAGGATCTCCTGGGCGACGATGACCTCCTTGACCCGGTCGCCGCCGGGCTCCGGAGTCAGGGACACCCGAACGGTGTCGCCGATGCCTTCCTGCAACAGCACGCCCATGGCCGCGGTCGAGGCGACGATGCCTTTCGAGCCCATGCCGGCCTCCGTGAGACCGAGGTGGAGCGCATGATTGCCGCGCTGGGCGAGGCCGCGATAGACGGCGATCAAGCTCTGCACGTCACTGACCTTGCATGACAATACGATCTTGTCGCGGCCGAGACCCAGTTCCTCGGCCCGCGCGGCACTGGCGACGGCCGATTCGATGAGCGCTTCGCGGGTGATCTCTTCAGCACTTTTCGGCTCCGCGGCCTTGGCGTTCTCGTCCATCATGCCGACGACGAGTTCCTGGTCGAGGCTGCCCCAGTTGACGCCGATGCGGACCGGTTTTTCGTATTTGATGGCGGTCTCGACCATGGCCGCGAACTGGCTGTCGCGCTTCTCTCGGAAGCCGACGTTTCCCGGGTTGATGCGGTACTTGGCGAGGGCTTCGGCGCAGGCCGGATGTTCGCTCAACAGCTTGTGGCCGATGTAGTGGAAATCGCCGACCAGGAGCACGTCGACGCCCATGGCATCGAGGCGCTCACGAATATGCGGTACGGCCGCGGCCGCCTCGGCCCGATCGACGGTGACGCGCACCAGTTCCGACCCGGCTTGGGCCAGGTCCGCGGTCTGGCGGACCGTCGCCTCGACGTCGGCCGTATCCGTATTGGTCATCGACTGAACGACGATCGACGCCTCACCGCCGATGGTCACCCGCCCGACGCGTACCGGTACGGTTTCCTTCCTCCTCACCGGTGAAGTTTGATCCGACATCAGTCTGCTTTCGCTTGATACCCTGGCGCCCGTATCATCGGACACCTCGCGTCCGCCGTTATTTGCCGTATCGAACACGCCGGGTCAACGCCTCTGTGCCCATCCGGGTAGGAGGGTTCTCCCGTCAATTGTCGACGGCGGTCCCGGCCAGCAGCCGCTCGGCGTCGAGGACGACGCCGCGGCGGACCACACCGATATCGCCGATCGACGGTGCGACCTGGCCGTCGACCACGACCTCGAGGGCACCGGCGTTGCCGGTCAGGAGTTTCAACCCGGGGCGATCCGGCACTTCGTAGGTCTCGCCGGCACGCAACAGGCGCGTGACGAGCATCTGGTTGGCGGCATCGTCCCGGACCTGGATCCAACTGCTGGTCTTGGCCCTAAGCACGATCCGCGGACCACTGGTGGAAGCGACCGACGTTTCGACGCTTGGCGCCACGGCGGGCGGTGCCGGCTCCGTCGCCGTCGCCACCTCTTCCTGAAGCGGTTGCGTTGCCCGTTCTTCAACGGGTTCCTCAGCCGGCTCCTCGGTGGGATCCTCCGTGGATTCGTCGGCGATTTCCTCGGGCGGCGGTGTGTCGTCGCCCTCGTCTTCCGCGATCGCCGCGTCCTCGGGCAGCGCCGTGGCTTCCGGCTCAACGGCTTGGGACTCCGGCTCCGTCGCCGTCTGGATTACCGCTTCCGGGGCCGCCGTTTCCTCCGGTTCCGATGAGGCTGGGGAAGGTTCGGCCGTCTCCGCCGCGTCTTGGGACGGCTCGCTGCCGTCCGCAGCTTCGGTTTCGACCGCAGCCTGCTCAGCCGGTTGCTCCGCCACGGCAGGCGTATCCGCCTCCGTCGCCGTCTGTTCCGGTTCCGCCGCTTCCGGTTCGCCTGCCGCGTCTTGAGACGGTTCCGCTACAGACTGGTCCGGCTCAGCCGTCTGTTCATCGGGCGCCTCTACCGGTGCGGCGGTCGTTGCCGGCGTTTCCGTCGTCGCCGGTTCGGCGCTTGCGGCGGGTTCTTCCGGCTTCGGCGGCGCAGCCAGTTCCGCCGTCTCGGTCGGCTGTTCCGGTTCCGACGACGGCGTTCCCTGTTCGGCACCTTCCGTCTGTTCGGCCAAGCGCTCCGGCACCGGGGAAACGAGGTCGGCCAGGATGTTGTTCTCGGACGTGCTGATGTACCAGGCGCCGTAGGCGATGACGGCGACGACGATGCCGACAAAGACGATGGCACCGCCGGGAATGCCGGTCTCGGGAACCGGTGTCGGAAAGCTGAGTTCCTGACCACGCGCGCCGGCCGCCGTTTCGACCTTGTAGCGGCGGATCACTTCATCGCTGTCGAGGCCCAGGTGATCGGAGTAGGCCCGGATGAAACCGATGGCATAGGTCTGGCCCGGCAGCTCTTTGAACCGGCCCTCCTCGATCGCCTCCAGATAGGGGTAACGAATGCACAGCATCTGGGCAACGGAGCGCAGATCCTCTCCGAGGCGCATCCGGGCCGTGCGCAGCATGGCGCCGACGCCGGTTTCGCTACCGTGAGCTCCTCCTGAGTACTCCGTGTGATCGCCAGTCGCTGGCGGCATCGTGGTCGTTTCCATCCTCTCTTTGCGGTACCCGCCTCAACGTCTCTTTATCGATCCGTTTCCCGTATCGGTGCCGGGTTCTGCCGGGCCCATCCAGGCCCGTGATCATGGGCGAAGTATACCGAAATATGGTGAATATCCGAGGCTCGCTAGTCTGCCGGATTCCGGTCGAAATACAAGACTGAAAGCGGCCCGATCAGATCGCCACGCCGCGGTCGATGGCAAAGGCCTTGAGTTGTTCACGAAGCGTCCGTTCGGGCAGGTCGTAATGAAACTGCATGAACGCCTCCAGTGCAGCGATGTCGACGCTGCGCACCATCGCCTTGACCGGCCCGATGCAGGTGCCGGCCATCGACAAGCGACGGAATCCAACACCGAGCAGTGCCATCGCCTCGAGCGGGGTGCCGGCCATTTCGCCGCATAGGCTGAGGGAAACGTCGCGCGACCGGCAGGTGTCGACGATACCCTTCAAGAACTTCAACTGGACCGGCGACAATGTATCGTAACGTCCGCTCAACTTCGGATTCCCGCGGTCGCTGGCGAACAGGAACTGCCCCAAGTCGTTGCTGCCGACGGATAGTAAATCGGCACAGTCTAGGAGCGTCTCCAACTGCACCGCTAGGCTCGGCACCTCGAGCATGGCGCCGACCCGAACCGACGACGGCAAGGCGCCGCCGCGATCCCTTTCGCGGTCCATCTCCTTGTCGACCAGGGCGCGGGCCTGGATGAACTCAGGTACGTCGGCCACCATCGGGAATAACACGTTGAGTTGGCGCCCGGAGGCGGCCCGGATCAGGGCCCGCAACTGCTGGCGCAACAGGGCGGGGCGGTCGAGGGACAACCGGATCGCCCGCCAGCCGATGGCCGGGTTCTCTTCGCTGCCCGTTTGCCAGTAGGGCAACGCCTTGTCCCCGCCGATATCGAGGGTACGGAAGACGACCGGCTTGTCGCCGGCCTCTTCGAGCACTTCACGATAGACTCCCGACTGTTCGTCGACGCCGGGAAACTTGGCCCGCACCATGAACGGAATTTCGGTTCGGAATAGCCCGATGCCGGAAGCGCCCGAACCGCTCAGGTGGGCGACATCGATCATCAGCCCGGCGTTAATCTGCAGGTCAACGTCGATACCGTCCAGCGATCGTGCCGGCTGGTCAAGCAGTGCGGCGTAGACGGCCCTCTGTTCCTCAAGGACGCGGAGGTTCTCAACATAGGCCTGCAAGGCGTCCTCGCCCGGGCGCACGAAGGCCTGGGCGCGATCGGCGTCGACGATCACCGTATCGCCGTCCTCGGCGTGCTGAAAGATATCCCGCGCTTTGCCGACGACGGGAATACCCCGATATCGTTGATAAACTCGTCCGAAAGAGTGTTTTGGGCGTCCGCTTCTATTAAGAGCGGACGTTTATTCGCCGCCACTGGCAGATGCTGCGGCGGTTTTTGGCTTTGGTTGGCGGTTTCGCTGGTT
>Ga0209561_1000184_pt1 | contig 17675 bp, 17 predicted proteins | sample WorMettrBAHAMAS2_FD_187393 | JGI IMG/M metagenome (GOLD analysis project Ga0209561, IMG submission 187393) | Marine gutless worms symbiont microbial communities from Max Planck institute for Marine Microbiology, Germany - Inanidrilus... | ecosystem: Host-associated > Annelida > Digestive system... | reverse complement strand
ACCTTGAACATGGCCACCGCGTCGTACGGAGGCCGCCCTCCCTTCAAGCCGTCCGAATACTGCAAGGCGGCCTCAAGCGTTGGCCGGAACGCCTCGAAATCAATAACCCGCAACATCTCTTCCAGCGGATCGCCCGTCTCAGACAGACGTCGCATATGATCCGGAAGGTCGAAAAATCCAAGCTGTTTCATGGCATCCCCCTCGGAAAGCCATCGAATCACAAAACCGTCAAATTGGCGAGGTTAATGGGGGTGTCCAGCTGATATCCGGCAATGGGAAGGCCTTGCGGACCGACTCGTCGGGAAACATGCCACGGTCCACCGTGCCGACACTGACGGCATCGAGCCGATGCCTGTCGGTCTCGAAAAGCTGGTAGGGATTTCGCAGGACCTCGTCGTCCGACAGGCCTTTGCGGCTATCGGGATCGAAGAAACGCGCTGCCTGTTCGATCGACAGGCTGAATCTGGAGAGTAGCTTCAGAAGCTCGAAACGCTCTGGCGGGAGGGCGGCAAGCCGCTTGCCGTCAAAGGGCTGCACCTGTGCGGCGACTGCAGGAGAGAGTACCTCGCTCGGATTCTCGAACGCGCATGAGACCAGTGTCCACGGATCTTCCTTCCACTGACCATCGATGGTGTGCCATTGCGCAAGGTCCATCGCGAGCAGCGTCCCGTATCGGACCTCGAAGGCGTGAAGAGCGCTGCCGAGGCCCGGGAACGCCCCGCGGAGTTGCCAGATCTCAGCGAGGCGTTCGGAGATCCATTCGAGTTGCCGATTCCACGCGCCGGGGATGTGCCGCGCGATGACGCGAACCTTGTCGGCCAGCGATAGGAGGCTTGCAATGGCCAAGTCGTGGTCGACGTGCTCAGCGACATTGCTGAATGCGTCGAAGGCTTCTTCAGGTGCGAATGCGACAAACTGAGAGGGGTCGATGGTGCCGTCTCGCTCGGCCAAGGCAAGCAGCTGCTGGTAGGGAAGTACGAAGCCGTCGAAACCGTCGGGCCGGATCGAATGCGATATCGCCCGCTCCCACATGAGACCGCGGAGCTTCCCTCGCGTGTTTCCGCTGTACGCGTGTTCCTGGGCGGGTCCGACAGAGGTGATGCGACCTACGCCCACGAGCACGCGGCGCGGGTCATCGGCCAATGGCGTTCGCTTGGCATATAGAAAGATGAGCGACTTTTCCGGCTGCAGCGCGCTGAAAAAGATGTCCAGCATTATCTGCTGGTTTGCGAAGTCATTGACCCACACCGTGTCGAACGCGAGCTGCGGTTCCCGAGCTATATCGAACGGCAACGCGAGCTCGTCGGCGATGACCTGTGCATCTTCCTTTCGGGTCCAGCGGAATGGGATCGCTTGGACGCTGTAGGGCGGAAGTCGGAAGCTGTTCTCGGCAAAATGACCGTGGGTCTCAGCGGACGACTCCGCAAACGGATGGCGGCTGCGGAGAGAGTATGCCTTGGCATTCAGCGCAGCCCCGCGTTCCGTCAGGCAGGCCGGCAACTCGGCCTCGCTCAGCTCGGACCACGCCCGACCGGCGACTTCGTCCTCGGCGGCGTCTTGGCGTTCCTCGCGGATGCGTTTGAGCACCATGCACCAGCTATTCTTCGACGGCGCCTGGCATACTGTTCCGGCCCAACTCGTGTCGTGCCAGGGCACGCGGATGGTGACGTGATGGAGCGGCAGGCAGCGGGCGCCCTCAGCAACGGTATTCATCGCGGTATCCCCCCACTATTCGAGTACGGCTCCGGTTTCCCGGGCTGCGCCCTCCACCTCGGCAATCACTTCACGAAGGAACTGGTTGCGATCAGGCGAGGGAGTGGCGTCCGGAACCGGCGCGGCGGGTTCGTAGATCTCGTTGCCGATGATCCGTGCACGCACGAATGTTGATCCGGTGCCGTGCTTTTCGTACGCCCCTTGCCATTGCGCAGAGCGCTCATGCCATACCCTCCGCGTGCAGAGCGCGAGAAGTCGCCGGCCGAGGTTGTCCGCAAAGGCATCGAAGGAACTCTGCTTCTGATCCTCGTCCGGCTCTGGTCCTTCCCAGCGCAGAGGGTTTTGCACAAACACGTAAACCCGTTCCACGAGCTCCTTTCGGAGGTCTGCAATCGGGCGCAGGCTGTCGTACTCATCGGCCCACCCTGTCGCGAGCCGTCGGCTGAGAGCTTTGACTCGTGTCCAGTGCTCCTTCGCAAAACCGGGCTTGAAATCAAGTCCGAGACGCGGTCGCCACGTTTCATGGAAGGCATCAGCCGCACCGCGAATCGCGAGCACAAGATTCATCCGATCATAAACCGGGCGTCCTTCTGCCGGCTGCGGCCGATCGATCACCGCATCGATTGCATCGAGCAGCTTTCGGAGCTGGGAGATCGTGCGCCTGTCCGAGGCGGTGTCGTCACTCAATGGCTCATGAAGGTCAGCTAGGAAAAAACGAGCGTGGCTCAGACGCTTGTGCAACGCTCGCTCGGCGTATGGACCGAGATCCTCTCCAAACGCTGCCAGCACATTTTCAGCCGAAGCCAAGACATGCTGAGCCTTCGCCGAAGCGTTCGGCAAGTTGTCGCCTTTGACCTCGTCGAAGTGCGTAAAGGCCATAATCAGCTTCCGGGCATTGCCCGTCGCCACGACTTCTCGAATCGCGGCTAGTGGCGCCGCTTGCATAGGCTGGGCCGCGTTATCCACCAGTAGGACTGCATCGGCAGTGTCAATGCGGCGGCTGACAGCCGTCGAGACGGCCGATGACGACTTTGGTGTATGGCCTAGTCCCTCGCCGTCCAGGAGAACCAGCTTCGGCCTCTCGCCGCCGCTCCATGTTGGGGAAAACGGGCCGGCCACGCGCACACCGTTAACGAGGGGCGTTAGCAGGCGACCAAACAGGGGCGCGTAGTTACTGGAGAAACGTGAGATTGCACGAAGGAACTCACCGCGTTGCTCAGGAGGCCACTCTCCGCTCCACGCGAGCGGCCAACCCTGTCGCGTCTTTTGCGCCTTTCCGGGTGGTAGAAGGTCGAAACGCTTCTCGATCTCCTCCATCAGAGCATCTGCCACTTGGTGGAAGGCCTCTTCGTCCCGAAGTAGGTTGTCGAGCTCTTCCTCGAACAGCTCGTCCGCCACGCGCTCATCTTCTTCGTCTCCGACGTCCAGTTCCGCCCGTAGACGGTCCCCAAGACGGCGAGCGAGTTCCCGGAGCTTCTCGATTGTGTGAGCTAGAAGACTTTCAGTGCTGACAAGATCAAGTGCGTCCTGCTCTTCCGCAGACAGAAGATCGGGGTCGCTCTCCGATTCCTCGTCATCATCTTCGAAGTCCACATCACCTATGGCGTCGGCGGGACCATTTCCGAGCACGTAGCTGAAACGAAACCGCTGGTTGACGTGATTGAGGAGGCGCCGAAGCATTTCGGCGTCATTTGCCCCTTTGGAAGCAGAAAGCACCGCCGCGGAGATGCACTCATTCAGGTACTCGCGGACCTCGTCACTCGGAGCGAATGTCACAACGGCACGCCAATCTCCGTCGTCGAGCACGATCTCGGTGTCGTGGATGGTGGTCTTCGCAGTCGAGGTAGAAGGAAACCGCTCCTTCCCCGGGTCCGTGCCAATGAGTTGGCGGACGAGTGTGGTCTTGCCGGCACCGGTCGTCCCTAGAAAGAGCACCCGTCGGTATCCATCAGCTTCTGAATCGGGGAGCGGGATCAGGGCATTGCGCATCGCCGTGAAATCCGTCTCCTCGGGGACTATCTTGTCGAAAAAGATGTCGACTACTCGAGAGTCGAAGCGTCGCTCGGCTTCGGCGCGGGCAGCCGGGTCGTGGTACTGCGGATCGCCCAAGAGGATGTTCAACTCGTCTCGAAGCCGCTCTCCTTCTGCTTTGTCCCTTGTGCCTAACCCGCGCCGAACCCGCACGCCTGGTTTGCCCGTTGCCCCGTCCCGCCGTGCCGGATGCCGGAAGATGACCGAATAGCCTGCCCGGCCCTGGGTCTGACTGAGGCTCGCAGAATAGCTTCGCTTATCCATGAAATCGCCGTTGTTCCGATGTTGTTCCGATCGCGAAGATAAGCGATCGCCATAACGCCTGTCAATGTTTCTGGAACAACGTTGGTACAACGCTGGCGCGGCCGGGCGGGCTCGTCAGTCCGGGCTTAGCGGGCCCGTCATCATCGCGTACGGTTTCCGTCATCGCTGTGGGTGCCAGCGAACTGGTCGTAGGTGTCCCATGGTTCCTCGTCATCAATCTCTCCGACGTGGGAGTCCCTGTTGAACTGCAGGAGCGAGACAGACATGCCGAGGCGCTCCGAGAAGATAGCCAACTCGCGGACCGGTTCGGATCCTCGGCTGAAGCTCCAGACACCCGCCGGCAGAACGACCGACCGATCGGACTCGGTTTGCTGCGCACCAGGGCCTATGGCGGCGATCGAACCGTCGGGGATCGGCATGCCCGAGCGGATGAAGACACCGCTCTTGTAGGCGGCGCTACTGGCTCGGCCCCAAAGGGCGAAGCCGTCGCGCGCCACGACCATGGCTGCGCGGGAGTCGGTGAACTCGATCCACTTGCGCACTGCGGCCAGAAGCGAGACGCCGTACCGATCCGTGACATGGCTGAGCAGATCACGGGTCATTTCCTGGCCGCCGACCTGGTCGCGGTAGTCGTCGATCGGCATGAGGAGGTAGGAGGCGAAGGTGTCCGCTTCCTCCTCGCGTTCCTTTTCCGCATCCTTCCAGTTATTGGCCTGAAGCGGCAGGCACTCGAAATCGAAGCCGTCGGGCAGCTCGCCGTCACGGTAGTGATCGGCCGTCAGCGGCCGGCGATGGAGAATGTAATGGCCGAATTCGCGGGCGAGGGTGAAGCGCTCGCGGCCGCGGTAGCGAGGCTGAGTGCTATAGAGGATGTGCCAGCCTGGTTTTTTGCGCCGGGCCCGTAGCATGCCTTCGAAATCATCGATATCGACGGCCTTGACCGCCGTGATCGGATCTTCGTGATTGCGGGAGACCTCGAGCGCCAGCGCTTCGACATCAACGGGAAAGCGGTCCTCCCCCAACACCGTCCGGAGGAGAACCGTTAAATCGTTCGCTGCCCGACGAGGCGATTTTCGTCCGCTATCCGTCATTCATCCTCGTCATCCAGGATCTTGAGCATCTCCCTGAGCCGCTCTTTGCTCTTGGGCTTCATCTTCTGGTACTTGCGGAAAAACGCCTTGTCGGCGGCATCGGCCTCCGTGACGGGTTCCGTAGCGAGCAGGTAGTCGGCGGTCGTTTCGAGAGCCAAGGCGATCTGCTGCAGCTTCTCCGCCGAGGGGCGCGCGACGTCCTTGTTCTCAATCTCCCACATGTAGCTCTTGCTCGATCCGACCCGCTCGGCCAGCGCTTCCAGCGTCAGACCTCGCTTCAGTCTGAGCTCTCGAACGCGCTCTCCCAAGGGTGTTGGCACCGGGTATCCTCCTTCACGCACTGAAGTTCGTATTCACGATACATCTAGTCCTTGACACACCATATCGGCAATCCCTATCTTTCGCGGAAGTTCGCACTAACGAACTTCGCTTAGCGCAAACGCGATATAGGAGGCCGAGATGGCACAGCGCAAAGGGTCCGGTACCCATCATGTCGTTCCCAATCCCGATGGTGGTTGGGATGTCCGCCGTGGCGGCGCCGATCGTAGCAGCGGTCACTTCGATACCAAGCGGGAGGCCGTCGACCGCGGGCGGGAGATCAGCCGCAACGCCGGTACGGAGTTTAAGATCCACAACCAGGACGGCCGGATTAGCCAGTCCGATTCGCACGGGAACGATCCCCGCAACATCAAGGGCTGAGGAGAGAGACCATGGCCTCAGTGACGAGTTTCATCCGCAACACGCCTGCCTCGTCGCTGCAGGCCTACTTCGACGCCACCGGGATCGAACTGCCGATGCCCGTGAACTGGGAAGCGCCCGAGCAGGAGATCGTCAAGCCGCTGCTGCAGGCGGTCGATGAGATGGACGAGGAAGCGCGCGCCCGGGTGCTCAACGACGTGGACCGGGTGGGGAGCCTCGCGGACGATGCGGGCCAGACGGCGCTCTACAGCGTCATCGACGACCGTACCCGGCTTGATGACCTGGCCAACGGCCACGCCCGGGCGCTTTGGATGTTCCTCAATGAGCCGGTGCTGTTCCGGCACGCCGAGGAGGTCCGGTACACTGACGAGCGGCGGCGGGGACGCAGCTGGGACGGCTTTCTCTGCGAACTCGAATGTGCGGTCCGCCGTGACGAAACGGCGCTCGACGCCTTCAAGGCATCGCTGCGAGAGCGGTTCGCCTCCAACAACGTCCATGTCGATATCTTCGAACGGGTGCGCCCCACTTTTGACGGGGAAGACTGCGAGCTGGTCCAGATCACCGTCTATCGGGAAGGGCTGCCGGACGACCAGTTCGCCTTCGACGACGACGGCACCCTGGTGCGGCGGGCGTACCGGCCGGTCTTCGAGGCTGCGATGACCTATGAGCCGGCGACCGGCGTCATCGAGGTGGTCGCGAGTGACCGGGAGAGCCGGGCGGAACTGGCGCAGTTCCTCGCCCGGGATCTGCTCGGGGTCGAATTCCGCGACGAGAAGGTGCCGCTCCGCCGGTATGATCTCGCCGTCCTGCTCAATCCGCATCCGTTTCCGACCGACGCCGAGGATGGTATCGAGCGGGTCGAAGTCCGGCAGTTGCGTCTGATGCCGATCGATGCTGTCGGCGAACGCGTGACGCTGGAATGTCTCAGCAAGGCGGACCGGACGATCTGGAGCATGGCGCAGGAGCGCCTCGGTCCCGGAAACCCGCTGGCCGGCGGCTGGGTGGCGACCCAAGCCAAGCTCTCCATCAAGTTTCATCCGAAACCGGGAGTCCGTCGGGGTCGGACGCTGCCGTTAACGATCACCATGCCCCATGGCTGCAATCTCAAGGACCAGACCGAGGAGGAGCAGCTGATCGGCGAGAAGTATCTGCGACGCTGGGGCATCCTGGCTGATGACGCGATCGCTCAAACGGATTGACGAGCAGGCCGCCGCGCTCTGCCGCGACGTTGTGGAGGCGTCAGGTTGCCGGATTTCGGCCGCCGTCCTCTTCGACTATCACCGACGGGCGGGAGAGAGCTTGATCGAGGCCGGCGTGCTGAAGGCGGATGCGCATGATCCCGTCGCGGTGTCGGCCGTCGACTATGACGACGAGCCCGTGAGCCTTACCTGGTCTCCGGAGCACGGAGGCTATGGCTACTTCAGCCCGGCCGCCGGGTGGGTCGCCGTGCCGGCCGAACGGCTCCAGCAGTTCCATGTCGACATGGAGGTCGTAATCGGGCGCCTCGTGGATCGCCTCGATCTGCCGGGCACGGCTTGCCCTAAGGAACGGATCAGCGGTGTGCTGTGGGAAATCGGCGATGCCCGGTTGCCCGGGCACAACGGCCGGGTGCCGATCTGGTTCGCGTGTCGGCTCGGAGACGCCGAAGTCTGGAGGCAAGTCGAGGCCTATTTGGCGGGGCGGCCGCCATCGGACTTCCGGGCGGTCATCACCACGTCGGCCACGGCGCAGTTGCGGCGCGAGGAGCTCAGCCGCCACGACATCATCGAATTCCAGGATGTCGATGATCACGATACCGGGCTTGTGGTCGAGCCGTCGTACCTCGCCGCGCAGCTGACCACCGGCGCCGCGTCGAGCGGGGGCGATCCGGTGCGCCATGCTTCCGGGTTCCGTCACGTCTGGGTCGGCGATAGGGAGTTCAGGTTTAACGGAGACAAACACCGGCAGATCGTGGAGTACCTCTTCAACGCTTGGCAGAGGGACGAACCGAGCGTCAGCACCGCCGCGATGTTCGCCGAGCTCGAGTTCGAGACCACCAGCCGACTGCGCGACATTTTCAAGGGGCATAAGGACTGGAAGGCGCTGATCGAAGCGAAGGGCGGGGCTTGCCGGCTGCGGGTCGCTGAGCTGCTGGAGGAGCAGCGCGCTAACGCCGATTGATCGTGTCTTCGGCGATCTGGAGCTGCTTCATCACCCAATCGAATTCCGGGGCGTCGCCAAGCATCATCTCCTGCATGGCTTCGTAGTCCTTCTCGATTGCGGCACGCAGGGCGTCCTGCGGGACGATGCGGACCGAGCCCGGAACCGCTTCTTCGAACTTCTTCCAGGCCTGCCTGAACGCGATCAGATTGTGTTCGCGCACCGCGGTGAGAAGCGCTTCGTCGGCGAGGGCAGACGCGCCAACCTCGGTCGCCGTGATCATCGCGACGTCGTAGTAGTGCCGGGAGATCCGGTCTGCATCTGCCGGCAGCCGTTCCGCGTCCCGATGGCCGCAGTGTGCGCCGTGGAGGATCAGGAGCTTTTCGAGGTAGGTGCGTGAGGGTTCGATGACGTGAAGGTTGCCGACATCAAATGGCCAATCGTCGCCCAGATCCTCGGAGATGTACGGGCGAACGCTGCCGGTCGTGTTGGGATCCAGCGCTGAGCGCGCCCCGGCCTCGAGTTTCACGCGCGGTAGGACATACGCGATGTCAGCGTTCGGGTAGAGGGTGGGATACTCAATCAGCAGCGTTTGTTGGTCGCCGTTCTCCTCGTCCGGGAGGATGCGACACCGTTCGTCCAGCAGCGGCGTCAAGGCCGATGCGAGATCTCCGCTGATATAGGTGCCGCAGGCAGCGCTCAATTCGTCGAAGAGCGCCTTGCGCTTTTTGTTTGAGAGACCTTCAGGGCTGGTGGGGTCGCGATCGGCGCTGAAACCCAGTCCCTCGCGATAGACCACGAGGTCGATGTCTTCGGAGAAGCGTCGAATCAACCCGAATGCCTTGGAAAGTGCGGTGCCGCCTTTGAACAGGAGCTGCGGATGACCCTCCGGCAAGCGGTTGTAGAGGGCATCGAGGACGAGGCACACCCAGAAGTCTTTCTCGACATAGCTCGCCAGCGTGTCGAGCCGGTCGGCTGCTGCCTCGAAGACGTCCCTTCGGTCCTGGTCGGGGAGCGTAAGAAAACGCTCGAAGCTCTCGCTCGTCATGCGGCGACGTGCGTGTCAGCAAGACTGCGTACCACGGGGGCTGCCCAGCTCGGCAGGCCAGCGCTATTCCGGACAAGGTCCTTCTTCACTGCGTCTGGCAGCTTGCTCTTCAGCGTCACCGCAACCCTCGTGTCCGAGGATGCTTGCGGTCCGAGCCAGCGCAGGGCCTGAACAACGGGTGCAGAGGATTTCCCCGCCCATGCCATCACGCTCGGACCAGCATGGCGAAGATACACCGTCCGATTGCCGATTTTGACGTTGCGCGTCGCCCCGTCGGTGACATAGCTGGCCTTTGCAGGCACGGCATTTGTCAAACCAAGCTGGTTCGCCGCGGCGATGCCGTCGGGCATGATGCGAACGCTGTCACGGCGCGCCAGTGCCGCCACCGCCGAATCCATATCGACTGGCGCCGGGCGGCGGAGGACACCGCTCATGCGCGGAAGATCGTAGAGCCCCCGCCCGACACGGCGCAGATCTCCGCTCTTCGCCAGGCGGGACAGCGCCTGGTCGATCGCCGCTCGGCTACCCAGGTCGAGGAAATCCTTGGGTGTGCATACCCATTTTCCCCGCCCCTTGGCGCGAACGCGTTTCATGATTTTATCAGCAATACCAGTCATTTGAGCCGCCATATGCTTCTCTGTGTGTCAGAAATATAGTCATTTTTTCTGACAAAATCAATTCCTCCCTTATCCCCTCCCTTCTGCCTCCCGAGGCCCTCCCCACTGCACCGCCATCCTCTCCGCAGGTTTTCGACCAAGACCGAAGGAGAAGCAGATGACGGTCAGACATTTGAACCAGATCGAGCTCGCCGCTCGCTGGAACATCAGCCACCGCACGCTCGAGCGCTGGCGCTGGTCGGGGGAAGGCCCCCGCTACATCAAGATTGGCGGCCGGGTCGTCTATCGGCTCGAGGACGTTGAAGAGTTCGAGGCGACCCAGCTTCGCGAGAGCACTGCCGACCAGCCGGCGCCGAAGATGGCGTGAGGAGGCGGCGATGATCTCCAACACTCTCACCCTCAAGGACCTTCACCGCGTGCCGATCGGCGAGATCGCCGCTCTGCCCACCGATCAGTTGGCGCTGTTGCAGGTGGAGGCGGACGAGGCCCTGCGTGCCGCCAAGGCGACCAGGGACTGGCTCGAGGGCGCCATTGCCCAGCGCTACGCCGATCGCGCCCAGTCCCTGCGCCGGGACGCCGGCAAGGACACCGGCACCATCCGCTTCGATGACGGGCCGGTGACGGTGGTCGCCGATCTGCCGAAGAAAGTCGATTGGGACCAGACCCAGCTGGCCGCCCTGGCCGAGTGCATCCGCGCTGACGGTGACGATCCCACCGAGTACGTCGACATCGGCTTCAGGGTTCCCGAACGCAAGTTCACCGCCTGGCCCGGCCACATTCGTTCGGCCTTCGAGGGCGCTCGCACCGTGCGGGTTGGCAAACCCTCCTTCCGACTCACCCTGAACAACGAGGTGTCCAAATGACCGCCAAGACCAAGTTGGATCGCTTGCGCGAAGACAATTGCTTCCTCGCCGACATTCCCGACAGCATCCGCATCCCTGCGCTCGGTGATCGCCAGGAGGAGGTGATCAAACCCATCGAGGCGGCGTCGATCGACGACATCGCGTTTGCCCAGCTGGCGCTGCAGGCCAAGTCCTCCGCCCTCTACGCCGAGATCGACGGCTTGCGACGCATCTACGATATGGCGCGCAAGAACGGTGCGGTCGGGACCGACAACGCCCTGGACGCCATCGCCGAGAAACAGGGGGGGCAAGTGATGAGCCTCCCCATCATCTCGGCCGATCAGCGCCTCGCCGAACGCCGCGGCATCAAGGGCTGCATCTTCGGCAAGTCCGGCATCGGTAAGACATCGCTGCTCTGGACCCTGGAGGCGTCGACCACCCTGTTCTTCGACCTCGAGGCCGGTGATCTCGCCATCGAGGGTTGGCCGGGCGACACCATCCGTCCGCGCACCTGGCAGGAATGTCGCGACTTTGCCGTCTTCATCGGTGGGCCGAACCCGGCGCTGCGTGAAGACCAGGTCTTCAGCCAGGCGCACTTCGAAGCGGTCTGCGAGCGGTTTGGCGATCCGGCGACGCTCGACAAGTACCGGACCGTCTTCATCGACAGCATCACCGTCGCCGGGCGACTTTGTTTCCAGTGGTGCAGGGGCCAGCCGCAGGCGATCTCGGAGCGCACCGGCAAGCCCGACATGCGCGGCGCCTACGGTCTGCACGGCCAGGAGATGATCGCCTGGCTCACCCATCTGCAGCACACCCGCGGCAAGAACGTCTGGTTCGTCGGCATCCTCGACGAGAAGTTGGACGACTTCAATCGCCGGGTCTTTGTCCCGCAGATCGAGGGTTCCAAGACCGGCAACGAGCTTCCCGGCATCGTCGATGAGGTCATTGCCATGGCTGAGATCGGCCAGGGTGACGGCGATCCCTTTCGGGCCTTCGTCTGCCAGACCCTGAATCCCTTCGGCTATCCCGCCAAGGATCGCAGCGGGCGCCTCGACCAGATCGAGGAACCCCATCTCGGCCGTCTGATGGAGAAAATCGGCGGTCCCGTAAAACCGGCGAGCGAGAGGTTGGAGTTTGGCCGCCCCGCCTCCCAGCCCGCCGATACCCCCGTCACCCAAGAAGATGAAGGAGCGTTCTGACCATGACCGGTTCCTGGAACGATTTCAACGACGCCGACTCCCAGACGTCCTACGACCTGATCCCCAAGGGCACCATCGTGCCCGTCCGTATGACCCTCAAGCCGGGCGGCTATGATGACCCGGCCCAGGGCTGGACCGGCGGCTATGCCACCCGCAACGAGACCACCGGTTCGGTCTATCTGAATGCCGAGTTCGTGCTCCTCGAAGGCGCCTACGCCCGCCGCAAGGTCTGGAGCCTGATCGGTCTCCTGAGCCTCAAGGGCCCGGAGTGGGGCAACATGGGCCGCTCTTTCGTGCGGGGCATTCTGAACTCTGCGCGTGGGCTGTCGGATAAGGACAACTCGCCCCAGGCCCAGACGGCGCGGCGCATCAACGGGTTCGCCGATCTCGATGGCATCGAGTTTCTGGCCAAGATCGACATCGGCAAGGACCAGAACGGCGACGCCAAGAACGAGATCCGCTTCGCCGTCACGCCCAATCACAAGGACTGGGAAAGCTACGGCCAGTCCGGCGGCACCTGGAAGGCGGGCGGTGTCCCAGCTGCCGCCGCGGTGCCTGCCCCTGGTGCTACGACATCCGCGCCCGAGGCGCAGCCGACGGGTGCTCCGAACCGCCCCGCCTGGGCGCAGTAGGGGGGCGTATCCATGTTGCTTCGCCCCCGCCAGAAAACCTTCGTCGAGCGCAGCGTGCGCGCGCTCGACGAACACGGCAACACCCTGGGTGTCGCGCCGACCGGCGCCGGCAAGACGATCATGCTTTCGGGCGTCGTCGGTCGGATGCTGGCGGAAAACGATGCGAAGGCCTGCGTGTTGGCGCATCGCGACGAGTTGACGACTCAGAACGTCCTCAAATTCGCCAAGGTCAACCCCGCCATCAGCACCTCTATCGTCGATTCCCGCACGAAGTCATGGCGGGGAAGGACGGCCTTCGCCATGGTGCCGACTTTGGCCCGCAAGGCGAATCTCGACGCCATGCCGGCGCTCGATCTGCTGGTCGTCGACGAGGCCCATCACGTGGCCGCCGACAGCTATCGGCGGATTATCGACCGAGCCCAGGACCGTAATCCGGATGTTCGGGTATTCGGTGTCACCGCCACGCCCAACCGAGGCGACAAGAAGGGGCTGCGTCCGGTCTTCTCCAACGTGGCCGACCAGATCTCCATCGGCGAGCTGATTGCCTCGGGCCATCTCGTGCCGCCGCGCACCTTCGTCATCGACGTCGGCACCCAGGAAGCCCTCAAGAGTGTCCGCAAGACTGTTGACGACTTTGACATGAAGGCCGTCGACGCCATCATGAATCGGGCGCCCATCACCGAGGCGGTGATCCGTCACTGGCGGGAGAAGGCCGGTGATCGCCAGACCGTGATCTTCTGCTCCACCGTCGATCACGCCCGCAACGTCACCGAGGCCTTCGTCGCCGATGGGATCCCAGCCGACATGGTCTGGGGAGACATGGGCGAGGCCGAGCGCCGGTCCGTCCTGCGGTCCTTTGAAAAGGGCGACACCCAGGTCATCGTCAACGTGGCCGTGCTGACCGAGGGCTGGGATCACCAGCCGACCAGCTGCGTCGTCCTGCTACGCCCCAGTTCCTACAAGTCGACCATGATTCAGATGGTCGGGCGCGGCCTGCGCACCGTCGATCCGAACGAGTTCCCCAGCGTGGTCAAGGCCGACTGCATTGTGCTCGATTTCGGCACCTCGACCCTTTTGCACGGCTGCCTTGAACAGGACGTCAATCTGGACGGCAAGGCCGGCGACGGCGAGGCCCCGACCAAGGACTGTCCGGACTGCAGCGCGCAGGTGCCGCTGGCGGTGCGCGAATGCCCCCTTTGCGGCTATCTCTGGGAGTCAGTCGGAGCCGGCGAGAGCGAGGCCATGCCGCTTGCCGACTTCGTCATGTCGGAGATCGACCTCCTGAAGCGCTCCAGCTTCCGCTGGTGCGATCTTTTCGGCGATGACGCGGCGCTGGTCGCCAACGGCTTCAACGCCTGGGGCGGAATTTTCTTCCTGCACGGGCGCTGGCACTCCGTCGGCGGGGCGAAGGGACAGCGCTCGCGGCTGTTAGCGGTGGGCGAGCGCACTGTCTGCCTGGCGGCGGCGGATGACTGGCTCAACGAGAACGAGACCGACGAGAGCGCCCACAAGACCAGAAACTGGCTGAACCAGCCGGCGACGGAGAAGCAACTCCGTTACCTGCCTGCGAGCTACCGGCAAGACTTCGGTCTCACCCGGTATCAGGCCTCGGCCCTGTTGACCTTCACGTTCAACAAGCAGGCGATCCAGCAGCTGGTGCAAACCTCGGTTTCGAGCGACCGGAGGGCGGCATGATCCATGGCCGCGCTATCCGACACTGCTGCCGCCCGTCTGCGACTGTGGCATCCGCGTGGTGCGCTTTGTGCCGTCTGTCGGCGTCCGGCCCGTGGCTTTGGCTGGTTCGACCCGGTGCGCTCGAAGCGGCCCCGGCATTCGGTCTGGTTTTGCTCGATGGCGTGCCAGGGTTTCTGGTCCGGCTTGGCGAAGCGGGGTTTGGGCATGGTTGACCTGACCGAGCCGGAACAGGCGGCGATCCGGTCAGCCATGAAGACGGTCGCCGAGGTCATGGAGGAGATCGGCTGGGAAACCCAGCTGATCGATCTCACTGAGCCCCAGGTGCTGACCCTGATCGAGGTCGCCATTGACGGCTTTCAGAACGCCATGCTGGCCACCTCCAAGGGTGATGAGACGGAGATCCCTTTCTGATGTTGGACTTCAATCACTCGGCCAGCTTCGCCGAGAGGATCAACACCCTGATCGACAAGGCTCTGGTGGCTGAGAATGCCACGCGGGCGCACCGCGACTATCTCGGCGGCTCTCGGCTCGGTGTCGCTTGCGATCGGGCCTTGCAATACGAGTATGCCGGAGCGCCCAAGGACGATGGCGGCGACTTCGACGGCCAGACGCTGCGCATTTTCGCTGCCGGTCATATCTTCGAGGATCTGGCCATCGGCTGGCTGCGTCGGGCCGGGTTCGATCTCTACACCAGCAAAGGCAACCGGACGAACGGCGAGCAGTTCGGGTTCTCGGTCGCCGGCGGGCGCATCCGCGGCCATGTGGACGGCATCATCAATGCCGGTCCCGTGTTGCCCGGCTTCCCGGCGCTGTGGGAATGCAAATCACTGAACTCCAAATCCTGGAACGACACGGCGAAGCGCGGCGTCGCGATCTCGAAGCCTGTCTACGCCGCACAAATCGCGACCTATCAGGCCTACATGGAAGCGACGGTGCCGGGTATCTCGAAGAACCCGGCCCTGTTCACCGCCATCAACAAGGACACGGCGGAACTTCATCACGAATTGGTGCCCTTCGACGGTACCTTGGCCCAAGCCGCGAGCGACAAGGCGGTGCGCATCATCCAGGCGACCGAGGCGGGTGAACTGCTGCCCCGTATTGCCCAATCCGCCGACTTTCATGAATGCCGTTTCTGTTCATGGTCCGACCGCTGCTGGAGGAGCGGAGCATGAGCGGTGACGTGGTGAACCTGGATCGTTGGCGTGATTTCAACGATGCCGAGCCGCAGCGCCTCGACGGCACCCGGCCGTGGGATGACGCCGAGAGCACCGAGGACATCAAATCCCGCATGCTCGTCAACATCCGTGGCGTGCTCTCCTATCTGCTGCCGGGTGGCGTGTTTCAGGGCGCCAAATTCCTGGTCGGCGACGTTCGCGGCAATCGCGGTGACAGCCTGGCGGTAGAGCTCGCCGGCCCCAAGGCCGGCATGTGGCATGACTTTGCCACCAAGGAGGGAGGCGACATCATCGGCCTGTGGGCGGCGGTCACCGGACGGGATACTCGGACCGAATTCCCCGCCATTATGGACGACATCCGCGAATGGCTGGATGGCCGCAGCCGCACCTTGCATGACGACCGGGCGGCCCAGGCCAAGAACCCGCCCACCGACGACCTGGGGCCGGTCACCGCCAAGTGGGACTACCTCGACGAGGATGGCCAGCTCATCGCCTGTGTGTATCGCTACGATCCGCCCTGTGGAAAGCAGTTCCGACCATGGGACGTGCTGAATCGCAAGATGAAGGCGCCCGACCCGCGGCCGCTCTACAACCGGCCGGGCATCAAGTCGGCGTCCGAAGTGATCCTGGTCGAGGGCGAGAAGGTCGCGCAGGTTCTTATAGACCAGGGGCTCTGCGCCACCACCGCTATGAACGGCGCTTCGGCGCCGGTCGAGAAGACCGACTGGTCGCCGCTCAACGGCAAGCGCGTGGTGATCTGGCCGGACAAGGACGAACCCGGTTGGCGATACGCCATGGCCGCAGCTCAGGCGGTGCTGGGTGTGGGAGCTGCTTCCGTCACCGTGCTCCTTCCCCCCGACAGCAAGCCGGATAAATGGGATGCGGCGGATGCGGTGGCCGAGAGCATGAACGTCACCAATTTCATCGCGACCTGCGAACGCCAGTCCGTACGACTCGAAAAGGCGACGCTGATCCTTACCGATTGGGATGCCAGTCATTACGCCGGTGATGCGCCCGAACAGCACTTTCTGGTCGAGGGCTCGCTGCCGCTGGGTGTCGTATCAATCCTCGCCGCCATGGGCGACACCGGGAAAGGCATGATGACCCTGGATTTGGCCCTTTCGGTGGCGACCGGCAAAGCCCGTTCCGTCTCGGTCAGCCCGGAACCCATGGCCTTCGGCGGCCCGGTGCGGGAGTTCGGCACGGCCGTCATCTTCACCGCCGAGGACGACCAGGGCGAGGTCCACCGTCGCCTGCAGCGGCTCGATCCCGAGGAACTACGCCTTGAGAAGCCCGGCCGGCTGATCGTCGTGCCTCTGCCCAACGCGGGTGGGCCGATTCCGCTCGTGGTGTCCGGTAAGGACGGTCCCGAGATCACCCCGCAATTCCGCATGGTGCGCGACCAGATCCTGCGACTTCGCGATCTTAAGCTGGTGGTATTCGATCCGCTGGCCTCGTTCATCCATGCCGACGTGACCTCCGACCCGGCGGCGGGAAGCTTCGCCACCGGTTTGCTTGCGAGCCTGGCAACGGAGACCGGCGCGGCGGTGATCGTCGCCCACCATATGCGCAAGCCCCAGGGCAACCGCCCGATCTCGACGGTCGAACAAGCCCGCGACGCCGTGCGCGGCACCAGCGCCATTGTCGACGGGGTACGCCTCGTATACGCCCTGTGGCCCGCGCCCGAGGAACACCAAGGCTTCGTCTTCAAGGCGCTCGAAGAGCCCTTCGCCCGCAACGCGGTGTTTCAAGGCGCGGTGGTCAAGGCCAACGGACCGGCCGACCGGACCATTCGCACTTTCCTCCGTGCGCCCACCGGCCTTCTCATCGATGTGACACCGCGCTTGCGTGAAAGCCGTCTCCCCGAACAGGATCTTATCGACACCCTGGTGGCCGCGATCGCTCGAGCGGCCGAGAGCGGCCATCCTTATACCCACACCGGCGGATCCGGGGTCTACCAGCAACGACACCGACTGCCGTCTGCGTTTCACGAGATGGGCCGCAAGCGCCTCCAGGACATGGTCCAGGACCTGCTCAACAGACGTCCTCCGGCGTTGGTCAAGGGCATGGCTTCGGGATCCAAGGAGGACAAGTGGCTGGACATCCCGACGGGACCGTTCGCACGCGGCGTGGGGCAGTTCGTGCATGGCGCCGACGAGGCGGAGGACTAATGCTCATGGCTGCTCTGTTTCCACCGTTTCCAGCCTTTGCTTTCCAAACCAGGAAGGGGTGGCCTGCGTTGCCAATTGCCACGTTGCCATTTGGCAATTGCCAGGAACTGGCCCCCTGGAAACCCCATCAACTAATTGAATTAAAACGGAAATCACCATTTGGCGCCGTTGCCATTGCCAAGCGTTGCCAACGACCGAAAACATCAGCGATTTCAGAGATTTCCACGTTTCCACCTCCCCTAAAGAGACCTCTGCGAAACGCTTGGGATTTTTTGAGAATGGTGATTCTCTGTGTGTTGAGAATTTCGGGGAGGGACAGATGGGCGAGAAGCGGATTGGGGAGGGTGGTTTTGCCGATG
>Ga0209561_1000180_pt1 | contig 18160 bp, 16 predicted proteins | sample WorMettrBAHAMAS2_FD_187393 | JGI IMG/M metagenome (GOLD analysis project Ga0209561, IMG submission 187393) | Marine gutless worms symbiont microbial communities from Max Planck institute for Marine Microbiology, Germany - Inanidrilus... | ecosystem: Host-associated > Annelida > Digestive system... | reverse complement strand
GATCTTCAGCGCCTCGACCGCGGCGTGGCGGCGTCCCTGCTCTTCCGGCAGCGAACGCAAGTAGACATGAAGTCTTCGTGCGATTGATCGTAGCCTTGAAGCCCGTTCATCAGGTTACCGGTATCTTGTACTTCAGGTAGGCTCATTCTACTATGAGAACTTCGTATGTTCAACTCGCTACCGACATTTTTAACGAATTCACTAATACTAAACATGTCTAACTTGTTAGTGAATCGTTCCATAGGGACCGTTGACATTATCAACTGGGTACTGTGATCGGAGATGATTTATCCGCACTACCCCGGAGCCCCCGTAGACGTTCCGTCCGAACGCCTCGCCGGCACCGTCGAGCGAGTCACCTTCCATAGCGAGGAGAGCGGCTTCTGCGTATTGCGCGTCAAGGTACGCGGGCAGCGGGACCTAGTGACCGTGGTCGGTGCGGCGGCGACCGTCACCGCGGGCGAGTACATCGAGTGCGAAGGCACCTGGATCAACGACCACCGCCACGGGCTCCAATTCAAGGCCCTGAACCTGCGGGTAATTCCGCCCAGCACCCTGGAGGGCATCGAGAAATACCTGGGTTCGGGCATGGTCAAGGGCATCGGTCCTCACTTCGCCCATAAGCTGGTGGGGGCCTTCGGGGAACGGGTGTTCGACGTCATCGAGGACAGCCCGGACCGGCTGCTCACGCTCGAGGGCATCGGGCCCAAACGCAAGGAACGGGTAACCCGAGCCTGGGCTGAGCAGAAGGTGATCCGGGAGATCATGCTCTTCCTCCAGTCCCATGGGGTGGGTACGGCACGGGCCGTGCGCATCTACAAGACCTATGGAGATGAGGCCGTCGAGAAGGTCCGGGAGAATCCCTATCGGCTGGCGCTCGATATCCGCGGTATCGGCTTCAAGACCGCCGACGCCATCGCCCACAGGTTCGGTATCCCCCACGACTCGCTCGTCCGCGCCCAGGCCGGCGTACGCCACGCGCTGCAGGAGATCGCCGCGGACGGTCATTGCGCCGCCCACCGGGAGCAGCTGACCGAGTTGGCAGGCAAGCTGCTGGAGATTCCCGCGCCCGTTATCGAGCAGGCCATCGCCGCGGAGCTGACAGAGGAAAACTTGGTCTCGGAAGAGATCGAAGGGCGACCCGCGCTCTTCCTCACCCCCCTGCAGCGGGCCGAGCGGGGGATTGCCATGAGTCTCCAGCGTCTGCAGCGCGGGCCGCCGGTGTGGGGTCGGATCGACCCCGGAGGTGCTATCCCCTGGGTGGAGCGGCAGACGGGGCTGGAGCTATCCGACTCCCAGCGCGCCGCCGTGGCCGCCGCCATCAAGGGTAAGGTCACTATCATCACCGGCGGACCTGGGGTCGGCAAGACCACGGTCGTCAACGGCATTCTGCGCATCCTGCAGGTAAAGGGGGTCTCCGTGTGCCTATGCGCGCCGACCGGGCGGGCGGCTAAGCGGCTGTCGGAATCTACCGGCATCGAAGCCAGGACCATCCACCGGCTGCTGGAATTCGATCCCCGGACTATGGGTTTTCGGCGGGACCAGTACACACCCTTGGCGGCCGAACTGGTGGTCATCGACGAGGTCTCCATGGTGGATCTGGTCCTGATGAACCAGCTCCTGCGGGTGATCCCCAACCATGCGGCGGTGTTATTGGTAGGCGACGTGGACCAGCTCCCCTCCGTGGGACCGGGCTCGGTACTGGCCGACATGATCGACTCCGCCGTGGTACCCACGGTCCGGCTGACGGAGATCTTCCGCCAAGCGGCCCGGTCCCGGATCGTCATCAATGCCCATCGGATCAACCAGGGCCACATGCCCGAGCGTCCGGACCGCCAGGGAACGGACAGCGATTTCTACCGCATCGACTGCGAGACCCCGGAGCTTGTCCACGACCGATTGCTCCAGGTCACCACTGAACGGATTCCCAAACGCTTCGGCCTAGACCCCGTCAACGACATCCAGGTCTTGACCCCCACGAACCAGGGCGGTCTCGGTGCCCGCTCCCTCAATCTGGAGCTGCAGCAGCACCTGAACGCCGAGGCCTCTCCTAGGATCACCCGCTTCGGCTGGACCTATGCGCCAGGAGACAAGGTCATCCAGACCGTCAACAATTACGACAGAGATGTCTTCAACGGCGACATCGGCCGCATCGAGCGGATCGACGAGGAAGAGGGGTTCATCGTGGTCGGGTACGACGGCCGCCGGGTGGAGTACGAGCTGGATGAGCTGGACGAAATTTCGCTTGCCTATGCCACCACGGTACACAAGAGCCAGGGCTCGGAGTATCCGGCGGTAGTCATCCCCCTGGCGACCCGACACTACATCCTCCTGGAACGCAACCTGCTCTACACGGCCGTAACCCGGGGCAAACGGCTGGTAGTCCTGATCGCCCAGACCAGGGCCTTAAAGATAGCGGTCAAACGCGAGTTATCCGTCAAACGCCTGACCAAGCTGCGTCAGCGGTTGCAGGTGCTCTGCTAGCCGTAGAATACCCGTCTTTTCCAACCCCTGTCGGCAAGGTTTATACGCACTCGCCCTGCCCACAAATTCTGCTGAAGAGCCTTGAATTTAAAATAGGTATACAATAGTGTTCCGGGGTGGCGGGTCCAGGTCGCAGGAGTCTGTCTCCCGTAGTGTGGTCGTGGCTCTCTTGATGCGTAAAGGGGGACAAGGTCCCCTATAAAACATCTCGACGACCGCGCGGTCGGTATACTTCTTGAACACGGTTGGAGCAATTATGGCCTGGAACGAGCCGGGTGGCGGGAATAAAGACCCTTGGAGCGGGAAGGGTCCGGATCAGGGACCGCCGGATCTGGATGAAGTGGTACGCAAGCTTCAGGAGCGTTTCGCCGGACTGTTCGGGAAGAAAGGCCGGGAGCCGGATGAGTCCGGTGGAAACGGCGGACCGACCGGGTCGGGGCACGGCATCAGTGGTAGCCTCATCGCCCTCGTGGTGGCGGTCCTGTTCGTGATCTGGCTGGCGTCGGGTATCTACATCGTAGGGCCCGCGGAGCGCGGTGTGGTATTGCGTTTTGGTGCCTACACTGAGATCACCGAACCGGGGCCGCACTGGCGGATTCCGTATCCGGTCGATGAGGTGCGCAGGGTCAATGTGGACGAGATTTCCTCCTTTACCCACAAGGCCGCCATGCTCACCAAGGACGAGAACATCGTCGACGTGGAGCTCACCATCCAGTCCCGCATCCAGGACGCGGCGGACTACCTCTTCCAGGATCAGGCCCCGGAAAAGACCTTGCGTGACGCCACCGAGACGGTGGTGCGCAAGACCATCGGCGGCAGTCGGCTGGATTTTATCCTGACCGAGGGGCGCAGTGCCGTCGCCGCGACCATCCGCGAACGGGCCCAGCGCCTGATCAACCAGTACAAGACCGGCCTAGAGATCACCTCGGTGAACATGCAGCCGGCCAAGCCGCCGGAGCAGGTCAAGGAAGCCTTCGACGATGCCATCAAGGCGCGGGAGGACAAGGAACGCTTGGAGAACAAGGCCGAGGCTTATGCCAACGAGATTCTGCCGCGTGCGCGCGGTGAGGCCGCGCGCGTGCAGGCGGATGCCAAGGCTTACCGGGATAAGGTGGTCGCCGGCGCCGAAGGTGAGACCTCGCGCTTTCTTGCCATCCTGAACGAGTACGAAAAGGCGCCCCAGGTAACCCGCGAGCGGCTGTATCTGGAGACCATGGAGCAGGTCCTCGGTGGCTCCAACAAGGTCCTCCTAGACGTCGAGGAGGGAAACAGCCTCATGTATCTGCCCCTGGATCGGCTGATCGATGCGGGCAACCGCCGGGATCAGGCGGGGGAACGGCAAAACTCCGTTTCAACGGCCGCTCAGGAACCGACATCGGCACCCCGGCGTAGGGTGATTCGCGAACGGAGGTCTCGGTAATGAATCAAGTCAAGATGCTGGCACCCATCGGGCTGATCCTGATTGCCCTGGTGGTCTATGCCGCGACCTTCATCGTCAACCAGTGGGAGGTCGCGATCAAGCTCCGCCTCGGTGAGATCGTCGATAGCGAATACACCCCCGGGCTGCATTTCATGGTCCCGGTGCTGAACAACATCAAGAAGTTCGACGGCCGCATCCAGACCCTGGATTCCCGGCCCGAGCGCTTCCTGACGGTGGAGAAAAAGGACGTGATCGTCGACTCTTTCGCCAAATGGCGCATCACCAATCCGGGGCAGTTCTTCCGCTCCACCGGTGGTGACAGCGGGCGTACCGCTAGGCTGCTCTCCGAGCGTGTCAATACGGCATTGCGCGACGAGTTCGGTAAGCGCACCATCCAGGAAGTAGTCTCGGATGATCGTCTGGAGCTGATGCAGATCCTGACCAAAAAGGTAGACACCGACGCCGCCGAGCTCGGGATCGAGGTGGTGGACGTCCGGGTCAAGAAGATCGACCTGCCGCCCGAGGTCAGTGAATCCGTCTATCAGCGCATGCGCGCCGAGCGCGAACGAGTGGCCCGGGACCTGCGTGCCAAAGGCGCGGAGGCCGCCGAGCGCATCCGGGCCGATGCCGACCGGCAACGGACCGTGATCCTGGCCGATGCCTACAAGGAATCCGAGCAACTACGCGGAGAAGGCGATGCCAAGGCCACTGAGATCTATGCCAATGCCTTCAACCGCAACCGCGATTTCTTCAGCTTCCACCGCAGTCTCAATGCCTACCGCAATACATTCGGGCAGGGAGGGGATATGATGATCCTCCAGCCGGAGTCGGAGTTCTTCCGCTATTTCAAGGAAAAGGCCCCGGACGGAAGCGATGTTTCACCGGCTGCGGACACAGTCCCCGCCTCCAGGCCGCAGCCGGTGGAGGAACCCGCATCCCAGCCGCAGGCCACCGCTCCGACGCCGGAATCGGTTCCGGTCACCATGGCACCGACGGCCACCGCCGTGACCCCTGAAGTCGCCTCCGCGGTTGTTTCCGAGCAGCCGCGCGTCCTTAACCCAGCAGCGCTCGGCACCCTTCGGTCGCTGTAGTCGGACCTGAAAGGATGTGGCACGACCTGCTGGTAGCCCTCGCGTTGCTGTTGGTGATTGAGGGTATCTGGCCCTTCCTGAACCCGGACGGTCTGCGCCGTGCCTTGCGTCTGATGGCCGAGCAGGACGACCGCTCATTGCGCAGCGCCGGTTTGGTGAGCATGGTGGTGGGGGTCGTGCTCTTGTATGTGATAAATTGAGCGCCGGGTATGCAACAGGAACGCTGGCTGTTACCCGCCGGAATCGAGGAAATCCTGCCTCCGCAGGCGCAAACGATGGAGTGTCTGCGCCGTGAGCTGTTGGATCTTTACGGGAGTTGGGGTTACGAGTTCGTGATCCCGCCGTTCGTCGACTATCTCGATTCCCTGCTCACGGGCACCGGGCACGATCTGGACCTCAAGACCTTCAAGTTTACCGATCAGCTGAGCGGCAGGATGCTCGGCGTGCGTGCCGACATGACCCCGCAGGTAGCGCGTATCGACGCCCATCACCTGCGCAGCGACGTGCCGACTCGACTCTGTTACCTGGGAACCGTATTGCACACCCATGCGGACGGCTTCGCCGACACCCGCAGTCCGCTACAGATCGGGGCGGAGATCTATGGCCATTCGGGGATCGAGAGCGACGTGGAGATCCTGCGCCTGGTCCTGCTGACCCTGGAGACGGCGGGAATCGAGGACCTCTATCTGGATCTGGGCCATGTCGGCATCTTTCGCGGGCTCGCACACCAGGCAGGGCTCGACGAGCAGCAAGAGCTAGCCCTGTTCGAGGCCCTGCAGCGCAAGGCCGTGCCCGAGATCGAATCTTTGATCGACGAGTGCCGCTTGCGCGGTGTCTCGGCACGAATGATGCTAGCCCTGGCAACGCTCGACGGCGAGGGCACCCTGGAGCGGGCGGCCACCGAGCTGGCGGCTGCCGATCCCCCGGTACGGGCCGCCGTCGATCACCTGCGACGCGTGGCCGACGAGACGCGCAATTGGCTGCCAGATGTGCCGATGCACTTCGATCTGGCGGAGCTGCGGGGCTACCATTACAAGACGGGGGTAGTGTTTGCCGCCTTCGTACCCGGATGGGGCCGGGAGATCGCACGTGGCGGACGTTACGACGACATCGGTCAGGTGTTCGGGAGATCTCGCCCCGCCGTCGGGTTCAGCACCGATCTGAATTGCCTGCTGCGCCTGGGCACCGGCATCGACGAGCGTTACCGGCGTGCCCCCAGGGTATTTGCCCCCTGGTCCTCGGACCCGGACCTGCAGCAGGAGATCGAGCGCCTGCGCCGGGAGGGGCGGCAGGTGGTCACGGAGCTGCCGGGGCAGGACAAAGGCGCGCGGGAATTGGAGTATACAGAGCGCCTGGAGCGTGCGGAAACGGGCTGGGTATTAGTCGCGGCCTAGGGTACCCAGTGCGTGTTGACATTTAATTTGACCGACTGTTTTTCATATGTTAGAGCAGTGAAATCCGGTGCAAATTGAAATGAACGCAACCCATGCTTGGTGATATCAACATGCTGCTAACAGTAAGGTGGAGGAGAAGATCATGCAACTGACAGCCAAGCAGAAACGTATTTGCGAGCAAGTTGTGAATGCATTTGAGACCGGCAGTGCTCGCGGTGATTACGGCAACATTTCGATCTATAACGACGGACCGAATCAGATTCGGCAAATAACATACGGCCGTTCGCAAACAACGGAATACGGAAGGGTCTGGATAACTTTAGCATCTTGAGAGTATGCTAAGGTTATGTTATGCAAGGAAAAACAGGTATTTCAGGCGTTCACACCTTTGGGAAGCTAAATTCAGAGCACTTATACGCTATTTCGCGCATGATTTGCGGGCCTGGAAAATCGCCGAGCTGAGTGGTGTAAGCCGCCCAACGATTAATCAGCTATTCATGAAGTTGCGAATCAGAATCGCCCAGGTTTGTAACGCTCCATCACATCTATCCGGTGAGTTTAAAGTCGATAAATCTTATTTTGGTGTACGCCGTGTTCGCGGAAAAAGCAGAGGGGCACGGAGCGGTAAACCGATCGTCTTCGGAATCCTGGAACGCCACGGGAAACTGGCTTGCGACACACCACCGTCGGATTCTGCACCTAACGATCTCTACCACACGAAGACGTTGCAGAACGAAATTGAGCGGGACAATTGGGATTTGTCCAAGCTACCGATAGATGCTAACGAGGTCATGGTAGATGGCTCGAACGATGGCGCATGGGTAGCTGAGACAGTGCGACGGGAAGATGGTACCGTCCCGTCTTTTGACGATCTGCACGATGTATCAGCTCCGTCCATGGTGAACCTGGAGCGTGTGCGCGACTTGGATCTGCACGTGGATCTCTCGGACCTTGGTCTGGCCCGCTACAAGCCGTTGGTAGAGGAAATTCAGCGTCGTCTGATCGATATGGGCTTCCTTGACCCACCACCGGTCGACGGGTCGTTTGGCCTATTCTCCACGCTAGCACTGGAGACGCTACGTGAGTACGGTTTGCATTCTGATGATGAAGTCATTGATGGAAAACTGGCTTGGATGCTGTTCGACACGGACTCGGATCGTTTCGTGCCAGTGCCAGTATATCCGGACAACGACCTTGCGAGCCGCATCTACAAATATATGATGGACTAGGGAAATTACTTCGCCCGCTTACCAGGATACCTAAACGTCGTCTATCTCGAAGGTGCCGACCGCGAGGGGCATCCAAACGTTGACATGCCCAACCAATTCAATGACAGGCGCATGGTGCTGACATCGAAGAGGAGCGGCCCGTCATCGTCGGCAATTGGGAAGCTACCACTGAACCAGGTAAGCATTTCACGTACAACCCGATGGACAGCAAGGGAGCCGCACGAATCGCCCTAGGCCAGTTCAGGGCTTGGAGTGTCGGCTGGTACAAGACCCATTATGCTCTCAAGCAAGTCTCCCCAGTCAAAGTCTACAGGGATCTTAACCAGGATTTCGAACGCAGTGGTGACCAAACCGACACTGGAGTGTTCGGTATTCACCATCATTGGGATGACGACAGGCCAGTCAATGACATCGGCAGGGGTAGCGCTGGGTATTTGGTCGGTCGTTCAACCAAAGGCCACAACAGCTTCATGGCGTTGGTAATAGAGTGATCCGCGTTATGAGGTAAGCCGTAGCTACCGGTTCATGGCTACAATTATATTGGGAATAAGCCTGAAATGCGCCTATCCCTCCGCGTAACGCTACCCAGAGGTCCGCACCGCAGACTCTACAGCCAATCAAATGGTTAGTCTGGAGTTCAGTGCGCGGACCTTCTAAATATCAATACGCCCTAGTTGCGGTCTCTTGCGGGTGGTATCGAGCATGGGAAAAAACCTGATCGTAATCGGCACCCAGTGGGGCGACGAAGGCAAGGGTAAGGTCGTAGACCTGTTGACGGACCGGGCGGCGGCCGTGGTGCGCTTCCAGGGCGGACACAACGCGGGGCACACCCTGGTCATCGACGGGAAACAAACCATCCTGCATCTGATTCCCTCCGGGATCCTGCGCGAGGACGTACAATGCATCATCGGCAACGGAGTGGTGCTGTCGCCGGAGGCCTTTCTGGAAGAGCTGCGGATGCTCGAACAGCGGGGCATACCGGCCTGCCAGCGGCTCCACATCAGCCCTGCCTGTCCGCTGATTTTGCCCTACCACATCGCCCTAGATCAGGCCCGGGAACGCGCCCGCGGAAAACAGGCCATCGGTACCACCGGTCGCGGTATCGGGCCGGCGTATGAAGACAAGGTATCCCGGCGGGGCCTGCGTCTCGGCGACCTGCTCGACACCGAGGGCTTCGCCGAGAAGCTGCGCGAGGTTATGGACTACCACAACTTCGCCTTGGTGCACTACTTCAAGCGCGAAGCGATCGATTATCGGAGCGTCCTGGACGAGACCCTGAACCAAGCGGAAGAGATCACCCCGCTGATCAAAGACGTTCCGGGTCTACTCCACACCCTCGGCCGGGAGGGTAAGAACCTGCTATTCGAGGGGGCCCAGGGTTCCCTGCTCGACATCGACCATGGCACCTACCCCTTCGTGACCTCGTCCACCACCACCGCCGGCGGGGCGGCCAGTGGCAGCGGTGTGGGTCCGAGGGGCTTGGACTATGTTCTGGGTATCGTCAAGGCCTATACCACCCGGGTCGGTGCCGGCCCCTTTCCTACCGAGCTGTTCGATGCGGACGGGGCCCACTTGGGCGAGAAAGGCCGGGAATTCGGCGCCACCACCGGGCGCAAGCGTCGCTGCGGGTGGCTCGACATGGTGGCCCTCGGACGCTCATTCGACATCAACAGTGTGAGCGGTATCTGTATCACCAAGCTCGATGTCCTCGACGGCCTGCAGACGATCAGAATCTGCACCGGCTACGAGCTGGACGGCCAGCGACTGGCCACACCGCCAACCACTACGGATGCCCTGGGCCGATGCCGGCCGAGCTATCTGGAGCTGCCCGGTTGGGAGACCTCCACCGTAGGTGTCAGATCCTACAGTGCGCTGCCGGAGAATGCATACAGCTACTTGGCCAAGATCGAAGAACTTTCGGGGTTGCCCATCGACCTCATCTCCACGGGACCGGACCGCGCAGATATCATCATCAAACGGCATCCTTTCGACGCCTGACCGGATCGGGCTAATGGGTAGTGGCTAAAATTTAAGTGGTGAAGTTTACCAGTCCCTACATCGTCATTCCGGCAGGGATCGCCGGAATCTGTCGGCGCCAGGGATGGCAAAAGCAGTAGGAGTCGAATCGTTAAGTCGCACAACCATGTCACTTTGAATTTAACCACTGCCCGCAAATGGACGCAAATAAATGCAATGAGATGAAGAACCGTTGAGGATGGCGAGCCGATTCCGACCGATTTGCGTTCATTGGTGTTTGCCTTTGCGGTAAAAAAATTCCCCAGGAAAGAACCGAACCGATGTTATCGGTGCTTAGACACTGCTGTACTAGGGGAATCAAATTTGTTTCGCTTCGGGCGTGTCTTGGCGACCTCCCCATCCGAGACGGCCAGGATCAACCCCAGGCTGATAAAGGCCACAAGCAGGCTGCTCCCCCCCTGGCTGATGAATGGGAGTGTGATGCCGGTCAGGGGGATGAACTTGGTGACCCCGCCGATATTGAGGAAGGTCTGAGTCGCCAGTATCGTCGTCAGCCCGCCGCACAACAGCATCCCGAACCCGGACCCGATCCGGTCCGCTACCCGTAACCCGCGTCCGAAGAGGATCAGGTAGAACACCACCACGGCCGCGCAGCCGAGAAAGCCGAGCTCTTCGCCGATCACCGAATAGATGAAATCCGACTCCGCGATCGGGATATACTCCGGATTGCCGCGCCCGAAGCCCTCCCCCCACAGCCCGCCGGAATACATCCCGGACAGGCCCTGCAGGATTTGCCAGCCGGCGCCGGTCGGGTCATCGAAGGGTGCCTGCCAGGCCTGGATGCGCCTTTGTCCGTGGGAGAAGAGGGTGAGCATCAGATAGCCCAGTCCCGTCGCGGCGAGGACGCCGTAGACCAAATAGCCTAGGCGGGCGGTGCCGGCGACCAGCATGATCAACAGGGCGACACTGAGGATGATGAACATCCCCAGGTCCCGCTGCACGAACAGCAGTCCCGCCAGCAGCGCCCAGAATCCCATCAAGGGCAGCAGGCCCTTGAACGGCGGCACCGGCAACGGGCGACCCCAATTGCCCAAAACCTTGGCGTCCCGGTCGATCAGACCGGCCAGGAACAGGATCACCGTTACCTTGAGCAGCTCGGTGGGGGTAATGAGGCCCAGGGCATAAATGCCGCCCCGGAACCTCTGCCCCGTGATCAGCACCCCCACCAGGAGGACCAGCGACAGTCCCGCCCAGATCCAGGGCCACGCGGTCAGCCGCCGGTAGCGTCCCCGCATCCCGGCAATACAGACTACCAGCATGACCAGGACCCCGCCGGGAAAGATGAGGCGCACGCTGGCCCAGGGATCGGCGCCGTCGAAGGCTCCCATCCGGTATTGAGCGAGTAGTCCGATCCCGGACAGAAAGGCCGCGGCGACCGGCAGCATCTGATCACCGCGAAATCGGGACAGCACCAAGGTTAGATGGATTGCCGCCAGGCTCGCTGCATAGGTGAGTAGGGGCAGGAGATCCAACGGATCGAGCTGGTGGCCCGCCGTAAGACCTGCGCCCAGTACCATCAGAAAGCCCAGTGTGACCAGGAGCAGACACCCGGCCAACAATTGCCGCTCCGGCCGCCGCAACTCCCAAGTCTTGGCCTCGCCGGCGGATGCCCTTGTCACCAAAGCAGCCCCAGCTCATGCGCCCGTACCAGTAAGTCACGCGCGATGGGGGCCGCAGTCACGGATCCGTAGCCGCCGTGCTCCACCATTACCGCCACCGCCAGGGCAGGGCGTTCCGCCGGGGCAAAGCCGATGAACCAGCTATGGGCCGCACCCCGGGGGTTCTGCGCCGTCCCGGTCTTGCCCGCGATGGCCGGTTGCTCGATGTTTATACTCCATCCCGTCCCTTCGGTAACCACCTTGCGCAGCATCCCGGCCAGCCGCCGGGCAGCGACGGCGGACATGAAGCGGGCGAGCGGGACGGGCGAATCGGTCGCCGCTAGGCGGGGGCCCATTGCCAATCCCCGATTAGCAACCGCCGCCGCGATCAGGGCCATGTGTGCCGGGGTCACCAGGATTTTCCCTTGACCGATGGACGCCTGCGCCAGGCCATATTTGTCGGAGCGTGCGATCTTGGGGGCGCGACCGGTGTGCATGCTCCAGGAGTCATGGGGACCTTGGTACAGGTCGATCCAGCGGTTGAGGTGGAAGCGCTCGAGGTTGTGAAAAAAAGCCGCATGGCCATAGCCGACCCCAAGCTGGGCAAAGAACACGTTGGACGACTTCGCCAGAGCGGTGGTCAGATCGAGGTTGCCGTGGCCCTTCCAGACTTTGCCTACCCTGCGCGCGGCATAATACTCGTGGTCTCGGATCTTGCGGTAACGCGAGGAGGTAGCATAGCCGTCCGCCGGACACGAGAGCGTACCCGTAAATCCCTGTTCCAGGGCCAGGGCGGCAGTGAGGATCTTGAAGCCGGAGCCGGGCGGATAGAGCCCTTGGGTTGCCCGGTTCAGCAAGAGGGTCTCCGGGCGGCCGGATCGGAACAGGTCGGCGGTGATCCGGTTCGGATCGAAGGCCGGAGTGCTGGCCAGCACCCGGATCGCACCATCCCTGCTATCCAGTATCACCACCGCGCCCTGTTTGCCGCCGAGCCGCCGCACTGCCAGCAGCTGCAGCTCGGCATCTAGGGTAACCCCCAGGTCCTGACCGCGCGGACTCTGCGCACGGGTCAATAGCCGACGCCCGAGCGCCCCCCAGGCCGGCAGACTATCCGCCACTACCCCGTTGAGATGGGCAGTGGCGGCCGCCTCCAGACCGCTGGCACCGAACTTGGGATCACTGTAACCCACGACGTGGGCGAATGCAGGCCCGTAGGGGTAGCGGCGGAACACCCGGTTCCCATGCCTTTCGCTGAAGGCCAGCACCTCGCCGCGGCGATCCAGAATCCGCCCGCGCCGGATCCGGTGGGCGGGGTTGAACTGACGGCGGTCATAGGCCTGCATGAAGGTGAGGAAGCGCAGTCGGAACAGGCCGGTCAACTGCCAGGTCGCCTGATACAGCAGCACGCAGGAAAACAGAATGGTCAGGGCGATGAAGAAGACTCGAAAAGACCTCTTAGAGCGGCCGAGGTGCCGCGGCTCCGTGAGGCCGCGCAGGTCGAAGCCGAGCTTGACGAGATAGACCACCGTCGCAAAAAATGCGACCTGCAAACCGATGCGCAGGATCGGCCAGACTTCGGAATCGACGATGGCACCGAAGAGTACGGTCAGATCTGCCGGGGTCATACCCGTGCCCATATCGAGCAATGTGAACCACGCCTGGTAAGGCAGTGCCGAAGTACCGATAACATCGGTCCGGTTCTTCCATTAGGAATTCTTGTTTGCCGAAAATGAACGCGAATCAACGCAAATCCTGAATGCGGAATGCCGTAACGCAGGCGTCCCCGCCTGTTCATCGTCTGCGGCTGGGTTGAGGAACGAAACCCAGCTTCTGTGGGCGCACTTAGTTTGCTGGATCTCGTCCATCGACCCAGCCTACGGGCTGAACCTTTTTCTCGACGGGTGGTGTAGCTATCCAAGCTGCCAACCGATGAAAGTCATCGGTAGCAGCTTTTGACTGCCTCGATGTGCGCACCGATTGCCCCATCCGTGGACTTGAGGAAGAAAATCGGTTTCCGCGCCTCCATGGCCAAGGGTATCAGGCTGCGGTAGTGCCTGAGTAACGAAAGACAGTGGGGATCCTGCTCGACTCGCACGAATGATTGCACCGCCTCGCCCAATACGGCCTCGCGGTAGACAGTTGGAATCCGGTCCATCCAGCGATTATAGGCTGGAACCGACCTGCTATCGCGCAGGCCATGTTGCATAACGATGTAACCGACCGGTTGCATGGTTCCCTTCGGCAGCGACAAACCAGTGGGTGCCTTAGCCGTTAGGTCGCCCCAGATTGCCCGCCAATCGCGCAGGGTCGGGCCGAGATTCCGGAGACCTGGCAGGGAAAAGAGATCCAGGGCGAGCAGGATACAGATCTGATCGGACGCAATCAGCGCTGAACGATTGATTGCTCCCAGATTGGGGCCGACGTCGATGAGGAGCAGCTCGGCCGTATCGGCGGCACCTGTCTGGGTCAGGCGGTGAAAGGCCGTCATGGTCCGGTAGGCAGACTCGTCGCGGTTGTGGCGGAGAGACCAGGCATCGGACAGTTTGTCCTCGAAGCGGGATAGGCCGAGGTCACCGGGAATCAGAGTGAACCGTTCGGCTACAGGCTCGACATGGGGAGTCGCGATGTCACCGCCCCCCGCAATATCGGCTGGATACTGCCGCATACCGTGTCGGGATGGTCGGTATCGGGCCAGAGGGATTCCAGACGCTCCGCATCGAGAAACATTGCGGTCAGACTGGCCTGCGGGTCCAAATCGACAGCCAAGGTGGCGACTCCATTGTCGGCGAACATCCAAGCGAGGTGGTAGACCAAATGATGTTTTGCCCACTCCTCTCAGTACCGGGGAACCGCAGATACTGAACGTAGGAACCTGGCAGGAAGAAGCACGGATTTTTTTCCAAATAGCAGGATGCCGGCATTTGTAGGGCATTTACTGTCGATAGCGTAGAGTCGCAAGGAGGCCAGTTGGAGCTCGATTGACCGGTTGTTTGCCGCGATCGTGTCCGCATCCAGGGTCTCCCGACGATAGGCATCGAACTGGCCGAAGAGCAGGTCATTCATGCCGGATTCCTTGCATGGGAGCGCATCGAAAGAGCGCGCCCGGGGGCCACTCGCCGCTCGCTCAGGATGCACTCTTCCTGCTCATTTGCAATTCCCTTTCTGGGACCAGCGCGGATGTAGATCCGCCCTTTGTAGCGGACCGGAGGTAAATGTGACAATTTTACCTTTACAACCGCAATGTCACCATCTTCCAGTCCGATCTTTTGGAGTGTGAGCGAGGGCTGGGGAAAGACATTACCATCGGAGCATATTGCACCGAGCTTCCTTAAGAGGCTGCCTAAAAACTAACTTATTGATTTTTAATGATAAAAAATAAGATTTTCTGGTGTCATAATAACTGCGAGCACTTCTATTTCGGATTCCAATATGACTCCTGAAAGGACTCAATCTCCTATCAGGTACCCGAGCGACCTTATTGATGAAGAGTGGGAAATTCTCCAGCCTGTTTTTGACGAGCTCGAACCCTATACCACTGGACGCCCACAAACGACCGATCTTCGCGAAACCCTGAATGGGAAAGCGGCTCGTCAGCTCATAACGGATCTGTTCTTATTCCTTCATACCATCACAAAAATCTGGGCCGACAGTGGTTATTCCGGCCCGGAGCTTTCCGATTGGCTCTGGCATCCAATTCGGATGCCTGATCGATGTCGTTAGAAAACAAACAGGGTTTCCCGGCTTCCACGTGTTACCTCGTCGATGGGTGGTTGAAAGAACCTTTGCCTGGCCAGTTCGATCACGTCGATTAAGTAAAGATTACGAATGCAAGCCAACCTCGAGTTTCGCGTGATTCGTAGTTTTCTCTTATAGATGACGGGTATATAATGCCGGGCTGGTTACAATACCAGGAGGATGCCAGCGTTTGCCACATGAAAATATATAACCTGTTCCCAGTACTCGCCGGCCCCTTCGGGGACTGGAAGCCGCACCTGGAGCGCGCCGCCGGCATGGGTTTCGATTGGGTGTTCGTCAACCCGATCCAGCAGCCGGGCGGCTCCGGTAGTCTGTATTCCATCGCCGATTACTTCAAGATCAACCCGAATCTCCTGGATCCCGAATCCAGCAAGTCCCCAGAGATCCAGGTCAAGCAAATGGTCGCCCAAGCCAATGACCTGGGCCTGCGCATGATGATCGACCTGGTCATCAATCACTGTGCGGTGGACTCCTCGCTCGTCAAGGAACACCCGGAGTGGTGCGTGCGCGAGGGCGATCGGGTAGTCAATCCCTACTGTCTGGAAGAGGATGGAAGCAAGACCGTGTGGGGAGATCTGGCCCAGCTCGATCACCGACATTCTTCGGACTTGGAAGGACTGTGGCGCTATCTGAGCGATGTCATCCTCTACCTGGTGAAACTCGGCTTCACCGGCTTTCGCTGTGATGCCGCTTATCAGATCCCTCAGGACTTCTGGCGCCGGATCATCGAAGATGCCCAGAGCCGGTACCCAAATCTCGTATTCGCCGCCGAGACCCTGGGCTGCTCACCCCATGAGACCAAGGAAACCGCTGCCGCGGGCTTCGACTATGTCTTCAACAGTGCCAAGTGGTGGGATTTTTCGAGTCCCTGGTTCCTGGAACAATACGAGCTGACCCGCCAGATCGCGCCCTCCATCGGCTTCCCGGAGAGTCACGATACCGAGCGCCTGTTCAGCGAATCGGGCGGAAATGCCGAAGTCCTCAAGCAGCGCTATCTGTTCGTCGCTTTGTTCTCGGCCGGCGTCATGATGCCCATCGGCTACGAGTACGGATTCCGCAACCGCCTGCATGTGGTCAATACCCGTCCGGAGCACTGGGAGGAGCCGTCCGTGGACCTCACCGACTTCATCACCCGGGTGAACCGGATCAAAAACGACCACCCCGTCTTCCGGGAAGAAGGCCCGCTCCAGAAGCTCGATCACCCGAATTCCGCTCTGCTCATGTTTTGGAAGGCATCCACCAGCGACAACAGCGAGGCGCTGTTGACGCTCAACAAAGACCCCTGGAACCGCCAGCACTTCCACTGCTACGACCTCTACCGGCATGTGCAGGCGGCGACCCCGTTGCAGGACGTCTCCCCGGAATGGCCGATGGAACACCTGCCTACCCCCTTCGATTTCGAGCTGGGCCCAGGTATGGGGCGGGTGATGGTCTCCGGCCTAGACTAGGGCGTGTTGATATATAAAGCTGAGCGACTGATTTCAAACACAATGGAACCACGAATGGACACGAATTTTCATTCGTGTGAATTCGTGTCCATTCGTGGTTCATGTTCCCCGCGCCCACAGGTATATTAAGTATCAACAGACCCTAAACCCTCTCTGATCACGGAACAACTTGAACCGCATCAAGGGATGGCCCGTGCCCGACCAGTTAGGCACAGACAGCAGGCGAGACGACTGCGCTACGGAATACCCTTGTTGGGTATCCCCGGTGTCCAAAGATGCGGTTCGCTGTCTGCCTGTCTCGCCCATGGGACGGCAGACAGGTAACCCGACAACCGGGATGTTAGGGAAAACTACGAATCGCGCGAGGTAGTGGTGATTTTTGAAGTGATAGGGTAGATGGATTTATCGGTAATCATTCCGATTGCCACCGTTTTTCTCGTTACCTGATTCTAGATTTTAGCCCTCTCTTCCGGAAGAATACGCTTGGTCTGAACGATTGCGTTCATTGATAAAACGAACCGAAGAGTTTTCAATTATGATTATCGACACTAAAGTATACAGCTGTCGAAAATGTCAGAGCGAAGAGCTCGTTAAAAGATGCTAAAGTTATCCAGACCCTTTTCCCAACTGGAGGATCCTCGGGTCGAGGGCAACCAACCTCACGGATTTGTGGATATTCTGATTCTTGTGATCTGTGCGGTCAGCAGTGGTGCTGAGGGATGGGAAGCCATCGAACAGTTCGGCAAGGCCAAGCTGCAGTGGCTGCGCCAGTTCGCGCCCTTTGCCAGGTGTCCCCTTTCACGATTGTATTGCCAACGTCATCTCACGGCTCTCGGTGAAGGGATTTCAAGCGTGTTTTGCCAATTGGACCGAAGCGATCAGGCAGGCCAGCGGGGGTGAGGTCATCGCGGTGGACGGCAAAACGGCCTGCGGCTCGCGTGATCGCAAGCGTGGGCGTGCTGCCCTGCACATGGTCAGTGCCTGTGCGGACAGCAATCGGCTGGTCCTGGGCCAAGAGGCAACTGCGGAGAAATCCAACGAAATCACGGCGATCCCGAAGTTGCTGGAGCTTCTGGAACTGACCGGTTGCCTCGTTACCATCGATGCCATGGGTTGTCAGCGTGAGATTGCGGGGCAGATCATCGACCAGGGTAGCGAGTATGTGTTGGGACTCAAATGCAACCAGAGCACTCTACATGAGGCGGTCAAAGACTTCTTCACGGTGGTCCAGGCGGGTGAGTTTGCCGGTGTCGACCATGAGGTCGTGGTGATTTTTGAAGTGATATCTAGCCAACAATCGGCAATAATTCGGTATTATAGCGGTGTATGAAGAATTTTAGACGAATCTCATACATTTTAATATATTTGGAAAAAGACAACGTCTTACATACGAAGCGTGCCAACTGTTGCCGTAAGGTATTATTCCAACGCTCAATATGAGCCGTTTCCCCGTTTCTTTACCTACAGGGCGCTGTTGCTCGCTCGGAATGACGGCTCGATACGCGCTCCAATAATCACTGAAAACGATGGCTTCTTTATAAGCAGACGGTACGCGATCCCAGAGTATCCGACAGGTGGGTAGTGGTGATTTTTGAAGTGATAGAGTAGATGGATTCATCGGTAATCATTCCGATTGCCACCGTTTTTCTCGTTACCTGATTCCAGATTTTAGCCCTCTCTTCCGGAAGAATACGCTTGGTCTG
>Ga0209561_1000174_pt1 | contig 18393 bp, 18 predicted proteins | sample WorMettrBAHAMAS2_FD_187393 | JGI IMG/M metagenome (GOLD analysis project Ga0209561, IMG submission 187393) | Marine gutless worms symbiont microbial communities from Max Planck institute for Marine Microbiology, Germany - Inanidrilus... | ecosystem: Host-associated > Annelida > Digestive system... | reverse complement strand
CGCCGCCACCGCCCAGAACCTGAAACGCCTCGCCAAGCATGCCTGGAAACCGCCGCCGCCCGTCCCGAAGGCCGCCTGAACCATGCCCAACCAGCGAAACCGCCAACCAAAGCCAAAAACCGCCGCCACCCGCCGACAAGCCGACGCCGCCACCGGTCGCCACCCCGCAACCGGCGGGTGCTGCCGACGCCGCCTTGGAGCGCAACCAGGCAGCGCAACCGCCGCAGCCAACGCCACCACCGCAAACCCCGTCTCCGGCACCATCGACGGCCGACCCGAGCGTCCCGGCGGAGAACATGTTCCGGATTGACGAAGCCCCTGGAAACGAATTGATCGACGACCCATATGCGGATTTAATAAAGGCTGCTGGCGATAAACCGCGTCCCAATGGTGCGGAGACCAAGGTATGAGCGTCGACCAAGCAACAGGTTCCGTAAAACTCGATGCCCTTCTCATGGAGCATCCTCTGCCCAGTTGGCGGTTGTTCGCCTGGCCGATCATGATCCTACTCGCGGTGCTGATGGGCTGGTCCTATTTCGCCAAACTCGACGAGGTCGCCGTCGCCAACGGTGAGGTCGTGCCCCAGGGCAAAGTGAAGACCGTTCAGCATTTGGAGGGTGGGATCGTACAAGAGATCTTCGTCGCCGACGGCGATACGGTTCGGGACGGCGATCCTCTGGTGCAGTTGGACCTGGCCTCCGGGGGCACCAACCTGGACGAGTTGCAGGTCCGGCTCGATAGTGAACTGCTCGTCCGTGCCCGCCTGGTGGCCGAGGCCGAAGGCAGTGAAATCGCCTTTCCCCAGGAAGTCGCCGGGCGCCGGCCGACGCTGGTCGCGGCCCAAAGACAGGCTTTCGAGGCGCGACGGCGGGAACTGGCATCGACCCTCGACGTGATGCGCGAACAGGTCAAACAGAAACAATTGGAAACCGAGGAACTGAGCGCCAAACGCACAGCCGTCAGCCGCAACTTCAATCTGGCCAAGGAACGACTGAAGATGTCCAAGTCGCTACTGGCCGAGGGGTTGACGGCGAAGATGGAACACTTGGAGTTGGAGGCGGAAGTCGAGAACCTGGACGGCGAATTGCGAAGCCTGGAACCGTCCATTCCGAAAGCCAAGGCGGCGGTCCAGGAAGCCCGTCAACGGCTCCGCGAGAGCGAGATTCGTTTCCGCCGCGAAGCACAGGACGAACTTGGCAAGGTGGAACAGAACGTCGCGCGCATCCAGGAACTGTTTCTCGAAGCCCAGGAACAAGGGTCGCGTGCCGAAATCAAGAGCCCCATCGACGGTGTCGTCAAGAACATGCAATACAACACCATCGGCGGCGTGGTGCGCCCCGGTGAACCGATCCTCGAGATCGTGCCGACCAGCGACAACCTTGTCGTCGAGGCCAAGCTGAACCCGACCGAACGCGGCTTCATCCGCGCCGGCAAAAATCCGTCGTCAAGATTTCCACATACGATTTCGCCCGATATGGCGGACTCGACGGCGAAGTCGTACGCGTTTCGCCGGACACCAGCACGGACGAGAACGGCGCGCCTTTCTTCAAGGTCGTCGTCCGCACCGACCGCAACTATCTCGGGCGAGACGAAAGCGATTTGCCGATCACACCGGGCATGCAGGCGACGGTGGATATCCACACGGGTCAGAAGTCGGTTTTCGATTACCTTGTACGCCCCGTTCTCAAGCTCCGCCACGAAGCTTTCCGCGAACGCTAGGCCGCTCCATCCAACCTTGGTAAACACCGACATTCGGTATCGGATTGCGGGTTTGGCCTAACTGTTTGTTATTTTTTAACGATTCTGTATAAGGTTAGTCGTGCGGATAGTTAACTCCCGTTGTCGGAGACAGGGCGTTTGCCGGCATCGAACGCGGCTTGGCCGCTGAAACGGGTGGGGAATGTCGTTTGCTACGTTACTAGGTCTCATGTTGGCTTTCGGGCTGTTCTTCGGCTCGATCTTTTTCAGCACGGACAATCCGACGATTTTCCTCAGCCTGGCGAGCTTCGTTCTCGTTGTCGGCGGAACCTTGGCGTCAACGTTCATTTCCTATGAACCGCGATACGTCCTGCTATCGTTGAAGCTGATTTATCGAATTGTGTTCTCACCCAAGGTCGGCCGCAATGTGCTGAAGAGCGAAGTCGGCCGGGTCATCCGCTGGGCCTACACCGTCCAGAAAAACGGAATCCCCGCCCTGGAGCAGGAAGCCAAGAAGACAGTGCGCGGCGACAAGTTCCTGCGTTTCGGCGTTGATATGGTCGTCAGCGGCTACACCGGCGAGGAAGTCCGGGAAATTATGACCAACACCATCGAGACGACGTTCGGGCGGAACACGGTGCAGGTCGAGATACTCAGGAACATGGGCAGTGCCGCACCCGCCTTCGGTATGATCGGGACCCTTGTTGGCCTGATAATCATGCTCGACAACATGGGCGGTGACCCATCGAATCTCGGTAAAGGTCTGGCTGTCGCCCTACTGACGACGCTTTACGGCGTCATGCTATCGAGAATCGTCTTAATGCCCGCGGCGACGAAGATCCTTCAGCGCGAGGAAATTGTGCGATTCCGAAATTACCTGATCGCCGAAGGACTGTCGTTGCTGGCCGACAAGAAGAGTCCACGTTACATTCAGGACCGGATGAACAGCTATCTCGATCCGGCCATCCACTTCAACATCGACAAGATGAGAAAGTAGGCGCGCTTGTGTTCCTTTGCCGGTGAGCGTACCGAGGTTTTGCCGATATGCCCATACCCTCGAGAAAACGTGGCCCTACCGCCGAGACTGGGGAAGAATGGCTGACAACATACGCCGACGCCATCACGCTCTTGATGGCGTTTTTCGTCATGCTCCTGACCTTTGCCGAATTCGACGTACCGGCCTATGAGGAAGCGGCCGCCGCCATCAAGGACAATATCGGTCACGGCGAGAAGGAGCAGACGGCCACACAATCACTGAACCTCGACATCGAAGATGTCGTGTATGAAATGCAGGCGGATCAAGCCGTCGCGATTAAACTCGACAAAAAAGGAATCGTCATCGACCTGTCGGGCGGGGCTTTTTTCAAGCCGGCATCGGCAGAGCTCCATGACGGTGCCATTCCAGTCCTCGACAAGATCACACAGACGATCAACGCACCAAAGTTCAAGTTCTACAATATCGAGGTCTACGGTCATACTGATGACGAACCTATCCGCACGGCCATGTTTCCGTCGAACTGGGAGTTGTCATCGTCACGGGCCTCCACGGTCGTTCGCTTTTTCCAGGAACGCGAATTGGAACCGGTGCGCATGAGGGCCATTGGCATGGCCGATACCGACCCCAAGGTTCCCAACCACGATCTGCAAGGCAATCCGATACCGGAAAACCGGGCGACCAACCGGCGAGTCACCATCCGGGTCTTCCCCATGAACCTGGACGACCGCGATAAGTACAACAAGAAGGCCGACCTGAAATCGATGCTTCAGGACGTCAAGAAAAACAACGAACAAAACCAGGCGCAGTAGCCGGGCGCACGGTGACTTGCCGGATAGGGCCTCGGCTCCGACGCATTAGATCGATCGGTTCCAGATCAGTCGAGGACGATTTCCATTCCCTCGCGACAGACGAACGAATCTTCCCACGCCGCCTTAGACTCCTTGGCGATTTCGTCCATGATGTCGTCCGTATGCTCGGGATCGTGATGGAATATGGCCAGTTGCTTGACGTTCGCCTCTTTGCAAAGACGCATCCCCTCGTTCCACGTCGAGTGCCCCCAGCCGATCTTCTCCGGAAACTCTTCTTCCGTATAGGTGCTGTCGTAGATGACCAGGTCGGCGCCTTCGATGAGACCCAGGATGTTCTGGTCCGGTTTACCCGGAACGTGCTCGGTGTCGGTGACGTAGACGACGGCCTTGCCGCCGTGTTCGATCCGGTAGCCGGTCGCACCATTGGGATGGTTCAGGGGCGCCGTCTTGACGTTGAGATCTTCGAAAAGCTTGAAACTATCGCCGGCATCGAAATCATAAAACTGCAGGTCGGCCTGCATCGCCTCCAAGGGGACCGGGAACATGGGATTGTGCATCTGAGTTGAGAGCACCTCCTGAACACCACCTTGGTTTTTTAAGTGCCCGGCCTTGATGGTGATGGTCCGTTTCGGGTCGTAAGCCGGCGTGAAGAAGGGAAACCCATTGATGTGGTCCCAGTGGGTATGGGTCAGCAAAAGATAGGTGCGGCGAATATCGTCGTTTAGTACGACCTTCGAGAAATTGCGTATGCCGGTGCCGGCGTCCATCACAAACCGATGGTCCCCCGCCTGCACTTCAATACAGCTGGTATTGCCGCCGTATTTCATATGGTCAGGCGATGCGCAAGCGATGCTACCGCGAACCCCCCAGAACTTTATTTTCAGCACCATTTCACGCGCACTCTTAAACGGCCACCGACGTCATAAGTGTGGATCCGATTCTGGAAACTCGTCCGGGCTTCTCTCCGCCGCGCCCAGGGGACGCAGCCTTCCACTGATGCCATATCCATCGGCATGTGGAAGTGACTGGTATCACAGCTCGGCGATCTCGACCGCTGCCCCCACTTCTATTCCCACGACATCGCTCCCCCGGCCTTTGTTGACGGCTATCTCCATCAAACCATTTGAATTTTCATAACAAAACATATCCCCCGGCGCCACGCTGGTAAAGGTCTTCGCTAGCAATATCGTCTTGCCATTGACTGCCAGAGTTTGCCCGCGTTGGAGGGTGCTGGAGCGCAGGCCAGTGATCGTGTTCCCGAAATGATCGATATAGACGATCTCGGCCAAATCGTCGGGCCAGTCTTGACGCCGTAGAACTTCCGGTGAAACCGACTCAAAGTCCTTATTGCCGCCCTGGCGCGGAAAATCTCCCCTGGCGATTCGCGCCGCAACCGGGGCGAACAAATCGCGGCCGTGGAAGGTCTCCGACAGTTTTTTCGGTCGCCACCGAATGATCCAAGTGGAAACGGATGCGCTCGCTCTTCTAATCAAAGGCTCGAACAACCCGTTATCAGGACCGACGAACCAATGGTCCGCCGTCCGCAAGACGACGGGAGAACGATTTCCGCCGACACCTGGATCCACGACAGAGAGGAAAACGCAGTTTTCGGGAAATCCAGACGAATAGGCGGCAAGCAAATAGGCAGAGGCCTTGGGATCGCACGTCGGTGCGTCAGAGAACAAATCAACCACCGGTACGCCCGGAGCGTCTTTGTATAACACCGCCTTCACCTGGCCGATATAGAGGGGCCTTCCAGGCCGAAATCGCTGAACAGGACGATCACGCAAGCACTCTCCCAATTCGATCCCCGGCTTAGCGAGTGTTCAAGACCTCTAGTGCCTAACCCGGTCGGGTTCAATAGCCTAAAAAAGAAAGGCGCCCCGTTCGGGGCGCCTGTCCTGGCAAAAAAGGGGATGGGGTATTACCCCGGATCCTTATTGCTCACGCCGGTGCCGGCGCGGCAAGCGCGGACGGCTCGAGGCCGGCACTACGCGCCGCCTCCAGTACCGCCTTTTGAACACGCTTGAATGCACGGGCTTCGAGTTGCCGGACCCGTTCACGACTGATGCCGTAGCGTTCACCCAGTTCCTCGAGGGTCGGCGGGTCTTCCTTTAATCGCCGTTCCCGGAAAATATGCTCCTCGCGTTCCGGCAAGGCCGATACGGCTTGAGAAATGGCCTTAGCATGCCAGTCCCGTTCCTCTCTTGCCGCCGTTAAGGTCTCAGGCGAAGGGCCTTCATCCATGAGGTTGTCCTGAAACTCGCCAGCATCCTCTTCGTTCGACATGGGCGCGTTCAACGACAGGTCGCGGACCGACAGGCGCCGGTTCATATGGATGATCTCCTCCGGCGACGCACCGACCGCCTCGGAGAGTTGATCCGCCTGTTCATTGGTCAATTCACCGCTGTCGAGGACGTTGAGCCTCGCCTTCAAGTTTCTCAGGCTAAAAACCAGCTTCTTCTGGGAAGCAACCGTGCCCAGCTTGACCATCGACCACGACTTCAGGATGTACTCGGTAATCGCCGCCTTGATCCACCACATGGCATAGGTCGACAGCCGAAAACCTTTGTCCGGATCGAACTTCTTGACGGCTTTCATCAAGCCGATGTTGCCTTCGGATACGAGATCGGCAACGGGAAGGCCGTACCCCCGGTATTTCATCGCAATCTTGGCGACCAAGCGCAGATGCGAAGTGACCAGTTTGTGGGCGGCATCAACGTCACCCTGCTCCCGCCAGCGAACGGCGAGCATTTGTTCCTCTTCCCGCGCGAGAAGAGGGAACTTCCAGATTTCCCGAAAATAGCTGGCCAATCCTCCGTTCGACGGTATGGCCGGTACGTTTAGACTACTCATGATTCCATCCCCTTGATTGTGATTGACGGACGGTTAAAGGCCTATTCGCCGACAATGGCGAAATTGGGGCAGGCCCGATTTACCGTCGATAACATTTCCGCGATGAAGCCGGGCACACTAAAAGAGGCTCGGACAAGCTCGCGGCATTGAGATTTTGATGGGGATTGCGCAAACGCAATAGAGCGAAGACTTTGTCATCTCCATATCCTCCACAAGAAGCAATATGTCGGCGACCCACATAACGTCGGGTCAAACTCACGTGCAGGGCCCCAACTGGGCACCCAGCATCCTTATAATACATACCCAACTAAAAAAGTCAACAAAATTCGAAAAACGAGGCGTTTAATGAAAAACTGTCACATATCGGTAATATGCCCCTCGACAAAGTGCTCTGCCGCGGATCAAGCGGTTTCATGCCCAGACGCAAGGGCAACCTCAGACGCCTGACACGTCCGCGGGATGACAGTGCAGATCGTTTAGGGGTGACTTATTTGGAAACGCCGAGGGCTTCCGGCCGACCGGCCAGCGGTTGATTGAAGTCCTCGGGCACCATGTCATATCCAAGATCCGGGATCGGCGGCAACTTAAGGGTCTCGCCGTTATTGATCTCGGTCTTCCGCTTCTGCCGGTAGAGACTGCGAATCGCCGCGTAATAATCGACGGATGTCTTGCGAACCTGATCCAACTCATCAACCACGCCGGCGTACTCAGATACCCCATCGACACCCGTTAACGTCCATTCAAGCGTTTCCTGGTCCGTATTATCGAGCCAATGGCCGGAGACGCTGAAATAGGAATCGACCAGGAACTTACCCACCGCATCACGCGGACTAGACGGCCCAAAAATCGGCAGGACGACGTAAAACCCTTCGCCGAACCCCCACACGCCAAGGGTCTGGCCGAAATCTTCCTTCTGTTCCTCGACGCCTAATTCGGCGGCAACATCGGCAATTCCGGCAAGACCGACAGTCGAGTTGGTCATGAACCGGCTAATAGCAATGATGGCACCATCCGTATCGCCCTGCAGGATGTTATTGGCGACCGTGATGGGTGTCGCCAAGTTGGAAAGGAAATTGCTTACGCCAGCGCGAAACACGGCCGGAAGGTTCTCGTTATAGAGCCTGGCGATTGGGCCGAGCAGAATGTCGTAGAGAAATTCGTTAAACCGGAATATCGCTCGGTTCACCGACTCGAGCGGGTCGTTGACATCCTCGTCGTCGGCCTGGGCAACCATAACGGCGACGGCAGGCGGTTTAACGTCGTTTTCGCTGGCCCAGGTGTGACCCGGTACGGAAAGGACGAGAACGGCCAGCAACAATGCGGCGGCGGTAACGGAACCAAGGATTTTTCTGACCACTTTGAACGTCCCGAGACAGTTTCGTTTATCCGCCGACGCGCCAGCCCCCCAGTACGCGGCTTGCAACTCCGTGGCTTCCTGTTCGTTTCTATGCGACTTTGCGCGACCCCGCAACCCGCTATCTGATAATTTTGTCTCAGTGTTGTATTTATGTGAAACATTCCTTTCGCAGTGTTAACGTTGTTTTGAGATATTTTCGGCGTTAATGTCCGGAAAACCCTAGGCAAACTGCGGAAAAGTCATGACCAGATTTCGATCGTTCCTGACCGTATTCTTGTTCGTAGCCACCGTTTCTGTGGGTGCGGACGATATCGCCGGCGGAAAGTCGCCGTCTGCCGTAGTCGGCAGCTTTCAAGAGATGTTGATCGAGGTAATGAAAACGGCGGAAAACACGACCGTTAAGCAGCGTTACGAGAATCTTGAACCCGGTGTCGGGAGGTCATTTCACATCCCACTAATGATCCAAATCGCCACAGGTAAGTATTGGAAACAGGCGACAAGCGAAGAACGCGTAAATCTTGCTAGCGCTTTCAAAAGAATGAGCATTTCCACATTAGCAACCTTGTTTGATGGGTATAATGGCGAGGTGTTTCGTCAGCTCGGCGAGAAAGACGGCCCTCGTAATACCCGCCTCGTCATGACGGAACTGGTGAAATCCGATAAATCGACGGTCTCCATCGCTTATCTCACAAGAAATTTCGGCGATAGATGGCAAATTATCGACGTGATTGTCGATAGCGGAATCAGTGAGCTGCTTGTACGAAAATCTGAGTACAACCTCGTCCTAAAAGAAAAAGGAATTCCCGGCTTGATCGATCTCTTGAACGCCAAAGCAGACCAACTTATTTCCGGCTGACACGGTTGCCGAGCCGCCAGGGCCCTCCAGGAGCGCAATGATCAAAAACATCCGCCGTCCAATAGGTTTTCTACTCGCGCTGGTCTTCCTGTCATCTGTATGGCCGGCACAAGCCGCCGACGACAGCCCCATTCCGATCGTTGAGGATTTTCATACGGTCTTGCTGGCGACGATGAAGGATGCCGAAGCGCTCGGCGTTGACGGCCGGTTCGCCAAACTCGAACCCGTGGTTTCATCGACCTTCCACCTGCCGGCAATGATCCAGGTGGCCTCCGGTTCTCATTGGAAAAAGGCCGATGAAAAGGCCCAGGACCAACTGATCGCGGCATTTTCCCGCTTGAGCGTCGCCACCTATGCGGCCCAATTCGACGGCTATTCCGGCCAGAGCTTTGAAACGTTGGGCGACAAGCCGGGACCTCAGAAAACGACGTTGGTGAAGACCCGTATCGTCAATCCCGGTGACGATCACGTCGCCATCACCTATGTCATGAAAAAGGCCAAGGGGGTTTGGCGCATCGTCGACGTATTGGTCGACACGGGGATCAGTGAACTGGCCCGCAAGCGATCGGGGTACCGGCGCGTCCTGAAAGCCGGCGGCATACCCGCCTTGGTCGATACGTTGACTCAAAAGGCCGACGACCTGCTCTCACCTTGACCCGTCTTCGCCGATCTCCCGCGGTTCGATCCCACCGAACCGTGTCGTGTACCAACCACCGATCACAAACCCGACGGCGATCCAGATGATTTCCCGTAACCGCCTGACGACTCCGAGGGCGAGACCGAGGGTCGACGATCCCGTGATAGTCTGAACGACGATCACGAAGGCGCCTTCCTGGGCACCGAGGCTGAGCGGAATGAAAAACGTACCCGCACGCACCATCTGCGTGACGGCCTCGATCATGTAGGCCTCGGCCCAGGTGATCGGATGGCCGAGAAACCACATGGCGTAGTAGACTTCGGCGACGCCAAGCAGCCAATTGACGAGAGCCAGCAACACGGCGAGCCAGAAGCGCCCGCGGTAGCGCGTGTAAAATTCGACCAGACGTTCGTCGAAATCACGAACGTGATGGAGCACCGACTCGAGTCGTTCCGCCCAGGGAAATCGGCTGAGGAAGGTCCCGGTCAAGGACGTCCAGCGGTAACGCTGGACCGCGAAGAATAACCCCGTCGCAACGAGTATCGCGGCCAGACCAAACGCCGCCACCTCCTTGGCGCCGAAAGACAGCTTCGGCGAGTACAGCATGAGCACGAAACCGCCAATCAGGAACAGGTTCAGGCTGACTAGGTTGATCGTCTTGGCCAAGACAAGAGAAGCGGTTCCGGCCCGGTACCCGACCCCATAATGCCTTTTCAGCAGTACGGCCTTGACGGGTTCGCCGCCCATACCGGCCGCGGGGATCGTATTGTTGTAAGCCTCGCCGACCATGCGAACCGCCCAAGTCCGCCATAACCAGCGTCCGTTGAGCGGAACAGGCACGAGGGCCATGGTCCAGGTAATGGAATCGACAAGAAACGCGGCGAAATAGAGAGCGATCACGACAATAAGGCCGACAACACCGATTTCCGTCACATGCTGGGCGACCTCGGCCAAATCGGTCTCCCTGACGACGACGAAAAGCAGACCGACGCCGAGCGCCAGATAGAGCGCCTTGAGGACCTTGACGGCCCCCGAACGCTTTAACGGCCGGTTCATTCCATTTCGTCCTTGCCGATTCCGATCATCGTCATCAATGCTGGTAGAAACACCAATGTACAGGGCAGGGTCAACGCGATAACGATTGTTAGCAAGATCCCCATGCTCGAGGTTCCCGGGTGGCTCGAAAGGGCGATCGACCCGAAAGAGCCGATGGTCGTCAATGCGCTGAAGACGACGGCCCTCGGCGTCGATGTGGCAAATCCCCTGCCCTGGCCCCCACATCGTCGCTCGCGGATTACCAAGTGAATCGACCCGGCAACGCCAAGCCCGAAAAGAAGCGGTAAGACGATGACATTGGCAAAATTAAAGGCGAGACCGGAGAAAACGACAGCCGCGAGGCTCAACAGCCCCGCAACGATCAGCGGCGCGAACACCAGGACCACGTCCCTGAACCGCCCCAAGACGATGATCAACATGATGGCAATGACGACAAATGCGATACCGCCCGCCTGGAAAAAAGACCGCAACACGGTGGCGCCGGCTTCAAGGATGATTACCGGTGATCCGATCGCTTTCGGCGCTACGGCCCGAACCTCTTCGACGAATTCCTTGAGTTGCTCACGGTCGCTGACATCTCCCTTCGGAAAGACCTCGATCCGGGTTCGGCCGTCAGAGGCGATCTGGCGCAGGCGCAGGTCCTCGGGTAGATCCTCGAGCGCAACAGGTTCAGCTTCAAGGGATCGCTTGAGGATGGCGAGTTGTGGCCTCAGCGCCCGGGTCAACCGCCGCTCCAATTCTTCGAGATTTCCGACGCCGCCTTCGGTCAGGCCCCCGAGCGCCCGAAGCAACCGCTCGGCGGCTTTCCGTTCGCCATCATCGAGCGCTTTGTTTCGGAGGGTTTCGAGATCGGCGAGGAACGTCGCCAGCGCCTCGGCCCGCTCCGTCGCGGTCGGTGCCGGGTCGGTATCCGATGTTGCCAGCGCCGGTCCAAGGAACAGGGCCATGGTCGAGATGACCTCGATCTTCTCGTCCTGGTCGCCGGGCACATAGTCCGCCACCGTTTCAGCGTGATCGACAACGTCCAGTTTCTCGATCCGTGATGCCAATGTGCGGGCGGCATCGAGATCGGCGGCCAGGATGTCAATGGTATAGGGACTGGTCCGGGGGTCTGCCATAAGGTCGACCAACGTGGACATCGATTCGGTTTCACGGTTCTTCAAGTTCAACGGATCGAAATCGAAATCGACCCTTGGCGCCAGCGTCGCACCTACAAGGGTGAGGACAGCGAAAAGACCGATGACAGGGCGGTGCCGGCGGCGAATCGCCGCGTTCAAACCACTGAGCGACGGCTCTTCGTGATGACGCGCGCCTGACGAAACCGGGGCCAAGGTCAACAACGCCGGCAAAACGGACAGATTGGCGAAGAGCGCGATGAACATTCCCGTCCCGGCGATTACGCCCAGTTCGGCAAGGCCCAGATAGTCGGTCGGCAGAAATGAATAGAAGGCGATCGCCGCGCTCACCGCCGTCAGCGTCAAGGCGCCGCCGACGTCCCGCGAAGCATTGAGCAGCGCCTGACGTGATCCGTTCGCCAGCCCTTCCAGGTAGCGCAGGCCATAGTGGATCCCGAAATCGACGCTGAGGCCAATGAACAGGACGGCGAAAGCAACCGAGATCAGGTTGAGCCGGTCCAGGACGAGAATGGCGAATGCCGCCGTCCACACTAATCCCATGAGCAGCGTCACCACCGTGCTCAACACCAACCTGAGGCTTTTCAGGCCGATCACCAGAAGCAAAGTCACAAGCGTCAAAGAAACCAATCCTGCCAGCCCCATGCCCTTCTCGACGCTCTCCAGTTCTTCCTGCTCGAGGGCGGCTGAACCGGTCAGGCGGACCCGGAGTCCATTGGCCGCAGTCATGTTCTCGCCGGCGGCAAGCGCGCGAATGGCGTCCATAACGTCATCGGCCGGGCTGAGGGAATCGAAGTCGAGTTTCGGTTGAACAAGGACGAAGCGGCGATTGGCATTCGGCCCGTCGTCCTCGTTACCCATCATTTGGCGCCAGGAAAGCTCCCTGTAGACTCCTTCTTTCTGAGCCTCGGCGACGGCGGCGACGGCATCGAGAACACCGGCGATGGCGATCGGCGGGCCGGCCGCTTCGTCATCCCGGTATTCGACGGCACGCCCCAACATCTTGAACAGACCGCGCAAAGAAGGGTCGCGCCACAAGGCGGCGAGAAATGGCTGGGCTTCGGCGAGGCGGTCACTGAGATCGAAAAGCTCTTCCGTATCCAGATAGAGGAGGCCGTGTTTGCGGAAAAAATCGTCTCCCGCCAAGTCATAGACCTCGCCGTACATCTGCGGGCGGCGGCGCATTAAATCGGCCAGTTTCAGCGCTGCCCGGTCGGCCTGATCCGGCGTCGATCCTTCGACGACTACGAGGATACTGTCGGAAAATTGTGGGAAGGCCGCATCCATCTCGCGGTCGTATTGCCGGAACGGCAGCTCGGCGGACAACATGTCCGATGTCGAGGTATCGATGCGGATGTTTTGGGCGAGATAGGTGACGGCCGCAGCCGTCAACAAAACAGATGCCAGCACGACGACCGGCGCCAGTCGGATGATCTGTTCAGTCCACCAAACGAGGACGTGCCGGTATTTCTCGGATAATGACTGAAACACGGTCCGGATTGACCTTTTCCAGCGGGTAGCAACCCTCCCCCGCCGGGCGCTTATACGCCCTCGCTTAGCCGGCGACAAGCGTCGGCGGCCACCGAAGCTTGACAATACCCACCCCGTCCAACAGGTTGCCGCACCATTGCTGAGGTGGGGAAATCGTAGGAGTCCTGCGTGGAGCCCTGGGATCAACGAATCGCACGGATATTGGTCAAACCGCTGGTCCACACGCCGGTGACGCCGAACCAATTGACCCTGTTCACGCTCGCTGTCGCTCTGTCGGGCGCGGCGTTGCTTGCCACCGGCGATCCGGGAGACGCCAACTGGGGCGCTGGGCTGTTCGTCCTGGCCCGTTTTCTTGATCACTTCGACGGCGAACTCGCCCGCCAAAAAGACATGAAATCGAGGTTCGGGTATTACCTCGACTACGTCTCCGGCGGCTTCAGCTATGGCGCCTTGTTCCTGTGCCTCGGCATCGGATTCCGCAATGGCCATATGGGCGACTGGGCGATTGCCTTGGGAGCCGTCGGCGCCGCGAGCGCCTTGTTATCGCTATTCACCAACCTTGGCATCGACAAGGCTGACGAAGACATCGATTCGGAGTCGGGTGAGGCGGTCGGTTATCCTGGGTTCGCCGGTTTCGAACTCGAGGACGGCATTTATTTGATCGCGCCGATCACTTGGCTCGGTTGGTTGGAGCCCTTTTTCATTGCCGCCGCCAGCGGCGCCGGCATCTACTTCCTGTGGACGTGTTGGACCCTGTTCAGGTTACGCCGCAAGACGGCCGCCAACGGATAGCGCCGCTCAAAACCCCCAACGCCCGTCTCTTGGCCCATATGCAAGGCATTCATCCGGCAAGAGGGGCAGGTGGTTCCCCCCGTGGTCTTCGGTTTGAAAATACTGCCACAGTTATGGCAATACTGGGCGCGGCGGCGGTCCGATTTTTCGCGCCTTTCCTTCGCCGACGTTTCGCTTGACGGTCGGGCTGCTCTTCTGTCGCCCTTTCGGCGATCGACGCCATCCCACCCAGGGATCGCTTCTTCGGTCGGGTCATTCATGTTTGATTGGCCTTTCAGGCCGATTTCGACGTCTGCTGTCGCATTTTATGGCGGAAAAACCAAAAGAAGAAAGCGGCGAATAGCGGCGCCCCGATGGCGGCCGCCACAAGAAGGCCTTCGGACATTCCCAGCCAGATGAGTATCGGGACGGCAAGCATGGCGTCATCGGGATCGAAACCGGCAATGCTTCCGAGTTCGGCGGAGCCGGCGCCTTCCAGTTCCTCGATGCGGATGACCAACCACAGGATCGTCGCGACCGCACTTCCGGCCAGCAGACCCAGGAGAACCGAATAAAGGCCGTATTCGCCATCCCGCAAACCGATACCGAGACCAACGAAGATGATGGCATTGCAAATGGAATCGGAAATGAGATCGAAAACGTGTCCGTCGGGACTGGTTCGGCCGGTCAATCGCGCAAGATCACCATCGGCCCTGTCGAGGACCATGGCGAGAACGAAGACCCCGGCACCGATGTTCCGCCAAGTCTCATCGCCGAGGGCGAGGAAGCCGGCGGCGGTCAATCCAAGCGTGAGACGTGCCATGGTGATTTGGTTGGGGGAGACCCGGATCGCCGCCAAGGGTTTTGATACCGTCAATCGCGCGATCTTATGGATCCAGGTATGGTGGCTCATCGGCCGGCGCCCTATCCGGAATTCGCGGTTTCCAGGAACCCTTTGAAGCGCCGTGCGACATCCTGCGGCTTCACCGTGGGACGGCCGAGGTCTTTCGCGGATCCAGGAAGAACCGGCATATGGATAAGGGTCGGGCCGGTGTTATGCAATGCCATTGCGACGGTCTCGACCAAGCCGTCTCGCCCCTGGCAGCGAATCCCCCTGCGGTACCCGGCGGCGCTGGCGGCGGCGGCGAAGTCGACGCCACCAGAAACCGTAGGTTGCCCGCCCGTCGAGTCATAGGTTCCGTTGTCGAGAACGATATGGATCAGATTGCCGGGCGCGTAGGCGCCAATCGTCGCCAATGTGCCCATCTTCATCAACAGGGCCCCATCGCCGTCGAGGACGACGATGGGGTTGGACGCGTTCATCGCCACGCCCAACCCCATGGCCGCCGCACATCCCATGGACCCGACCTGATAGAGATGCTGCTCGCGATCCGCCAGTGTAAACAGTTCGCGGCCGCATTTGCCTGTCGTCGCGATGACCGCGGCGTCATCCGGCAATCGATCCAACAAGGCGGCCATGGCGTCCATTCGCGACGGTGTGGCCCCGCCTTTCAGGGCCAAGGTTTCACTGGAGCCAGGCGCAGTGACTGCTTCGGCGTCCAGATCACCTGCCGCGACGTCACCCTTTTCCATGATCATGGCATGGGGCAATCCGGTCTCCTCCATATGGACCAGAGCATCCGTCAAGGCACCGGAAACGTCGCTGTCGGTCTTCGGAAACGGCCGATGTCGAATTCTCATGACGTCGAGCAGTTCGGGCGTAATCTCGCCCATCAGTTCGTGTTGCGGTTCGTCCTGGACACCGGGTCCGCCGCGCCAGGTGGTGATTAGCAACGTCGGGATCCGGAACGGAAAGTTCAACGATGTCAGCGGATTGACGGCGTTGCCGAGGCCGGAGTTCTGGCACATGACCGAAGTCCCGCGCCCGGCTAGCCAGGCCCCGGCGGCGACGGCGACGGCCTCCCCTTCGCTAGCGGCCGCGACATAATCGAGGGACGGATTCCCGATCACTCGGTCGATGATCGGCGTCAGGAAAGAGCAGGGTACGCCGCAATAGAAATCGATCCCTCGTCCCCGTGCGGGTTCCAGAAAGGCATCGGCTTCGATCAAAGGAACCGTCCCGCCGCCAGAAGATCGGTCGCGTCGTCAACGTCGAGCCACTGTCCGGGCACGTAGACGACACGCACGGCATGGCCCTTCTCAACCAGCCTGTTGAACAATTCGACGAGGCTGGCTTTTTGAAGTCCACCCTCTTTGATCATGGACTCGAGCTCTTCGCGAACGAGCGCGCTGCCCTTCGCACTCAACCTGGCCAAACCGATCCATTCTCCATGGATCCCGGCCTCTGCGACGTTGGGCCCCATGGCGGTAAGCGAAACGGGGTCGTCGGCCAGATAGTCACCGGAAAACGGCCTCGAACAGGAGACGAAGTCGCGAACCCACTCTTCTGCCTCCGATTGCCGGTCTCGCCACAACGCATCGGCGGCGAGGACGATCGCCCGCGTCCCGTCGGAGGTAGACGGAAGATACCGCCTTTCAGCGTCCGCCAATTCGTCGTTGCCGGCCAGTTCGAAGACGTCGCTGACACTGACGACATCGCGCTCGACGCCGGCTATGGAATGGTCCCTGAATATTCGGCGCGACACGTCACGCATCGAAGTAATCGCCGCTCTCAGATTGTGATTGGCCCAAATCGCGACCGAGACCCCCGCCTCCTCGAAGACGGAGGTCGGTGTGTCGGGGTACTTCGTCGGAACGACGACCACGGGACAGCGGCCGGCCCATTCACGCGAGAACGCCAGCACCTCGTCGGCATCCGACTTTTTCGAATGGATGAGAACGGCGTCGGCACCGGCGCCGTGATAGGCTTCCGCCCTTTTCAGCGCTTCGTCCATCCCCCACCCGGAAATCAACGCCTCGATCCTGGCGATGATCACAAAGTCCGGATCCGTTTGACTGTCCTTGCCCGCCTTGATCTTGCCGCAAAACTCATCGATGTCGGCCAGCGGCTGGCCTTCGCCGATGAACGAGTTGGTCTTCGGGAAGATCTTGTCCTCGATACAGATTCCGGCGACGCCTCGCTGGCATAACTTCATCACGGCGCGGCGCATGTTGTTGAAGTTGCCCCATCCGGTGTCGCCATCGACCAGGATCGGGATCGTGGTGGCGTCGGACATGAACTCCAGAACCTCCAGGATCTGCGTCCACGATGCCTCGTTATTGTCGCGGACTCCCAGGGCTGCCGACATCGACAGTCCGGAGGCCCAGATTCCCTTGAACCCCGTTTCCTCGACAATTTTCGCGGAAAGCCCGTCATGGGCTTCCATCAGGAATTCGAACTGGTCCGAATAGACCAGTTTGCGAAGCTTCGCCGCTTTCGAAATCGGCGCATCCACGGTCTGCGCCGCATCAAGGCCAACCGCCCCCATGTTCCGTCTCCAGATTGTCATGATTCGGTAATGTTGGCGGCCGTATAGCACAGGATTCCGGGTATTACATGCCTCTTCATACCGCAAAACCGGTCACAAATCCTCGGGACATTTCCGCTTCAAAGCAGACCGGTGGTTGATGTGGCCGAATCGAGTGCTTAGACTTCGTCGCCGTTTCTGGACTGACTATCGACAACCCATAGGTTCCCAAAATGTTGACTCGCCCCACGTTGACCGAAAAAGACGTCTCGGATTTTGGGCGCGACGGTTATTTGATCGTCCGCGGCGCATTCCCGGTCGAGCAAATGAACGCCGTCGCCGCCTGGACCGACGAGTTGCTGGCGATGCCGGAGGAATCGGGGAAGCACTGGGTCTATCATGAGCCCAGCCTGAAGGGCGACGGGGAAAACCTGGTCAGCCGGATCGAGAACATCGGCCCCTATCACCCGGGTTTCCGGCAGCTTTCGGATGCCCTGAAGGCGCCTGTCGGCCAGCTGATCGGAGAGGAAGCCGTGTTGTTCAAGGAGAAGATCAACTTCAAAATGCCGGGCGGCGACGGTTTCAAACCCCACCAGGACAGTCAAGCCGGCTGGGACCGATACGCCGATTTTTTCGTCAGCGTCCTGGTCACCATCGACGCGGCGACGGAAGAGAACGGCTGCCTGGAAATCTGTGCCGGCCATCACAAGCAGGGCCTCTACACGTCATGGCAACCGCTCACGGACGAGGACATGACGGACATGGATTTCGTATCGGTTCCAACGGAACCGGGCGATCTCATCTTCTTCGACTGTTACGCCCCTCATCAATCGCAACCGAACATGAGCGACAGGACCCGGCGCATCTATTTCGCCACATTCAACCGGCTCTCGGCCGGAGATCACCTCGAGCAATACTACGCCGACAAATTCGAGAGTTATCCGCCCGACATCGATCGCCAACCGAATAGGGAATATGTTTATCGGGTCTAGGCCCGGCCGCTCACCAACCTGGAGGCTCCCCCACTGGACCCATTGGTCCTCATACTCGTCCTTACCGCCGCCGTTCTCCATGCCTGCTGGAATGCCCTGGTCAAGGACGGAGGCAACCCGTGGGTCCGTATGGGGACCGCCATCGCGGTCAGCGGTTTCTGCGGCTTGGCCTTGACGCCGTTCCTGCCGTTCCCCAGCGCTGCATCGTGGCCGTACATCCTGGCCTCCGTGGCAATTCACCAAGTGGACACCCCCATCTACCCGACGTTTTTCAGGATTGGGGTGCGGAAAGCGGCTTTGGGGGCGATTTGGGCTTGCAATGACCGTTTCGAGCGGTCGTTTTGCCGGTTTTCGGGGTGTTTTCCGGCCTCC
>Ga0209561_1000173_pt1 | contig 18593 bp, 14 predicted proteins | sample WorMettrBAHAMAS2_FD_187393 | JGI IMG/M metagenome (GOLD analysis project Ga0209561, IMG submission 187393) | Marine gutless worms symbiont microbial communities from Max Planck institute for Marine Microbiology, Germany - Inanidrilus... | ecosystem: Host-associated > Annelida > Digestive system... | reverse complement strand
ATGACACCCGGAGTCCGCCCAACGCCCGAACACCAGCCGGAAAACGGCAGGCCGGATCGAAAAAACAAAGCCAACATTCCCCCCGCCAACCAAATTCTCTCGGCATGCCGTGTTTCGCAGAGGTCTCCTTCAGGGAGGACGATCAATGTTGGTCGGGGTGCCGAAGGAGATCAAGACCCACGAATACCGGGTCGGCTTGGTGCCGGCCGGGGTGCGCGAGCTTTCCGCGCATGGTCATGACGTGGTGGTCGAGACGACGGCCGGCGTCGGAGTCGGGTTCACCGACGATGATTACCGGTCCGCCGGTGCGTCGATCGTCGGCAGCGCCGAGGAGGTGTTCGCCGCTGCCGACATGATCGTCAAGGTCAAGGAACCCCAGGCGGTGGAACGCGGTCGGCTCCGCCAGGGCCAGGTGCTGTTCACCTACCTGCATCTGGCCCCCGATCCCGAGCAGACGCATGATCTGATCGCCGGCGGCTCGACCTGCATCGCCTACGAGACGGTCACCGACCGCGACGGGCATCTGCCGCTGCTGGCGCCGATGTCGGAGGTTGCCGGACGGATGTCGATCCAGGCGGGCGCCGCGTGCCTCGAAAAGGTCCGCGGCGGCCGGGGCATCCTGCTCGGCGGCGTGCCGGGAGTCGAACCGGCAAAGGTGATCATCCTCGGCGGCGGCGTGGTCGGCTCCAATGCCGCGCTGATGGCCATCGGCCTCGGTGCCGCGGTGGTCGTCTACGACCGCTCCATCGATGTGCTGCGCGGTCTGGTCCACAACTTCGGCACCCGCATCAAGACCGCCTTCGCCACCCAGCTTGCCATCGAAGAAAACCTCAAGGCCGCCGATCTGGTCATCGGCGGTGTGCTGGTCCCCGGCGCCGCGGCGCCGAAGCTGGTCAGCGAGGAGATGGTCAAGGGCATGCAGCCGGGGGCGGTCGTCGTCGACGTCTCCATCGATCAGGGCGGCTGTTTCGAAACCTCGCACCCGACGACGCACGCCGAGCCGATCTATGTCGCCCACGACGTAGTGCATTACTGCGTCGCGAACATGCCGGGCGCGGTGGCGCGGACCTCGACGTTCGCCCTGACCAACGCGACCCTGCCCTATGTCCTGGCCCTGGCCGATAAGGGCTGGCGGAAGGCGCTGGCCGACGATGAGCACCTGCTGGCCGGCCTCAATGTGCATGAGGGAAAGGTGACCTGCCACGGCGTTGCCGAAGCCCTCGGCTTGCAGTTCGTCGCACCGGAGTCGGTGCTCGGATGACGTCGGAATGCTGCGCGGTTGATCGATGACGATGGCCGGCGGTATCCTCGTTGCGGATCGAACAGCACGACGGAGGCACCGATGCTCGATCGACGCACGTTCCTCTCGACAACAGCTCTCGCCGGGGTCGGCTTTGCTCTCGGCGTCGGGCCGGCGCGGGCCTTCACCCTCGAGGAGCCGTCGAACGACATCGCCGCGCTCTATGCCGCCGCCCGCTCCTGCCTCGCCGTGACCGATCATGACCGGATTTTAGCTGAGATCCGCAGCGCCCTCGCGGGCCGGGAACTGAGCGAGGAACAGGAACGGCGCGTGCTTGCCGCCGTGACCTGTCCGCTTTGCGGTTGCCCGGCCGACAGCTTCTAGGGTCGGCCCTCTCGGGGCGCCGCGAGGCCGCGTTCCGATGAGCATCAACCATTCCATCAAGGTTGCGTCGGGCCTCAGCCCGGGGGCCGCAGCGGCAAAAGGCCTGCGCCATGCCGGGCGGCTGGTCGCGGATACTCGGCGCTGCACCTATTCGCCACGCCCGGACCTGGGCGGCGGCTTGGACCAGCGCCTCGCCCCGTTGGAGCCCGAGGGTCTCGCCGGCGGCGCCGAAACGATCTCCGCGTTCTCGGTGCACGCCCAAGCCCATCGCTTCGATCTGCTCGGATCCGGCTGGGTGACGTTGGCTCACGGCATGACCTGCCGCGGATTCGGCGGCCACGTCTACCCACCGCCGCCCGGTGGCGACGACGATCTGATCAAACGGCTCAACCCGGGGAACCGCGACCGCGCGCGGTCCATCCGGGCGATGATCGGCTCAGGCTACACGCCCATCGATTGGCAGCTCGATTTCAGGTCGGGGTTCCGCTGGTCCGAAGGCCGGGCGTCGGGCGCGTTGCGTTACGGACATGTGCCCGGCGCCGACGTCAAGGTACCGTGGGAACTGGCGCGGCTTCAGCACCTGCCGGTGCTGGGTCTTGCCTTCGTGCTCGCCCGTGCCGGCGTCGACGGCTTTGCATGGTCGGACCGTTACATGACGGCGTTCCGCGACCAGGCGCTCGACTTCCTTGCCGCCAATCCGCCCGGATTCGGGGTCAACTGGATCGCGCCGATGGAAGCGGCGATCCGCATCTCCAACCTGCTCCTTGCGCTCGACCTGTTCCACAGCGACGGCGCCGGATTCGACGGCGCCTTCAAGGCGGAAGTCCAGGCAGCAGCCGTCGACCACGGGCGGTTCATTGCCCAACACATGGACTGGCACCCAGAGCATCGTGGCAACCACTACATGGCCGAAGTCTGCGGGCTTGCGTTCTGCGCTGCCTATCTGCCGAGAAGCCCCGAGACAGACGCTTGGCTGGCCCTCGGGGTGCGCGAGCTGATCACCGAGACGGCGCGCCAGTTCCTGCCGGATGGCGGCCATTTCGAGGCCTCGACCGGCTATCACCGCCTGGTCGCCGAGATGGTGACGTACACGACCGCACTGGTGCTCGGCCTTCCGGAGGAGCGGCTGGCGGCGTTGGAGACGTACGATTTCGCTGCCTGGAGGGGCCGGCCGGCCTTGGCCCCCGCGCCTGTGGAGATGGCGTCGGTTCCGGGCGGCGATGGCGTGTCGCCGTTTCCGACCGAACACTTCGAGCGGATCGCGCGGATGGCAGCGTTCACGGCGGCACTCACCAAGCCGGGGGGCCGGGTGGCACAGATCGGCGATGCGGACTCGGGACGCTGGTTCAAGCCGGCACCGCCCTGCCAGCGGATGGTCGCGGCGGCGGCACGGCGCCGCTATGCCAACCTCGCCGGCTATTCCGACCTTGCCGACGACATTGAGTATTGGGACGAGGACACGCTCGACCATCGCCCCCTCGTCGATGCCATCGGTGCGCTGTTCGGCAACACTCCAGAATCCGCGGACGGGACGCTATTGCAGGCGCTGGCCAACGGCCGTCATGTCGCCCAACCGAAACACGAGCGGCCCGCATATCGCGTTGAAGTGACCGCAAAACCGCCAGCCGGCGGACGCGGCACCGTGATCGAGTTGGCCGAGGAAGCGATCCTCGATGGCCTCGAGGCAGTCGCTTTTCCTGACTTCGGGGTCTACGTCTGGCGCGGCCCGCGGCTGTTCCTCGCCGTCCGCTGTGGCGCCTTCGGGCGCGACGGACGTGGCGCCCACGCCCACAACGACCAGTTGGCCATTGAACTCGCCATCGACGGAACCGACTGGCTCGCCGATCCGGGCAGCTACGTCTACACCGCCGATCTGGAGGCACGGAATGCCTATCGCTCCGTTGCCGCCCACGCGGCACCGAGATCGGGCGACGCCGAACCGGGACGCCTCGATCACGGGCCCTTCGACCTGATCGACGCGGCCGGCGCCCAGTGCCTTCGGTTCGACGAGCAGGGCTTCCTCGGCACCCATACCGGTTTCGGCGAGCCAGTCACCCGCGAGATCACCCTCCAGGAACGGCGCATCGTCATTCGCGATATCGGTGGCGACGCGCGCCCCGGACGGGTGCTGACACCCAATCCCACGTCGTTGCGCGGCATCGTCGGCGGATCGGTGCCGTTCTCTCCGGGCTACGGCAAGGTGCTCGCCGAGGGGCAGGACTAGAGCGTCTTCCGCGTCAGTGCGTCAAGATCTGGCTCAGGAACTTCTTGGTGCGGTCGCTCTTCGGCGCGGTGAAGAACTCGGCCGGGGTGGCGACCTCGACGAGCCGGCCCTCGTCCATGAACACCATGGTGTCGGCGACGGTCTTGGCGAAGCCCATCTCGTGGGTGACGCAGACCATGGTCATGCCTTCCTCGGCCAGTTCGACCATGACGTCGAGGACCTCCTTGATCATCTCGGGATCGAGCGCCGAGGTCGGCTCGTCGAACAGCATGATCGACGGCTTCATGCACAGCGAGCGGGCGATGGCGACACGCTGCTGCTGGCCGCCGGAGAGCTGACCGGGGTACTTCTGCGCCTGTTCGGGGATCTTGACCCGCTCGAGGAAGTACATGGCCGTCTCCTGGGCCTCCTTCTTCGGCGTCTTCTTCACCCACAGGGGCGAGAGTGTGAGATTCTCCATTACCGTCAGGTGCGGGAACAGGTTGAAGCTCTGGAACACCATGCCGACGTCCTTGCGGATGGCCTCGATGGCCTTGACGTCGTTGGTCAGTTCCACGTCGTTGACGATGATCTTGCCCTGCTGGTGCTCCTCAAGGCGGTTGACGCAGCGGATCATCGTCGACTTGCCCGAGCCCGACGGCCCGCAGACGACGACCCGTTCCTTGCGGCGTATCGACAGCATGATGTCGTTGAGCACGTGGAAGGCGCCGTACCACTTGTGAACGGCTTCGAGGGCGATGGCGACCTCGGCATCGGGGTGGTGTTCGGTGGTCATCGCGCCGTCTCCCGTGGTCATCGTTTGTGGCCGGTTTCCAACCGCCGCTCCAGGTACTGGCTGAACCGCGACATGAAGAAGCAGAAGGCCCAGAAAATAATCGCCGCGAACAGATAGCCCTCGATGTAGTAGAGCCGCCATTCGGGATCGGTCAGCGTCGCCTTTGTGGTCGCCAACAGGTCGAACAGGCCGATGATGATGACCAGCGAGGTGTCCTTGAACATGGAGATGAACTGATTGACGATCGGCGGGATCGAGTGCTTCAGCGCCTGCGGCAGGATGATCAGCCCGGCCTTCTTCCAATACGATAGACCCAGCGCATCGGCCGCCTCGTACTGGCCGCGCGGGATCGCCTGCAGACCGCCGCGCACCGCCTCGGCGAGGTACGCGGCGGTGAACAGGATGATGCCGACCTGGGCACGCAGCAGCTTGTCGATGGTCATGCCTTCGGGCAGGAACAGCGGGAACATCACCGAGGCCATGAACAGCACGCTGATCAGCGGCACGCCGCGGATCAGCTCGATGAAGCCGACGCACACGGACCGGATTGCCGGCAGGTTCGACGGGCGGCCCAGGGCCAGCAGCACCGACAGCGGAAACGCCAGCCCGATGCCGACGACCGAGAGGATCAGGGTCAGCGGCAGGCCGCCCCAACTGGCGTTCTCGACGAACACCATGCCGAGGATGCCGCCCCACATCAGCATTCCCGTGAAGATGATCACCACCGCCCACAGGGCGCCGAGCCACGGCCGCCAGTTGGCCGAAAAACAACTGAGGATGAGCACGACCACGAACGCGATCATCGCGATCAGCGGCCGGCCCTGCTCTTCGAACGGATAGAACCCGAACAGGATGAAGCGGTACTTGTTGGCGATGATCGCCCAGCAGGCGCCGGCGGCCTCGCGGCAGGCCTTCGAATCTTCGGCGTCCCAGACCGCGTCGATGAATGCCCAACTGATCAGCGGCGGAATCGTCTCCCACAGCAGCCACAGACAGAGCAGCGTGAGGATCGAGTTGGTGACGTTGCTGAACAGGTGCTCGCGGGCCCATTCGTAGGCGAGAATCGGGAACCCGCGCGACGGGTCCTGCGGCGGCGGTTGGCGGCCGTCGGTTGGTTCCTCGATCCGGACGAACGCCGCGTCCGGGCTCTCGTCGATCGGCTGCGTCATCGGCCGCCCCCTTGCAGGGCGATCTTGCGGTTGTACCAGTTCATGAATGCCGAAATGGAAAGGCTCACCGTCAGGTAGACGGCCATGATGATGGCGATGCCCTCGACGGCCTGGCCGGTCTGGTTGATGGAGGTGTTGGCGACGGCGACCACATCGGGGAACCCGATGGCCACCGCCAGCGACGAGTTCTTGGCCAGGTTCAGGTACTGGCTCGTCAGCGGCGGAATGATCACCCGGAGCGCCTGCGGCAGCAGGATCAGCCGCATCACCAGGCTGCGGCGCAGGCCGAGCGCCAGTCCGGCCTCGCTCTGCCCCCAGGACACCGACAGCACGCCGCCGCGGACGATCTCGGCGATGTAGGTGCCGGTGTACATGACCAGCCCGGTCAGAAGGGCGGTGAACTCCGGCGACACCCAGACGCCGCCTTGAATGTTGAAACCCTTCAACTCGGGGACGTTCAACGCCGTCGGCGCGCCGCCCAGGACGTAGGCCACCAGCGGAAGCCCGATGATCAGGCCAAGCGCCGCCCGCATGACCGGGAACGGCTGGCCGGTCTGTTCCTGGCGCTTCTTGGCCCAGCGGGCGACGATCCAGCTGCCGACGATGCCGACGCCGAGCGCCACGCCCATCATCGTGTGGGTCGTTTCCCAAACCGGTTCGGGCAGGAACAGGCCGCGATTGCTGATCAGCACCCCGTCCACGGGGCTCAGCGCCTGCCGCGGATGCGGCAGCCCCTCCTTGATCACCGCGGCCCAGAAGAACAGCTGCAGCAGGATCGGCACGTTGCGCAGGCTCTCGACGTAGACGGTGGCGATTTTCGCCACCAGCCAGTTGCTCGACAGCCTTGCGACACCGGCGATGGTGCCCAGCAGCGTGGCCAGCACAATGCCGATCAGCGAGACCTTGAGCGTGTTCAGCAGCCCGGCCAGGAGGGCGCGGAAGTAGGTGTCGGCGGGGCCGTAGTCGATGGGCGATTCGCTGATCGCGAAGCCGGCCTCGCGCTCAAGGAAGCCCCAGCCGGTGGCGATGTTGCGGGCTTCGAGATTGGAGAGCGTGTTGTTGACCAGATAAGCCGCGAGCAGGCCGACGCCGCCCAGCACCATCAGCTGATAGAACACGCCGCGGACGCGGGCATCGTTCCACCACGCGGCGCGCGATGGCGTTGCGGCGGAGGCTTCGGTCGGAGGCATGGAACGACGCCGAAACGGAAACCGCCGCCCCGGTTTCCCGGGACGGCGGCGTTTCAGACCTTAGCGGGCCGGCGGCGCGTACTGCAGACCGCCGTTGGTCCACAGCGCGTTGAGGCCGCGCGGCAGCTTCAGTTTCGAGTCCATGCCGACATTGCGCTCGTAGATCTCTCCGTAGTTTCCGAGCTGCTTGATGACGTTGTAGGCCCACTTCTCGTCGAGGCCGAGGTTCTTGCCCATGCCGGCGGTGACGCCGAGCAGACGCTTCACCGTCGGATCGGAACTGCCCATCATCTGGTCGACGTTGCCCTGGGTGACGCCCTTCTCCTCGGCTTCCAGGGTCGCGTAGATGGTCCACTTGACGACGTCGAACCACTGGTCGTCACCGTGGCGCACGGCCGGCGCCAGCGGCTCCTTGGAGATGATCTCCGGGAGGATCACGTAGTCGTCGGGGTTCGGCGTGTCGTTGGCGCGGATCGCCGCGAGCTGCGAAGAGTCGGAGGTCAACGCGTCGCAGCGCCCCGAGACGAACGCCGAGGTGACTTCGCTGAAGTCTTCGATGGTCAGCGGATTGAGCTGCATGTTGTTGGCGCGGAAGTAATCGGCGAGGTTGAGCTCCGTGGTGGTGCCGGTCTGCACGCAGACGGTGGCGCCGCCGAGGCTCAGCGGGCTATCGACGCCGAGGGCCTTGGGCACCAGGAAGCCCTGACCGTCGTAATACGTCGTGACGGTGAAGTTGAGGCCGACCGACGTGTCGCGCGACAGCGTCCACGTGGTGTTCCGCGACAGCATGTCGATTTCGCCCGACTGCAGGGCGGTGAACCGCTGCTGGGCGGTCAGCGGCACGAACTTGACCTTGTTGGCGTCGCCGAACACGGCGGCGGCAACGGCGCGGCAATAGTCGGCGTCGAGGCCCTTCCAGACACCCTTGTCGTCGGGGGCGGAAAAGCCGAACAGGCCGGTGTGGACGCCGCACTTGAGCACGCCGCGGGACTTGACCGCGTCGAACGTGGCGCCGGCGAAGGCCGCCGATGCCCCCATGGCGACGGCCAGACCGGTGGCCGCGGCGATACCGAATACTCGTCGCATCATCGTGAAGTCTCCCAACCCGGTTTTTGCGGAACGGTGGCGCCGATGGCTGCCACGGTCCCCGTTGCACATTGTTGTCCGCGCATTCTGCATTGATTTTCCGTCGGTTAGCAACATCCGAGGCAACTGGGCGACGTCGCTGGCCTGCGCGCCAACCTTCATTCCTGCCCTGATATTGCATCGCAAAATGGCTTTTTCGGAGGAATTGTGGTTCCGTCCCGGTGGCCTCGCGGCGGCGCAGCAAATATCGCGGACCTCCGTCGTCTTCGAACAATCGCATCATGATCGAGATCGAAAACGTTACCCATCGGTTCGGAGAGCGCGTCATTCTCGACGCCATCGACCTCGTCCTTGCCGAGCGCCGGGTGGCCATCATCGGCGCCAACGGATCGGGCAAGAGCACCTTTGCGCGCCTGCTCAACGGCCTTTTGCTCCCCGACGCCGGCACCGTGCGCGTCGACGGTATCGATACCCGCGCCGATGCCAAGGCGGTGCGCCGCAAGGTCGGGTTCGTGTTCCAGGATCCCGACAATCAGATCGTCATGCCGCTGGTCGAGGAGGACATCGCATTCGGCCTCAAGAACCTGGGGTTCGACAAGGGCGAGATCGCCGGCCGCGTCGACGCGGTGCTGGACCGATACAACCTCGCCCCGCTCCGCCACCAGGCGACCTATCAGCTCAGCGGCGGCGAGAAGCAATTGCTGGCGCTGTCGTCGGTGCTGGTGATGGAGCCCGAGTACATCGTCTTCGACGAGCCGACGACACTCCTCGATCTGCGCAACAAGCGGATGATGCTGGACGTGCTCGCCGACCTGCCGCAGACGGCGATCGTCGTCTCCCACGACCTCGACATGCTGGACGACTTCGAGCGCGTCCTGGTGTTCGACGAGGGCCGCATCGTCGCCGACGGGCCGCCGGGCGACACGGTACCCCGCTACCAGGAGATGATGGCGTGAACCTCGGCCTCTACGTCCACCGCGAAACGCCGGTGCACGCCCTGCCGGCGGCGGCGAAGATCCTGGTGTTGTTCGCCGCTGGCATCGGCGTCTTTCTGATCCGTGAGCCGCTGTGGCTGGTCGCTGTCCTCGCCGTCGTTGCCGCGGTGATGGCCATCGCCTGCGTGCCGGTGGCGGAGACGATGCGCCAGCTTCGCCCCATCGCCGTGCTGCTTCTCGCGATCTTCCTGGTCCACGGCGCGTTCACCAGTTGGACGCTCGGTCTCCTCGTCGTGCTGCGCTTCGCCATCCTGCTGCTGCTGGCGCTGACCGTCACCTTCACCACTCGGGTCTCCGAGATGATCGACACCCTGGAACGCGGCTTGCGCCCGCTCGGCGTGGTCGGCGTCAACCCGGCCAAGGTCAGCCTGATGCTGTCGATGACGCTCCGGTTCATCCCGCTGCTGGTCGCCAAATACCAGGAGATCCGCGAGGCCCAGAAGGTGCGAGGCCTGGAACGCAGCCTCACTGCCCTCGTCGTGCCGCTGCTGGTCAAGACACTCCGCATGGCCGCCGAGCTGACCGACGCCATCGATTCCCGCTGCTACGACCCCGACCAGCCGCGCCGCTAACCCCGGAATTTTACGGCTTGTACGGTTTTACCTTTGATTCGGGCAGTACAATCTGTATTGACAGTTCCGTCGGCGAAAAAGGGCAGATTTGATCGTCGGTCAAAAAAACGCGATCCATCGCTTGGAGGGGAGTGATCATCGCCATGAACACCCGCGACATGGTCTACGTCGCCCTGTTTGCCGCCATCATGGCGGTGCTGGGGCTGTTTCCGCCCATCACGCTGCCGGTCGTCGGCGTGCCGATCACCGCCCAGTCCATGGGCGTGATGATCGCCGGCTCGGTGCTGGGCGCGAAACGCGGCGGACTCGCGGTGCTGATCTTCCTCATCCTCGTCGCGGTCGGCGTGCCGATCCTCGCCGGCGGGCGCGGCGGCTTTAGCATCTTCCTCGGCCCGGGCGGCGGTTTCCTGTTCAGCTGGCCGATCGCCGCCTTCGTCATCGGCATGCTGGTCGAGAAATGGTGGGACAGGCTCAACATGATCAACGCCACGGCGATCAACATCGTCGGCGGCATCGTGCTGATCTATGCCGCCGGCATCCCGTGGGTGGCGGTGGCCGCCGAGATCGGAATTGCCAAGGCCTTCACCGGCTCCATGGGTTTCGTCCCCGGCGACATCGTCAAGGCGCTGATCGCCGCGTTCATCGCCGTGACCATGAGGCGGGCCTACCCGATCATCAAAACGGCCTGAGCCGGTCGACCGAGACTCCTGATCCGGTTGCACCGCGGCGGGTCGTAGAAACATGCTTCGACACGGCGCTCGCGCGCCTGCTCAGCATGAGGCGATACCCTAAGCCCTCGTCCTGAACAGTGGCGGAGCCGCGCGTCGAAGGATGTTTCGATCGGCGGTCGGAATACGGCAAAAACCGGTCGCCATTCGAGTAATCGTGTTCTGCCCGGCGGGGTAGAGGGAAGAATACCCTCGGCCGCAGGCGCCCATGCTGTCCACCGTCGCCAACATCTCCGCGCTGCTGGTCTCCATCGCTATCCTGGTCGCCGGCAACGGTCTGCAGAACTCGCTGATCGCGGTCCGGGCCAACCTGGAGGCCTTCCCGACCCTGGTCATCGGCGTGATGGTCACCGGCTACTACGTCGGCTTCATGGCCGGCGCGGTCGTCGGCCCGCGGATCATCATGCGGGCCGGCCACATTCGCGCCTTCGCCGCCTTCGCCGCCATCGCCACCGCCGCGGCGCTGACCCACGCGCTGGTCGTGCAGCCGGCGACGTGGATGGCGCTGCGCGTGATCTCAGGCATCTGCTTCGCCGGCCTCTACATGGTCATCGAGAGCTGGCTGAACGAGCGCACCCCCAACGAGACCCGCGGCAAGATCCTGTCGCTCTACCGCATCATCGAGCTGTCGGCGATGACCTCGGGGCAGCTCCTGCTGACCACCGCCGATCCGGCCGGGTTCACGCTGTTCTCGCTGGTCTCGATCTTGATCTGCCTTGCGTTGGTGCCGGTGGCGCTGACCAAGGCCTCGGTGCCGCCGCCGATCCAGACTCCCAAGGTCCGGCTCGGCAAACTGTTCAGGATTTCACCCCTCGGCGTCGTCGGCTGCTTCGTCGTCGGCATTGCCAACGGCGCTTTCTGGGGTCTCGCGCCGCTGTCGATCCGCATCGCCGGCCTTTCGGTCGACGTGGTCGGCTACTTCATGAGTGCGTGCATCATCGGCGGCGTGCTGTTCCAGTGGCCGATCGGCATGCTGTCGGACCGCATGGACCGGCGCACCGTGCTCGTCGCCACTTGTGTGCTGGCGACCGTCAGCAGCGCGGCGATGAGCTTGGCCGGGTCCTTTCCGCTCGCCGCCGGCCTGATCTACGGTGGTCTGACGCTGCCCATCTACACGCTCTGCGTCGCCCACACCAACGACTACGCCGACCCCGGCGATTTCGTCGAGGCCAGCAGCGGGCTCATCCTGGTCTACAGCATCGGCGCGGTCGTCGGACCGGCGGCGTCGTCGGTGGCCATGGACCATCTCGGTGGCTGGGCGCTGTTCGGGTTCACCGCCGTCGTGACCGGCGGCCTCGCCGCCTTCGGCATCGTCCGCATGCTGTGGCGGGCGCCGGTGCCCCTCGAAGAGCAGGCGGAGTTCCTCGCCGTGCCGCCGACCACACCGGCGGTCTACGAGCTGGACCCCCGCGCCGACGCCGAAGACCCCGAACCGGATCTGTTCGACGACGACGATCCCGCGCGGCCTGTGTAATCCGTCAGATGCCGGTCACTTCCGCAACTTGATATCGTCGATCAGCGCCAGGCCCTTCTTGGTGAACGCATCGACATCGCCGGCGTTCGAGGCCATTTCGCACTGCATGAGTTTTATGTAACCACCCGTCGGCATACCTGTTCCAGGCGTCGCGCCGCCCTCCTCGAACCGTGTCGCCCGCGCGGCGAGAAAGCAGACCCGCGACCCATCCGTCGACGTCACCACCGCGTAGGGGACGCGGTTGTTTCTCCTGTCCTTGGCGAATTTCACGTCGCTTCGGTCCACCGAAATGACGTTCTCGCCGTCGATGGTCCATGTACGGGACTGCTCGACCAGGAAGTCGGGGTTACTGAAATTGGCGTAGTAGTACATGCCTGGATAGAGGTCGGAGACGAACAAGACGCCGTTCGACCAAGTCCACTTCTCCTGAACCCGCCGCGAGTCGTTCCGGCGCTTTCTCCAAACGTAGTAGAGCGCATTCTGAAGCGCCTTGACCTCGAGGATGCTTTGCGGCTCGAGGATGTCTTCCCATTCCGTGTAGTCGGATGTCCCCGTCGTCTGGCAGCCGGAAACGACCAATGCGGCAATCAGGATCCCCGCGCGCACCCGTGCCCACCCGTCAAGCGACACCATTCGTCCCCCCAGATGCCACAGCTCTCGACTCTTCCGTGCAGAGAATACGGGCGTTCCGGGCGCCGTGTCGAGACCACGGCCCGCGGAGGTTGAACAGGCGGTTCTAGGTCTCGGCCTCGCCGATGGTAAGGACGCGGCGGACTTCGTCGCTCTTGACGCCGATGGCCATCGGCCGGCGAACGTCCGGGATCACCGAGACGTCGTAGAGCTCGTCGACGACGCCTTCGAGGCGCAGGCTGTGCACGACGTCGCCGGAGCGGAGATCGATGACCGAGAGCCCGCAGCGGGGCTCGGCATCGCGCGCCGCCAGATTGTCGTCCAGTTCGAGGCCGGAGAACGTCCGGTTCTCGCGGCACTTCGACAGGCCGACGATGGCGAAATCGCCGACGAAAGCGAGGCCGCACAGGTATCCGGGGCAGAACGCCACACGCTCGAACGTGCCCTTCTCGACATCAACTGTACCGAAAAAGCCGGTGCCCGAGTCGAGCAGCCATAGCCGCCCATCGTGGACCCGGGGCGAATGGGGCATCGACAGCCCCGTACAAACGATCTCGCCCGAGTCCACGTCGATGACGATGCCGCCGTCGCGGCGCCGGTCGCGCCAGCCCTCGTTGACGTCCGAGCGGCTGACGGCGGTGACGTACTTGGGCCGGCCGTCGGCCATCGCCAGCCCGTTGAGGTGGCAGCGGTCCTCGGCCGCCAGCTTGGTGATGAACGGCGGCCACCACAGCGGCACGAAGCTGTGGGAGTCGCTGGTGGTGGCGAGGCACGAAAACAGCGTGTTGACGAACACCACCCGGCCGTCGGCATCGATGGCGACATCGTGGATGTCGAGATCGCCGGTGACATAGGCGACCTGCGGCACGTAGAGCCGGTCGTAGCCGCCGCCGGCCAGTTGGCCGGGCTCCATGGCGTCCTCGAAGCGCCAGAGTTGATAGAGGGTGCTGAGATAGAGGCTCTTGCCGGCGACGCAGAGGCCCATGGCCCGCTCGAAGCTGCGCTCGAACACCGAAAGCCGCCCGTCGGGGCGCATCCCGATGAGGAACACCTTGCCGACCCGGTAGGTGGAGAAGGCGAGGCTGGCGGTCTGTTCTGTCAGCCAGGCGTTGAACTGCCGGGACGCGGTCAGCTCGAAGGCGACCTCGGGCTGTCCCTCGCCGGCCGCCTCGCCACCCTCGGCGGGCGGCGCCACTACCTGCGCTTCGGCGTCCTTCGTCTCGGCCATGCCACCCGCCCCCTGGAAATCGCGGTCATCCCATCATTACTGAACGGATTGCCGCCCCTCCACCAAAAAGAGCGGGGGTCCGCCAAGACCCCCGCTCTTCCAGGACCCGCCATCGGCGGGGCTGCCAGCCCCCCCCGGGCTTAATATGCGCTCTAGACGAAGCTCATCTCGTCGTTGACCACCAGGGACGCATTGGCGTCGTTGTGGGTGTAGATGGTGTAGGTCACGTCCGTGCCGATGGTTCCGGAATCGGTCCAGTCCGCCGGATTGTCGACGTCGACCACGTCGGCGCCGTCACCGTCGATCACCAGGGTATGCGCGGTGTCGCCGGCAAAGCTGTTGGGCCCGTCGGTCACCGCCAGCAGTTCCTCGAGATCGAGGGTCAGGGTGTTGTCGTCAGTACCGGTGATGTCGATGGCCTCGATACCGGTAATGCGGGTGAACAGCGTGCTCAAGTCGAGGTTGCCGCCGTGCTCGAGGGTATCGAAGCCGGTGCCGCCGGCAATGCGGGAGAACGTGGTGTCAACGAAGACATCGTCCCCGGCACCGCCGCGCAGCACGTCGTCCCCTGAGTCACCGGTCAACAGGTCGTCGCCGCGCCCGCCGATCATCACATCCACGCCGGCGGTGCCCGTGAAATCGTTATCACCGTCGTCGCCCGCGTGGGTCACCGCACCGGTGAAGTTGTTGCCGAAGACGACATAGGCCTCGCCAGCGTAGGCATTGGCATTCTGGGCGCCGATGATCAGATCGTCGAAACCGTCGCCGTTGACGTCGCCGGCGATATCGACGGCGTAGCCGGCCCGGTCGTCGTCGGCGATCCCTTGGAGCGTCAGGCCGTCGGAAATGCCGAGGCCATCGAGATCGATCGACGACGCGAAGCCCGTGGCCTTGCCGAAGATCACGTAGGCCTCGCCCGGCGCGCTGTCGCCGTAACCGTACGGGATGCGCGGCGCGCCGACGATGATGTCGTCGAAGCCGTCGCCGTTGACGTCGTCGCCGCCACCGACCGAGAACCCGAGGGTGTCGTAGTCGCCGACCGGCGTGACGGCGAACCCATCGTCACCGTCCAGGGTGCCGAGATCGATCGACGCGCCGAGGCTGTCGCCGCCGAAGACCACGAAGGCTTCGCCGTCACGATCGTAGAAGCCGCCCGTGAAGGGAGCACCGATGATGATGTCGTCGAAGCCGTCGCCGTTGACGTCGCCCGCGGTGCTCACCGCCTGCCCGGCGACGCCCTCGGCCGCGACGCCGTCGATACGGAGCCCGTCCGAGCCGTCGAGGTCGCGGAGATCGACGGTCGCCGGCCACGTTTCCTGGCCGAACACCACGTAGGCGGCGCCGGTATCGTAGTCGGCACCGGGAGCGCCGATGACGAAATCGTTCATGCCGTCGCCGTTAACGTCGCCGATCAGGCTGACCGACCGCCCGGCGTTGTAGTCGTCCTCGTTGACGATGAAGCGCACTCCGACGCTGCCGTCGAGGGCGGCGAGATCGACCGACGCCGAGAACCCGCCGGCCATGCCGAACACCACATAAGCCTCGCCGCTATCGTCGTGATCGTCGTCGTCGCCGTCGCCCAGCCATGCACCGACGATCACGTCGTCGAAGCCGTCGCCGTTGACATCGCCGGTGCTCAGCGCCCGTCCGGCGACGTCGGTGTACATTCCGTTGTCGATGAAGATCCTGAAGCCGTTCGAGCCGTCGAGGGCCGTCGGGCTGATCGACGCCGGCCAGGTCTCCTGCCCGAAGATGACGTAGCTATCGTCCTCGTTCGGTACCCCGACGATGATGTCGGAGATGCCGTCGCCATTGATGTCGCCTCCCGCCGTGGCGACGCCCAGTGAGTCGACATTGTTGACGCCGAACACGGTCGCGCCGTTGGTGCCGTCGAGGCTGTCGGGATCGAACGATCCGGGCCAGCCGGACCCTTGACCGAACACGATGTACGCCTCGCCGGCGAAGGGATTGCTCTCCGTCGGCCCGTCGGCACCGGTCGCACCGATCAGGAAATCCTCGAACCCGTCACCGTTGACGTCACCCGCGGCGCTGACCGCGGTGCCGGCGACGTCTCCTGCGTCGATGCCGGGCAGCGCGAAACCATTGTTGCCGTCGAGGCTGCCGAGGTCGATGGTGCCCGTCCCGGCGGGCCCGAGCACGGTGGCCGTCGCGGCCATCGCGCCGAAGGTCACGTCGAGGGTCAACCCGCCGCCGAGATCGGTGCCGGTGATGTCGTCGAAGGCGCCGACAAAGGAGTCGTATGTGAACAGGTCGAACACTTCGCCGATGGTCGGCGTAAAGCCGTCGGCGAGTTCGATCGTCAGGGTGCCGTCAAACGCCGCCACATCACCGATCGTCGCCGACTCGCCACCCGCACCATTGAGAACCGCCGTGTAGGTGACGCCATCGCTGGCGAATGTCATGTCGTCGTCAACGACGATGACCCCCGCGTTTTCGATCGTCCCCGACTCGTCGAGCCGGAACTCGCGCGCGACGTCGACGGTGGCGCCGGCGGCATTGGTCAAAGCCCCGGTGTCCTCGATGAAGAAGTCCTCATGCAGGACCTCGATCCTCGCGCCGGCCAGGTTTTCGAGCGTGGCCCCGCCATACAGCTCGAAGTCGCCGAACAAGTCGGTGACCGACAGCAGACCGGCGTTCGTCACCGCCGTGCTGTCGCCATCGATCCGTGCGTAACCGGTCGAGACGGTGCCGGTCGATGTATTGGCAAACGTCGCATCGTCCCTGACCAACCAGAAGTTGGCGACCTGAACCTCGCCGGCGTTGGTGACCGCGGCGTCGTTGCGGGTGGCGAAATCGTCGCCCAGCACCTCGACCCGACCTGCCGCGAGGTTGTCGAATGTGGCATTGCCGCCGACGTGCAGTTCGTTCCCCTCGATGCTGCCGGTCACCGTCAGCGTGCCGCTGTTGGTCATCGAAGCGTCGTCACCGAGTTCGATCTGCTCGACAACCGACAGCGACCCGGTGTTCTCGATGGTCGCCGCAATGCCGGCCCCGAACCGTCCACCGATCGACACGCCCGGATCGCCGCCATCGCCGGAACTGGCATTGGTGAACGCCGGCGCGGTTCCACCGCCGATGTTCAGGTCGCCGGCGATGTCGAAACCGTCGGCGGTGGCGGCGTTGGTGAAGCTGGCGTTGCCGTCGATGCTCATGCTGGCGCCGAGGGTGAAGGTGCCTTCGTTGACCACGCTGCCCGATTCGTAAACCTCGAAAAGGTTGACGTCGACATCGGCGCCGAGGCTGTTCTCCATCACCGTGGTGCCGGTGTTGATCAGCATGCCGATGCCGAACACGTCCAGTTCATTGGCGACCAGCAGGCTGGTGTCGGAGGTATTGGTCAGCGTACCGCCTTCGACGTGCAGGTCGGTATCGACGTCAAGGGTTCCGTCGTTTTCGACCGTGGCGTCGTCCTGCACGCGCATGATTCCGGCCACCGTCATCATGCTGGCGTTCAGCAGCGTCCCGTCGTTACGCACGTAGACTTCGTCGCCGATGTCGACCGACGCGCCCGCTTGGTTGGTGAACGTCGCGCCGCCTTCGAGGTTGAAGTTCTCGGCTTCGATTTCAGCGCCGTCGGCGTTGGTGAAGATGGTGCCATCGAGGCCGTCGACACCGACCCCGAGAGTCGCCCCGATGGTGATCTCGCCTGTGTTGGTGAAGACCGAGCCGCCGACGTCGCCGAAGGAATCGTGGCTCAGGTCCTCGCCGACGTCGATCGTGCCGTTATTGGTAAACGTCGCGAGACCGCCGGTGGGGTCGTTGAAGATGCTGAGGTCATCATCACCGGCGACATTGGCAATGGTCATGGTGCCGTCGTTGACCACGTCGACGAAGCCGCGCACCTGCATCTGGTGGGCGTTGACCTCGGCGTCAGCGATGTTGTGCAGGGTCGCGTCCGGGGTGCCGGCGTCGCGGACGAAATCGCCGTCGTCGTCGTCCTTCACCGCCAGTACCGTTTCGACGTTGAGGGTGCCGGAATTGATCAGCCGGCCGCTCTCGTTGACCGAAAGCCAGTCGGGCCCTTCGATGGTCAGCGTGCCCCGGTTGTCGAACAGGCCGCTATCGTCGATGCGCATGGACTCCGCGTTCACCGTGCCGGTGCCGTGGTTGGTCCAGACGGCGTTGTCGCTGACGTCCATGTTCTCGGCGACATTGACGACACCGGTGTTGTCGAAGGTGGCGTCGTTGTTGACGTTCAAATCTTCGCCGACGTTCAGCGTGAACAAGCTGGCGTTGGTGAACGCGCCGCTGTCGTTGACGTTGACATAGCGCGCCGTCGTCACCGTGCCGTCGTTATCGAACGCGCCGAACTCGCTGATCTCGATGGAGTCGGCACCGACCGTTGCTCCAATCTGGTTGGTGAACGTGGCGTTGTCCTCGACCCGGAGCGCCGCGCCGACGGTGACGGTGTTGGCATTGGTGAACACCGAGTCGTCATGCATGTTTATGTTGTCGGCCGTGGTGATCTCGCCGCCGACGGTGTTGGTAACGGTGCTGTCGTCATCGATGTTGAAGTTGATGCCGATGTCGATGATGTCGCTGTTCTCGACCATCGCGCCGTTCGACAGGTTGATGCGTCCGAAGGCGTTAACCGTTCCATCGTTAACAAGCGAACCGCCGTCCATTTCGACATTCGTTGTGGCGTTGATCGTGCCGTTGTTGTCGGCCACCGCCGAGTCCTCGATGCGCACCTGGTCGGTGGCGTTGACGATGCCGAGGTTGTTGAGTGTCTGTCCGGCAAGTTAACGGTTTTTTTAGAATAGGTCATGATTGAAGAGGGCATCTTCTGATTTTTGTGGAGGGATGCCCGATGTGGACAGTCGAGAACCGCGCGCTTTACGACCGCAAGGGTGGTCGCTATCCGAGCGACCTGACGG
>Ga0209561_1000170_pt1 | contig 18834 bp, 11 predicted proteins | sample WorMettrBAHAMAS2_FD_187393 | JGI IMG/M metagenome (GOLD analysis project Ga0209561, IMG submission 187393) | Marine gutless worms symbiont microbial communities from Max Planck institute for Marine Microbiology, Germany - Inanidrilus... | ecosystem: Host-associated > Annelida > Digestive system... | reverse complement strand
TCTGTGTCAAAGACGCTCTCAGCCCCTCCAAAAGGCCCCACTTCGCGCCAAAACAGCGCAACCCAAGGCCCAGCGACGCCAACCAAGCTACAAGCGCATCCGCCCGACCGTTTTCACACGGCCAAGACCACGAGCCGACATTCGATGGTCAGTGACGTTTTACTCGATCCCCGGCTTGGGTATCTTCAGGGGCATCGGTAACGCAGACAAACCAGAGTCAGGGGATATGGTGAACTACCCGGATGTTGATTACGGCCCTCTTCGAGAGGTTTTGGGAACTTGGTCAGGGGATCAGGGAACGGACATCGCGCCCGAGCCCGATGGGGACGAGAACAATCCCTATTACGAAACCATTACGTATGAGGACATTGGTGACGTAACCAATGCCGAGGTGCAAAAGCTCGCTGCTGTGCACTACCGCCAGGTCGTCAGGCGGAAATCGAATGGCAAGGTGTTTCACGACCAGACGGGGTATTGGATCTGGGACGCAGAAAGCAAAACGGTCATGCACTCCTTTGTCATCCCTCGTGCTGTCAGTGTCGTAGCCGGTGGCACATATGCCGGAGAAACTGACGAAGAGCGATGTGTTGTTCTGGATCTCGCAGCAAAACTCGGCGACCCCGAATGGGGCATCGTGCAATCGCCTTTTATGACAAGAAGAGCGTCGTCCATGGAGTTTCGCCAAACGGTCAACGTGGGCGGAGGAAAGATGACGTACTCACAAACCACCCTGGTCGACATCTACGGCAAGGTTTTTGAGCATACCGACGAGAACAGATTGAGCCGCGTCTGACTCCGAAACCCAAACGCCGGCTTTTGGCTGCGCCCGGGGCGTCAGGTGTAGGTCGGCCAATAGCCCGCTGCCGAGAGAACAGTGGACGTCGTTCAGCCGACGTCCGCTTTCGCCGCGCAAAACCCGTGTGGCTCCAAAGACGCGACGACAGGATGGTCGGGACGGCACCGCCGCTTCTGGCCCATAGCGGATGGGTCTTCAACGGCCCGATACCCATCCAGTTGAGTGGTAGCCCGCCTCTAATGCAGCGGATTCGCCCGTCAACAGCCAGATGACGCTGCAGGGAACGCCGATCAGCGAAACGCCGCGGTTGCAGTCAGGTGACAGGCGGTCGAGGTCAACGCGTTCGTGTTCGTCTCACGTTTCTTGTGACGAAAACCACGCCGAGGATTGTGTACGGCAGACAGATGGCATGAGCACCGGGGCCGGCCGGGGGGCTGAGCGTTCAACCATACGGACTCTGGCCAAAAGGAAGAGGAACCGTGGGCAAACAGGCATTTCGATGCCGCGTCGTGACAACAAGCGCGACGGTACCGACAGAAACGGTGGAGGGCGCTTCCCGTTTGGAGCTTGGGATCGTCACGGAAGGCTGCAAAATGGTCGGATACGATCAAATCGCCGCCCCGGCAGGAGCCATGCGTTTTTCGCATGCCTCCTATGCGCACATGAATAACCTCAATAAATTACAGGAATTTGCGGCCCCGGCAGTGTGTTAATGCGTCTTGTTTGCGAATGGCACGACGGGCTCCGGAACAAACGGCCGATCCGCCGCAGCCTGGGCCTACGGCCGGCACGGTCGACGAAGCCCTCGGCGGTTCGCGAGCGGGACGGACGCCGTTTCGTCTTGCGACTCCCGGCACAAGCGGGAACAGCGGATGTCTTGGGACGGAGACGTCCCACGCGGCGGTTGTGTGTCCAGGCGGGGCACGGGCGGCAAGCGACAAACGGACGTCCAGACGGTGGGGGATCGGTTTGAGCGGCTTTCCCTTGGTCCAGGCGGGTGACGGCGAACGGGTGGAGATCGTCGGGGTGGACGGTGGATTAAGTGTGCATCGCAAGTTCACCGACCTGGGCCTTGCGCCGGGCCAGCGGGTGGAGGTCGTCACGCGCCAGCCGGGGGGACCGCTGCTGCTGGCCGCCGGTGATACGCGGGTCGCGGTCGGTTTCGGACTGGCCATGAAGGTCCGCGTGGTCTCGGTCGCATCACGGGGGAACCGACATGAAGCTCTCTGAACTGAGTGTTGGCGACGCTGCCGAGGTTATCGGTTTCGACTCGGGCAGCGACGGATATCGCGCTCGTTTGCTGACCATGGGGCTGACGCCGGGCACCTGCTTCACGCTGAAACGCTTGGCGCCGCTCGGCGATCCGGTGGAGATCGAAGTGCGCGGGTTCTCGTTGAGCCTCCGCAAGACCGAGGCCGATGCGGTTCGCGTCCGACGCGACGGCTAAACATAGGGGGGAACTAGCATGGTTGAGACGGTGCTCGGACTGGTCGGCAATCCCAACTGTGGCAAGACCACCCTGTTCAACGCGCTGACCGGCACCCGCCAGAAGGTAGGAAACCGGCCCGGCGTCACCGTCGAGAAGAAGACCGGTCATCTGGATATCTCCGAAACTTCGGTGGAGGTCGTGGATCTTCCGGGCGTCTACGCGCTCACCAGCCCCGAGTCCGACAGCGCCCTCGACGAACGTATCGCCCAGGCCTTCCTGGCCAATGAGGCGCCGGACCTCATCATCAACATCGTCGACGCCTCCAACATCGAGCGGAACCTTTACCTCACCGCCCAGCTTCTGGAGATGCGGCTGCCGATGGTCGTCGCCCTGAACATGATGGACGTGGCGCGGGAGCGCCGACTGCGTATCGACGTGGACGGGCTGGCCCGCCGGCTGGGATGTGCCGTCGTTCCCATCGTCGCCACCAAGAAGCAAGGGATTGAGGCCCTGAAGGCCGAGATCGCCGAGAGCGTCAAGCGGCCGGCAGTCTCGCCCGTGACGCTGCGGTACCCGGCGCCCATCGAGGAGGCGGCCGGCGAGCTTTCGGCCCTCCTTGACGTCGCGGGCGACCGCCGGCTGCAGGCCGTGCGGCTGCTCGAGGGGGACGCCGACGCGAGGCGCCTCGCCCCACCGGGAGCCGTCGCCGCGCTGGACGGGCTGATGGCCCGCATCGAGGAACAATCGGGCGAAGACGCCGACATCCTTGTCGCCGCCAGACGCTATTCGTGGGTCCACACCGTCGTCGGCGACGTGCTGACCCGCATGGGCGAAGTGGGGCAGAACCTTTCGGACCGCATCGACCGGGTGGTGCTTAACCGCGCCTTGGGCATCCCGATATTTTTCGTCGTCATGTACGCGATGTTCATGTTCACCATCAACATCGGCGGCGCCTTCATCGATTTCTTCGACATCCTGTTCGGCACCATGTTCGTCGACGGCCTAGGCGTGGCGCTCTCTGGCATCGGCAGCCCCGACTGGTTGACCACCCTCTTGGCCAGCGGTGTTGGTGGTGGTGTTCAGACGGTCGCCACCTTCATTCCCGTCATCGGGTTCCTGTTCCTGTTCCTGTCGGTGCTTGAGGACTCCGGCTACATGGCACGTGCGGCCTTCGTTATGGACCGGTTCATGCGCACGGTCGGCATGCCAGGGAAATCCTTCGTGCCGCTGATCGTCGGCTTCGGCTGCAACGTTCCGGCGATTATGGCGGCACGCACCTTGGAGAATCAGCGCGACCGCACGATGACGATGATGATGGCGCCGTTCATGTCATGCGGCGCGCGGCTTCCTGTCTATGCCCTGTTCGCCGCGGCGTTTTCCCCGTCGACGGCCAGAACCTGGTGTTCGGCCTTTACCTGATCGGCATCACCGTGGCGGTACTGACGGGTCTCACCTTGAAGAACACGCTTTTGCAGGGCGAGACGTCGCCGTTCATCATGGAACTTCCCCCCTATCACATGCCGTCCCTCGGCAGCGTGCTGCGCACCTGGGATCGGCTGAAGACGTTCATCCTGCGCGCCGGCAAGGTCATTGTCGGCGTCGTCGTGGTCATCGCCTTCCTGAACTCATGGGGCACAGACGGCAGCTTCGGCAACGAGGACAGCGAAACCTCGGCGCTTGCCGCCGTCGGCCGGTCCATGGTTCCGGTGTTCAAGCCCATGGGCGTGACGGAGGAGAACTGGCCGGCCACCGTCGGCATCTTCACCGGCCTCCTCGCCAAGGAGGCGGTGGTCGGGACGCTCGATGCGCTGTACACCGGGCTCGCCAAGGACGACGCCGGTGGCGGGGCGCAGGAAGAAACCGCGTTCGAATTCTGGAACGGCGTCCAGGAGGCGTTTGCCATCATCCCCGCCAATCTTGCCGACACCCTGTCCACTTTCTCTGACCCACTGGGCCTCGGTGTCGGCGATGTCTCCTCTATTGAGGCGGCGGCCGAGGAACAGGAGGTGGCCGCCGGCACCTACGCCGCCATGGCGGCGCGATTAGATGGTGCGGTGGGCGCCTTCGCCTACCTGCTCCTGGTGCTGTTGTACATGCCGTGCGTGGCGGCCATCGCCGCCGTCTATCGCGAGACCAACGTGCGTTGGACGCTTTTCGTCTGCGGCTGGACGACTCTGGTCGGGTATGCGGGCTCGGTGCTGTTCTATCAGTCGGCGACGTTCACCCGGAACCCGACGGCGTCGACCCTGTGGATCATCGCCATGGTCCTGGTCCTTGGCGCCGCTCTTGCCGCTATGCGGCAGATGGGCCGCCGCGAGCCGGCGTCGCGCCCGGTCATCGTGCCAGGCACCTAGGTACCAGCGAAGCTGGGGAGACGCGATGCTGACGGACCTGAAGACTTATCTGTCCGAGCGGCCCAGCGCTACGCTCACCGAGATCGCGCGCCGGTTTTCCACCGACCCGGACGCGCTACGCCCGATGCTCGATCATTGGGTCCGCAAGGGAAAGGTACGCCGAACGGCAGGCGCCGCGTGCCACGGCTGCGCCAGTTGCGCCGCGGCGGACATTGAGATCTACGAATGGATCACACCGATGTCCGACGCCACGCCCCATGGCGGCTCTCCCGAGAACCGGTAGCCCGACAAAAAATATCCTTCGTGCACGACGCGGGATTCCGTCCCGGCCGCACCGCCACCAAGCCATTGATTTCAGAGAATTTTTCGACGCATCCCGTGTCGGGAGGACATTTGGCGACGTTCTATCAACCGCTGCGTGGCATGAAATCATCGCTTTGAGACGGTATAGTTTACAGCACCGAACCGAGACTGCGGCTTTGCGCAACCTTTGGGAGTGCACATGATGCCCGGAAAACGCTCGATTGGCCGAACTCTTGGTTTCGCATTCTTATCCGTGGCCATCTTTTCATCAGCGGCCTCGGCCGCGAGCTTGAAAGACTCACTGGCCACCGTCGACACCGGTCCGTTTGCCGATGCCGCGTGCCAGACCGCCGTCGATAGCTTGATCGGAGCCGTCGATGGATTGGGCGTCGCCGCCATTTCGAACCTCAAGGCCGACGACGACTCCATCTCCGCCGATCTCAAGCTCCCGATCGGCGGCACCTGGAGCCTTCATCTATTCGGAGAGGATTGCTCGAAAGAGGTTTTCGCATTCCTCAAGCCGGGAAAGGACCTGAAACTCTCCGATATGGTGTTGAAGGCCGGTGCGCTCACCGAACTGGACAAACTGGGCCTGAACGACCAAGCCTTCGTCCTCGCCAACACCGAAGGCTCGTTGAGCGCCAAGGATGCGCCGGATGCGGTTGCCGCCGCGCTGACCGCGGCATCGGATGGCGACGACGGTTTCGAGCTCGAGATCAAGCCGGGCCTCACCGTGCTCGGCGTCATGGACCTTTCGAAGTCCACATACTCAAGCCAGGCCTTGTCGTTCCTCGGGCTGAAGGACTCCGCATCGAAGAAGATTGCCGTCGATGCGTTGCTCGGTGCCGACATGCTGGCGTCCATCATCAAGGGATCCAAGGCAGAGGCCGACTTTACCCTGGTCGGCACGATGCCGGATTTGACGCTGACCCTTCCAGGCAACCATCAGCTGCCCACGGCGAGCATCCAGTTCACGGCCGACGTCCACCCGGACGCCAAGGAATTCGAAATGACAGTGGAGGTCGAGGACGAATGGAAGAATGCCCTTGGCGTCTCCGGGCTTTCGCTATCGCAGGTGGTTATCGACCTGAAAGCCGGCGACGAAACATCCGGCAGCCATCTCACCCTCCATGAGGGGGTTGGAATGCTCGGCATCATCAAGGCGGAGGCCTTGGGCGCGGCGGGCGGAGGTCTTGGGCGCGGCGGGCGGCGCCCTTGGCGCGTCTGGTGAACTTATTCTGGGCGGCACGCTCGGCGGACTTTTCGGCGGATCACCGGAAATCGATTTCTATGCCGCCTTCCCCACGTTCGCGCCCAAAAATATGCCGAAGTTCCTGCGCGCTGCGGAGGATGTCACACCGCAACTCACCTTGCGCTTCAAGGAGTCCGACGGCGTCGAGGCCGACATCGGCGTCGACTTGGTCACCCATCTGAAGGTCGACAAGCAGGAATTGGAGTTGGAGACGGCGCTGACCACGGTGATCGCGACGTCCGGTGTCGGCCTCAACATCTCCGCATCCCTCGACAAGTGGGAAGACGCCTTCACGCTCAAAGACTTCGACATGGACGACGTCGCCATTTCCGTCGAAGTGGACGCCGACAGTTCGGTCAGCGCCGGCTTTCAAGGCACGGTGACGCTCAAGGATGGCAAGACACAGTTCACAGTCATTGGGCTGGTAAGCCCCGACATCGCCGCCATCGGATTGCCGAAGGAGTTGGTGCTCGAGGTCAAGACCAATCACGTCAGCCTCGAGGGACTGATGGATCTGGCCGACGTGTTCATCGGCGCCACGGGCGACAATCCGGTCGCCAAGGCCGCCCGCGGCAAGGGGCTCTACCACACCCTGCAGTTCGACAAGCTGCCGCTGATCGAGTTCGTCCAATACAAGAATTCGGACGGGGAAGCCGAGGACGTGCAGGTCTTCCTCGCCACCCCGGGCGCCACCGATCCCGCGCTCGACATCGACGGCTGAGGTGTCGGCGTCGAGGGCCGCCTGCGCATCGCGAAGAAGGATATCGCCCAGGCGAAGGTCGACCTCGCCGAACACGGGTTCGAGATGAAGGGCGAGCTCCTGCTCGACAAGCTCGGTCCCCTGAAGGTCAAGAACGGGGTCATCGACGCCGCCGCGGGGCTCGACGACCTTCCCCACCTCTACATCAACGCCGACGCGGTTCTGTTCGGCCTCGAAGAGGCGATCACCATCGAATTCTCGAAAGAGAAGATGCAATTCACCGAAGAGGCCAAATTCGGGCAGGTCTTCACCAGCGTCATTTCCGCCGAGGCCACCGTCGCCGATGTCCACAACCCGAATTTCGAGATCCTGCTCGAGTTCAAAGGCGATCTGTTGGATGCGGTTCTCGGTGGGATCGAGGACGAGCTCAACAAGTTCATCAAGGAGTACGAAGGCGATGTGAAGACGGCCGAAGCGAAACTCAAGAAGGCCGAGAAGGTCGTCGACGACGAAGAAAAAAAGGTCGACGCCGCGATCAAGAAGGCCGAGGCCGGCGCCGAGAAAGCGACCCAGAAGATCGAAAGCGCGATCAAGAAGGTCAACGGCATCCAGACCAACATCAACAGCGACAAGGACAAGGTCCACGACAAGTCGCACGAACTCCACAGCCTGCATTGGTACGAGGTCGGCAAAGCCGTGAAGCTCGGCATCGAGATCGCCGCCCTGGAGGTCGAGATCGGCGGCCTCTACGCCGGTAAGGCGACCGCGACAGCGGCGCTCGAGGTTGCCAAGTCGGCGACGGAATTGACGCCGGTGTTGTTCCAAGCCGCCGTGCTGGCCGCGAACTCAGCCTTCGAGGTTGCCAAGGGCGCGGTCACCGCCGCCGAGGTGGCCGCGGAGGCCAGTGAGTACATCTTCAAAGGGCTCGAAAAGCTGATCGAGGCGTATCGCAAGAACTTCCAGTTCACCGAAGCCAAGTTCGACGGCAGCCTGCAGGCTCTGCTCGGCAACAAACCGATCGAGATGGACGTCAAGTTCAAGGTCTTCGGCGAAGACATTGATGCCGATCTCAGCTTCACCCCGACCAAGCCCGAGAACATCGCGAAGGCCGTCGGCGACATGACCGCCAAGCTCGCCAAGGAAGCCGTCGATGGCGTGGAGCACGCCTTCTTCGGCGGCGGCAGCCATTCGAACAAACACACCGAGGCGGTTGCCAATTGGGCGGAAAAGAACCACGCGACCAAGGACAGCGGCGGCTTCCAGGGCGCGTCGTAGTCGGGTCAGGGACCGGGCGGCCAGACCATTCCCATGAAGGGGGCACTCTATAAGAACGTGTCCCTCAACCGTTGCCTGATCTTCAGCAAGAACAGCCTGAAATTCTCGAGCTGTGACAGCACCAACGACGATCACCTGTTCCGGTTCAGTCCGAACGGCGATCTCGTTGCGGTGGCCTCGGGTGAGAAGGCGCCGTACTGCATCGCCGCCCAGGGGGTCGACAAGGGTGCCGCGCTCGTCGCCGCCAAGTGCAGCGGCGCGCCGCAGCAGAAATGGACCATGTCCGGAACGCAGTTGATGCTGGCGTCGGGCGAGTGCGCGGCCGTCAACAAGCACAAGGACCTGGTGCTGTCCGACTGCGCGGCGAACGACAAGGCGCAGCAGTGGGCGACCACGCCGATTGCCGATCTGAAGAAGCTCAGCGAAACGCCGGCGTCGACGCTCTACACGGTGTCCCTTCGCGACACCGCCACGGGCACGTGCATGGATGTCGCGGACAAGATCGCCCTCGCCTACGCATGTGACGACAGCGACTATCAGGTGTTCAACCTCAACAACAACTCGCAGCTTCGAGTCCTGCAAAGCTGCGTCCGCGCCAACAGCAGCAAGTCGGGCGCCCAGATCTTTCTCGGCAAGTGCGATGGCAAGGAAGCCAAATGGAAATGGACCGGCGAGCACATGCAGGTAAAAGGCAGCAAATCCAAGCTCTGCATCGCCCGCGGGAAGCATTTGCCGGCACCGTTCGACGTGACGCCCTTGGTGCTCGCGGCCTGTTCGGCAAAAGAGGCCGCTTGGGAGCTCGAGCCGACGAACGTCGATCCGAAAGGCCGCATTCTGCCGGCCTATCACATGATCCGTTCGAAGACGTACAGCCGATGCGTCGAAATCCGCACCAAACTGCAGGTCGACGGCATTCCGATCCCGAAAACCGTCCTGTGGGACTGCGACGGAGACTTCAACCAGAGTTTCTCGTTCCGCTGGAACGGCGAAATCCGTTCGCTCGGCAAATGCCTTGCGCAAGCCGGATCGGGCGTTGCCCTCAACGACTGCTATCAGCGGCCGAGCGCGTTTGCGATCACCCCCGATATGCTGAAGTCGGGCGGCAAGAACCGGCACGCCATCAACGACCAGCGCTGGAAGATCCGCAAGGACGGTCTGATCCAGAAGGTGGGCGCAAACCTGTGCCTTTCGGTCCATCCGAAAGGCATGCAAATGCTGAGCGCCGGTCAATTGACGGGCGGCCGGTTCGTGCCGATTCCGCCCAAGCCCAGGAAAGTAGGAGCCATCGGCTCCCTCCTCTCTCTGCAGAAATGCAAAAAGACTGACAAACTGCAGCAGTGGGTCGTCGTCAACACGCTACCGGACGGCTCCAAGGCCGAACCCTACAAGCAGCTCGCACACAAGATCGACAACAAGGAGCGCTGTCTCGAAACCTCCGGCGACTCCAACGTGCGACGGCTTGTCGCGCGCGATTGCTCGTCGTCTTCCTCTTACCAGCAATTCGCATTGAGTCAGAACGGCGAGGTCCGCCAGATGGGCCGTTGCGTCACCGCGGACGCGGCCAAGCCGGCGTTCTACAGCGGCGTCCAGTTAGATCTCCAGGAGTGCCGGAATGACGACAGCCAGAAGTTCGCCGCCAACGACAACGGGCTATTGATGCAGCCCGCCGTGAAGGGCACGCAGCGCTGCATCGTCGAGGGACCCGTCTTCACGCCAGGCGCCGAGCTGTTCAAGCACCTGCCCAAGGACATCCAGTCCCACATGAAGCAGCTGCCCAGTTTCGCGCCCGTCGCGTCAGGCCCCTGTCACCTCGGATTCCAAAACGCGAAATCCAAAAGGTGCATGCGGCAGCGGACCGATGGCGTGCTCGCCTCCGGCAAATGCGATGCCGCCAATCCAACCAAGGCGCAGCAAGTCATGGGCGTCGTCGACGGCAAGCTCACATTTATAAATCTGTCCAAGGACAAATTGAACGCACCGCATATCTGGATCGACAAGGATCTCGGTTCGACGCTGCCGAGCACGGTCTCGATCAACCCCGGCACGGACCCGAAAGCGGTCGCGGACATCGTCAAAGCCTACGCCGCATCTGGTTTCGTCTATGAGGCGAAGACCGGGCAGTTCAAGTACAAGGACAAGGGTAAGACCACGACCAACTGCCTTGCGACGGCGAAGTCCGGCAAAGCACCATCGGACAAGAAGCTTGCGGACCTCCGCGCGAAATATGCAGCCGCCGTCGCCAACTGGACGGCCATGTCTGTCGCCAGTCAGGTGAACAAAGCCCTGAAATCGAAAGCGGACGCAGCGCAAAAAACCATGAAGACGGCGCTTGCGACCTACGAGAAGGCCGCGGCCGTCGGAACCCTGACGACGGCGAAGTGCTCGAACACGTCGGCCCAGAAATGGACATCCGCACCGGCGCCCCGGGCATCGTGGAAGCCGAAATGATGTCCGTGATCACTCCATGATCAGGTTGGATTGGGGACGTTTTCCAGTGACAGGGACGCGCGACCAGAGACGCACGGGATCGGCGGTGGCGCATCCTCCTCGAAGGCACCATCTACACTGTTCGGCGTGATCGCGGTTCCTATTCGCGGCGATCGTTGAGGGGGCGCCGGAAGCCGGTTCGCGGCGGCTCGACGGCCTGGGACGCGTGTAGGTCAGAGGAGCAGCAAATGAGATTGGGCGGACTGTTCACGGCCATACTCGTCGCGGCCCTGTGGTCGGTGGCGCCGGCGGGCGCCGATGTCAGCGGCCCATTCGAAACCTCCGCCGGGCCCGTGCGGGTCGAACGCGTCGCCGGCCCCTTCGACCACCCGTGGGCGATTGCCTTCCTGCCCAAACCGGGCACGTTCCTGGTCACCGAACGGTCGGGTACTCTCCGGGTTGTCCGCGACGGGAGCATCTCGGCACCGGTCCGAGGTGTTCCCCCGGTGCTGGCGCGGGGCCAAGGCGGTCTGCTCGACGTCGTACTGGATCCGGATTTCGCGCGGACCAGCCGGATCTTCCTGACGTTTTCGGAGCCGGTCCAGGGTGGCCGCCGCGGCCGGACCGCGCTTGCGACGGGCCTGTTCCGCGACGACGGCGGCGCCCCAAGGCTTGAAGACGTCGAGGTAATCTTCCGCCAGGAACCGGCCCTCGGCGGATCGCGGCACTTCGGGTCGCGGATCGTGTTCAGCGATGACGGAAAGCTTTACTTGACCCTGGGCGACCGGGGCAGTCGGGACAACGTGCAGGATCTATCCAACCATCTCGGCAAGGTCATCCGGCTGAACCTCGACGGTTCCGTTCCCAGCGACAACCCGTTCGTCGGCCAGGACGGCGTTCGCCCGGAGATCTGGTCCTACGGCCACCGCAATCCGCAGGGCGCGGCGAAGCGGCCGTCGGACGGCGCCTATTTCACCATCTCCCACGGCGCCGCCGGCGGCGACGAGGTCAATCGGCCAAAGCCGGGCAAGAACTTCGGCTGGCCCGAAGTCTCCTACGGCACCCACTATTCGGGGCGCCCGTTCCCCGCGGCGACACGCGCCGATGTCGAGCCGCCGCTGCATTACTGGGACCCGTCGATCGCGCCGTCCGGCGCGGCATTCTACGATGGCGACCTGTTCCCGGAATGGAAGGGCGATCTGTTCGTCGGAGCCTTGCGCTATGAGTTGATCTCGCGTCTCGACGTCGACGGCGATCGGGTGTCCGAGGCGGAACGCCTGTTCGAGGACGAGTTCGGCCGGATACGCGACGTGCGGGTCGGACCGGAGGGCGCCCTCTGGTTCGCCACGGACGACGACGAGGGCGGCATCTACCGAATCCTGCCCGCACGGTAGCGACGAGAGCCGGCGGGTACCGGTTACAGCAGGAAGTCGTCTTGGTGCAGGTCGGCGACGGTGACGCCCAGAACGACGATGCTGTTTTCGGCGTCGAGTTGGATCGTCGTGTCGGTGCCGTTGTCGGAGAACTTGGCCTGGAGCTCGGCGAAGCTGTCGATGTTGCGGACCGCGGTCACGTCGATGACGTCGTCGCTGCCGGCCCCGGCCTCGAAATCGGCGATGGTGTCGATGCCCTCTCCGTCGTCGAAGACGAACAGGTCGTCACCGACGCCACCGGTCAGGCCGTCGTTGCCGTCGCCGCCGATCAGCACGTCGTTGCCGGCCCCGCCGACGAGATCGTCGCTGCCGTTCCCGCCCAACAGCGTGTCGTTGCCGTCGCCGCCGGAGAGGGTGCCGTCGCCGTTGATCGGAACGACCTCGAGATCGAACACCACGTCGTTGTAGTCGCCGTCGCCGCCGCCAGGGGTATCCTCGAAACCGAGGCGCAGTTTGGCCGCGTCGGCTCCGTCGGCCCGCCCCGAGGCGACGTGAACGGTTCCGTCGGCGTTCAACGTCGCCGATGCGCCGCGCTCGGTCGAGTGGATCAGCGGCCCCTCGAGCACCGTCCGCCCCGACGCGTCGTCAAGCACCAGGGAGATGTCGGCGCCGTCGTCGGTGATCTGCGCCGCCCGCTCGCCGGCCCCGCCGAGATCGAAGACGAGGCTCAAGGTGCCGCCGTGCAGATCGAGGCCCTGATAGCCGTCGTTGAGGCGGTCGCCGTGGACGACGGCGAAGAAGCCGATGTCCGTCTCGGCCAGGTCGGGCACGCTGAACACGGTGCTGTCGCCGACGCTCAGCGCCTGGACGTTCTCGTACACGATGCGGACGTCGCCGATGGTGCCGTCCTCGGCGATGGTGTAGAGGCCGAGCGTGTTGTGATAGCCGGCCTGGCTGTCGACGAAGCTGAGGGTGGCGACGGCGTCGCCGCCGAACGCGAAGCCGTCGTCCGCGACACCCAGCGCATCGTCGCCGGGGGTTTCGAGATCGCCGATGTTGGTGACTTCGGTGACGTCCGGGAAGACGATGCCGTCGGCGAAGTCGAGCCGCGCCGACAGCGGGTCGGTGTAGCCGTAGACGACGTCGGCGCCATCGCCGCCGGTCAGGGTGTCGGAGCCGGCCCCGCCGGAGACGGTGTCATCGCCCTTGCCACCGTCGACGGTGTCGGTGCCCTCGGCGCCGTCGACCACATCGCCCGCCGCGGCGCCGTGCAGGATGTCCTCGCCGAGCCCGCCGATCAGCGTATCGCTGGATGCGCTGCCGACGGCGACCTGGACGCCGCCGCCCTGGCCGAACGCGGCATCGCCGTAGATGACGTAGGCCGCGCCGGCATCCGACCCGCCCTCGTCGTTGAGGTGCGCGCCGACGACAAGGTCGTCGTAGCCGTCGCCGTCGACGTCGCCGGCAGCCGAGACGGAGGACCCAGCGTTGTCCACTACGTCCTCGCCGACGAGCTTGAAGCCGTCGGCGGCGGCCAGGTTGCCGAGGTCGACATCGCCGAAGCCGTCGGCCTTGCCGAACACGACGTAGGCGGCGCCGGCACTGGTACCGCCCTCATCGTCGCCGGTGGCGCCGATGATCAGGTCGGCGAAGCCGTCGCCGTTGACGTCTCCCGCCGAGGAAACGGAACTGGCGGCGAAATCATACACCGCCGCGCCGACGATCTTGAACCCGTCCGAGCCGAGGGCGCCGAGATCGACGTCGGCGAATCCGGAGGCCTTGCCGAACACGACGAAGGCAGCGCCGGCAAAGCTTCCGCCCTCAGCGTCGCCGTAGGCGCCGACGACCACGTCATCGAACCCGTCGCCGTTGACGTCGCCGGCCGACGACACCGACCGGCCGGCATAGGCGTAGGCCGCGCCGCCGACCATCTTGAAGCCGTTGGTGCCGTCGAGGGTGGCGAGACCGATATCGGTGAAGCCCGAGGCCTTGCCGAACACCACATAGGCGGCGCCGGCAGCGGTTCCGCCCTCGCCGTTGTAGCGGGCGCCGACGATCAGGTCGGCGAACCCGTCGCCGTTGACGTCACCGGCCGTCGACACCGAAACGCCGGCGTTGTCGGACGCTGCCTCGCCGGCCAACTTGAAGCCGGCCGTGCCCAGGCTGCCGAGGTCGACCGTGCCGAAGCCGCTGGCTTTGCCGAACACGACGTAGGCGGCGCCGGCATTGGAGCCGACGTCGTCGTTGCCGTGGGCACCGACGATCAGGTCGGCGAAGCCGTCGCCGTTGACGTCGCCGGCCGACGACACCGCGTACCCCGCCGAATCGAAATCCCCGGCGCCGATGATCTTGAATCCCCCCGTTCCGAGGGTATCGAGATCGACGTCGGCGAAACCGGACGCCTTGCCGAACAGGACGTATGCGGCACCGGCGGTAATCCCACCCTCGTCGTTCAAATAGGCCCCGACGACGAGATCATCGAACCCGTCACCGTTGACGTCGCCGGCCGACGACACCGGCCGGCCGGCTTGGTCGCCGATGGCCTCGCCGACGATCTTGAAGCCGTTGCCGCCGGCCAGATTGCCGAGGTCGATGCGGGCGGCGATCTCGAGGTCCTCGATGCCGGTGTCGACCTTCAGCGTCGCGGCACCTGACTCGAGCACCCGGAAGCCGCCATCGTCTCGGTCGACGAGGGTCCAGACGCCGTCGGTCACGGTCACCGCGTCGTCGCCGTCGCCGACCACGGTCAGCGTGTTGGCGGTGCCGGAGGCGCCGAGGATGTCGGCGATGCCCATGGTCAGCGTATTGGGGCTGTTGCCGGTGATGTCGATGGCCTCGATGCCGTTCACCCGGTTGTCGGCGATGGCCGTCAGGTCGAGGGCGATGCCCGACCCGTCGAGGCGGAGCGTATCGGTGCCGTTGCCGCCGTCGAGGTGCGCGAAGCCGGCGTCGGCGATGGCCAGGATGTCGTTGCCGGCGCCGCCCCGCATCACGTCGGCGCCGCCGCTGCCGGTCAGCGTGTCGTCGCCCCGGCCGCCAACCATGGCGTCGGCGCCGCCGGTTCCGGCGAGGTCGTCGTCGCTGTCGCCGCCCTCGTGGGTGACGGCGCCGGTGAGGTTGCCGCCGAACACCATGTAGGCGGTGCCGGCGTCGGTGGCGGCCTCGTCGTCGCGGGGCTTGCCGACGAGAAGGTCGTCATATCCGTCGCCGTTGGTGTCGCCGGCCGAGGAGACCGAGTAGCCCGTCAGGCTGATATGCCCGTCGCCGAAGACCTTGAAACCGTCGGCAGGGGTGAGAGCGCCGACGTCGATGTCGCTGATGCCGCCGGCCTTGCCGAAAACCACGTAGGCGGCACCGGCGTTTGTTCCGCCGTCGTCGTTGAGAGTGGCGCCGACGATCAGGTCAGCGAAGCCGTCGCCGTTGGTGTCGCCGGCCGAGGAGACCGAGAAGCCTACGCGGTCAGCCGCGTCCTCACCGACGATCTTGAAGCCGTTGGTGCCGAGGCTGGCGAGGTCGATATCGGCGAAGCCCGACGCCTTGCCGAACACCACATAGGCGGCGCCGGCAGTTGACCCGGCATCGTCGTTGCCGACGGCACCGACGATCAGGTCGGCGAAGCCGTCGCCGTTGATGTCGCCGGCCGTCGATACCGAGATGCCGGCAATGTCGAACGCCGCCTCGCCGGTCATCTTGAAGCCGCCCGTGCCCAGGCTGCCGAGGTCGACCGTACCGAAGCCGGAGGCCTTGCCGAACACGACGTAGGCGGCGCCGACGCTGCTGTCACCCCCGTCATCGGCGCCAGTGGCGCCGACAATCAGATCGCCGAAGCCATCGCCGTTGAGGTCGCCGGCCGACGAGACCGATTGACCGGCCCAGTCGAAGGCGGCCTCGCCGAGGATCTTGAAGCCGTCCGTACCCAGGCTGCCGAGATCGACGTCGGCGAAGCCGCCGGCCTTGCCGAACACCACGTAGGCGGCGCCGGCGTTCGAGCCGCCCTCGTCGTTGTTTCGGGCTCCGACGATCAGATCGCCGAAGCCGTCGCCGTCGACGTCGCCGGCCGAGGAGACCGATTTGCCGGCGCGGTCGCTTCCCGCCTCACCGACGATCTTGAAGCCGTTGGTGCCATCGAGGGCGGACAGCGGCAGGCCGCCGGCATCGATCGTGACAGTGCCGATGCGGAGATCGACCCTCAGCGTCGCCGCGCCTTGCCCGTAGACGCGGAAGCCGCCGTCGTCGGCATCGGTCAGGTTCCAGCCGGTTCCCGTCACGGTGAGGGTGTCGTCGCCGTCGCCGATGACGGTCAGTGTGTTCGTGCTGTCCGACGCGGCGAGCACGTCGGCAACGCCCAGGGTCAGGGAGTTCGGGCTGTTGCCGGTGATGTCGATGGCCTCGATGCCGGTAAGGCGGTTGTCGGCGACCGACGTGAGATCGAGCGCGATGCCCGAGCCGTCGAGCCGGAGCGTGTCGCTGCTGCCGCCGCCGTCGAGCCGGGCGAACGTGGTGTCGGCGATCTCCAGCGTGTCGTCGCCGGCACCGCCCCGCAGGACATCGGCGCCGCCGGCGCCGGTCAGCACGTCGTCGCCTCGGCCGCCGATCATCACATCGGCGGCGGCCGTGCCGACGAGGACGTCGTTAGCCTCCCAGCCGAGGTGAGTGACCGCGCCGGTGAGATTGCCGCCGAAGACGGTGTAGGCGGCGCCGGCACTCGATCCACCCTCGTCGTTGCTGACGGCGCCGACGAGCATGTCATCGAAGCCGTCACCGTCGAGGTCGCCGGCCGAGGAAACCGCGTAGCCGGCCCGGTCCGATGCCGCTTCGCCGAGAATCATGAAGCCGTCGGCGTCGGCGAGGGTGGAAAGGTCGATATCGGTAAACCCGCCGGCCCTTCCGAAAACGACGTAGGCAGCGCCGGTATCGGTGGTTGCGCCGTCGTCGACGTAGGGTGCGCCGGCGATCAGGTCGTCGAAGCCGTCGCCGTTGACGTCGCCGGCCGAGGAAACCGCGGCGCCGGCGTCGTTGAGCAACGCCTCACCAACGATCTTGAAGCCTTCGGCCGGCGCGAGGGTGGCGAGGTCGACATCGGTGAAGCCGCCCGCCTTGCCGAACACCACGTAGGCGGCCCCGGCGAATTGGCCGCCGCCCTCGTCGTCGCCGGGGGCTCCGACGATCAGGTCGCCGAAGCCGTCGCCGTTGACGTCGCCGGCCGAGGAAACCGCGGCGCCGGCGTCGTTGAGCAACGCCTCACCAACGATCTTGAAGCCTTCGGCCGGCGCGAGGGCGCCGAGATCGATGTTGGCGAATCCGTCTCCCTTGCCGAACACCACGTAGGCGGCGCCGGCCCTGGTACCACCCTCCTCGTTTAATTTGGCGCCGACGATCAGGTCGTCGAACCCATCGCCGTTGACGTCGCCGGCCGACGACACCGAATTGCCGGCAAAGTCGCTTTCGGCCTCGCCGATGATCTTGAACGCCGCGCCGAGCGGGGCCGAGATGCCGACGCCGGTGTCGAAGGAGAGGTCGCCGATGTCGAGATCGACCTTCAGCGTCGCGCCGCCGGAGCGGTAGAGGGCGAACCCGCCGACGTGCGGATCGACGAGCGTCCACACCGAGTCGGTGACGATCACCGTGTCGTCGCCGTCGCCGATGACCGCCAGCGTGTTCGAAGGGCCGGTCGTGTTGATGACATCGGCGAGGCCCAGGGTCAGGGTGTTGGGGCTGGCGCCGGTGATGTCGATGGCCTCGATGCTGGCGATGCGGTTGTCGGCGATCAGGCCGAGGTCGAAGTCGATGCCGCTGCCATCGAGGATGATGGTGTCGGTGCCGCCGCCGTCGACTCGGAGGAAGTCGAGATCGGGAACGCTGATGGTGTCGTCGCCGGCGCCGCCTTCGAGCACGTCCGTGCCGCCGTTGCCGGTGATGGTGTCGTCGCCGCGGCCGCCGACGATGATGTCGGCGAACGCCGTGCCGGTCAGCACGTCGCCCGAGTCGGTGCCGGCGTGGGTGACACTCTGGCTGAGGTCCGAGCCGAGGATCACGTAGGCGGCGCCGGCGTCGGCGTCGCCCGAGTCGTTGTAGCGGGCGCCGACGATCAGGTCGTCGAAGCCGTCGCCGTCGATGTCGCCGGCCGCGGACACCGACATCCCCGCCATGTCTCCCGCCGCTGCGCCAAGAATGCGCAAGCCGTCGGCCGCGGGCGATACCAGATCGACGTCGGCCGAGCCGTTGTCGCCGAGCAGCACGTAGGCGGCGCCGGCGCTGATCCCGCCGGCGTCGTTCAGGTGGGCGCCGACGATGAGGTCGTCGAAGCCGTCGGCATTGATGTCTCCGGCCGCGGCGACGGCGATGCCGGCCCGGTCGCCCGCGGCGGCGCCGGTGATCCTGTAGCCGCCCCCGCCGAGGGCGGCGAGGTCGACGTCGCTGGCCGCCGCGCCCGGCCCGAACACCACCCACGCCGCACCGGCGTTGGTGCCGCCGGTGTCGTCGCCGTAGGCGCCGACGATCAGGTCGTCGAAGCCGTCGCCGTTGACGTCTCCGGCCGACGACACCGAGATGCCGGTGCCATCGCCCAGATCGGCGCCGATGATCCGGTACTCGCCGGCGCCGCCGCCGAGCACCACCCGCACGGCGCCGGCGTTGGTGCCGCCGTAGTCGTCGAAGCGTTCGCCGACCAGCAGGTCGGCGAAGCCGTCGCCGTTGAGGTCGCCGGCGGACGCGACCGAGGTGCCGGCTTCGTCGCCGGCGCCGCCGGTGAGCGCGAAACCTTCGGTGGGACTTAGTGTCTGTCCGGCAAGTTAACGGTTTTTTAGAATAGGTCATGATTGAAGAGGGCATCTTCTGATTTTTGTGGAGGGATGCCCGATGTGGACAGTCGAGAACCGCGCGCTTTACGACCGCAAGGGTGGTCGCTATCCGAGCGACCTGACGG
>Ga0209561_1000169_pt1 | contig 18864 bp, 16 predicted proteins | sample WorMettrBAHAMAS2_FD_187393 | JGI IMG/M metagenome (GOLD analysis project Ga0209561, IMG submission 187393) | Marine gutless worms symbiont microbial communities from Max Planck institute for Marine Microbiology, Germany - Inanidrilus... | ecosystem: Host-associated > Annelida > Digestive system... | reverse complement strand
AACCAGCGAAACCGCCAACCAAAGCCAAAAACCGCCGCAGCATCTGCCAGTGGCGGCGAATAAACGTCCGCTCTTAATAGAAGCGGACGCCCAAAACACTCTTTCGGACGAGTTTATCAACGATATCGACCCACTGGTGACTCCATGACCGACACCCCCAAACACGTTTTCCTGATCGACGGCTCCGGCTTCATCTTCCGGGCCTTCCATGCGCTACCGCCCATGACCAGCCCGGAGGGGACCCCGGTCAACGCCGTCTTCGGCTTCACCAAGATGCTGATGAAACTCTTGGACGACACGGACGCCGACCGCATCGCCGTCATCTTCGATCGGGCGCGGAAGACCTTTCGCTCGGACATCTATGCCGACTACAAGGCCAACCGGCCGCCGCCGCCGGACGAATTGATCCCGCAGTTCGCGCTCGTGCGCGCCGCCACCGAGGCCCTCAATGTGCCGGCCGTCGACATGGACGGCTTCGAGGCCGACGACCTGATCGCCACCTATGCGCGGAAGGCCGCCGAACAAGGGGCCGAGGTGACCATCGTGTCGTCCGACAAGGACCTGATGCAGCTGGTCGGGCCCAAGATCACCATGCTGGATGCCATGAAGAACCGGGTCATCGGCGAGGCGGAGGTGGTGGAAAAGTTCGGAGTCGGGCCGGACCGCGTCATCGACGTGCAGGCGCTGGCCGGCGATTCGTCGGACAACGTGCCCGGCGTCCAGGGCATCGGCGTCAAGACCGCGGCGCAGTTGATCGAGGAATACGGCGATCTCGATTCGCTCCTGGAACGGGCCTCGGAAATCAAACAGCCGAAGCGCCGCGAGAAGCTGATCGAACAGGCGGACATGGCGCGCATCTCCCGCGACCTGGTGACGCTCCGCGACGATGCGCCGGTGGAGACCGGCCTCGACGATTTCCACGTGCGCGAGCCGGAGGCCGACGTGCTCCTGGGGTTCTTGCAAGCGCAGGGCTTCAAGTCGCTCGTGGTTCAATGGCAGGCGCGATTGGGAACCGAGGGCGGTACCACCGGCACCGAGACCAGTTCCGCTGGGCCCGAATATGAACTGGTCACCGAGGCCGAGGCGCTGAAGCGCTGGATCGCGGAAGCCGAAAAGGAAGGCACCGTCGCCGTCGATACGGAGACGACATCGGTGGATTCCATGGCTGCCGAACTGGTCGGCATTTCGCTCTCCGTTCATCCGGGCCACGCCTGCTACATCCCCGTCGCGCACAAGAAGCCGGGCGGTCAGCAGAGCCTCGATCTGCTGGAAGCGGCCGAAATGGGTGAGGCCGCCAACGACAACACGGACATTGATCAAATGGACCGACAGGAAGCCCTCGATCTTCTTAAACCTTTACTTGAAGATCGCGGCGTACTGAAGATCGGTCAGAACATTAAGTACGATATGCATATCTTTGAAAGATATGGCGTTTCTATCGATCCTGTTGACGATACCATGCTCCTTTCCTACTGCGTCGACGGCGGACTGCACGGGCACGGCATGGACGAGCTGGCGCGCGACTTTCTCGATCACGAAACCATCAAATTCAAGGACGTGGCCGGCTCCGGCAAGGCCCAGGTGACCTTCGACTACGTGCCCCTCGACAAGGCGCTCGACTACGCCGCCGAGGACGCCGAGGTGACCTTGCGACTCCACAAGCTCTTCAAGCCGCGCCTGGCGCAGGAACACATGACCACCGTCTACGAGACCCTGGAGCGGCCCCTGATCGGGGTGCTGCGCAAGATGGAATCGGAAGGCATCCGCGTCGAGGCGGCGGAGCTGAAAAGGCTGTCGAATGAGTTCGCGCACCGCATGGCCGATCTCGAGACCGAGATCCACGGGCTTGCCGGGCGCGAATTCAACGTCGGCTCGCCGAAGCAGCTGGGCGAGATCCTGTTCGACGAGATGGGCATCCCCGGCGGCAAGAAGACCAAGACCGGCGCCTACGGCACCGGCGCCGATGTCCTGGAGGCGCTCAGCCACCAGGGCCACGACCTGCCGGCCCGGGTTCTCGATTGGCGCCAGCTCTCCAAGCTCAAGAGCACCTATACGGACGCCCTGATCGGCGAGATCAATCCGGCGACGGGCCGCGTCCACACGTCTTACTCCCAGGCCGTCGCCTCCACCGGGCGCTTGGCCTCCACGGAACCCAATTTGCAGAACATCCCGGTACGTAGCGAGGAGGGCCGCAAAATCCGCAAGGCCTTCGTCGCCGAGCCGGGCTTCAAATTGCTCTCCGCCGACTATTCCCAGATCGAACTCCGGCTCCTCGCCCACGTGGCCGGCATCGATGCCCTCAAGCGAGCCTTCGCCGACGGCCTCGACATCCATGCGATCACCGCATCCCAGGTCTTCGGCGAGCCCGTCGAGGGCATGGACCCGATGACCCGGCGCCGCGCCAAGGCCATCAACTTCGGCATCATCTACGGCATCTCCGCCTTCGGGCTTTCCAACCAGCTCGGCATCTCGAAAAGCGAGGCCGGCCAGTACATCGATGCCTATTTCGAGAAATACCCGGGCATCCGCGACTACATGGACCGCACCAAGGAGGGCGCGCACAAGACCGGCTACGTGTCGACGCCTTTCGGGCGCAAGTGCCACATGCGGGGCATCAACGAAAAGAACCCGAACATGCGGGGCATGGCCGAGCGCGCCGCCATCAACGCACCGATCCAGGGGGGTGCGGCCGATATCATCAAAAAGGCGATGATCCGCCTGCCCGATGCCCTCGCCGACAGCGGCCTCAAGGCGCGCATGCTGCTGCAGGTGCACGACGAACTCATCTTCGAAGTGCCGGAGGGCGAGATCGACGAGACGACGGCGCTGGTCAAGGCGACCATGGAAGGGGCGGCGCATTTGGACGTGCCGCTGGTCGTCGATACCGGCGTGGCGGGGAACTGGGACGAGGCCCATTGAGGACGAAACCGTTGTGCCCGTCTTTACTACCCCCTCACCCCCGGACTTGATCCGGGGGTCTACTGGTAGATGCGTAGATGGCCGAGTCAAGCCCGGCCATGAGGAATTAGAGCAACACCAACAAACCGAGTAGGCATGACAAAAGCCGAGTCAGAAATCCGCTATCCCCCCGGCATCGCCTTCATCGACGGCGATTACAAACCCGTCGCCGAGGCCAAAATCTCCGTCCTCGACTGGCGATTCCTGCGCTCGGACGCCACCTACGACGTGGTCCATGTCTGGCAGAACCGCTTCTTCCGCCTGGACAAGCACATCGAGCGCTTCCTGGCCTCCATCGACAAGCTGCGCATGACCCTGCCCGTCGGCCGCGGTCAACTGGAGGCCATCCTGGGGCAATGTGTGCTCAGGGCTGGCTTGGAAGACGCCTACGTGGAGATGGTGCTGACCCGAGGCGTCTCGCCCACATTCTCGCGCGACCCGCGCGACGCGGTCCCGACGTTTCTGGCGTTCGCCATCCCTTTCGGCTGGATCGCCGACGCCGAACAGCGGGCTCGCGGCCTCGACCTGCATGTGGCTTCGATCCCGCGAATCGGGCCCCAATCGGTCGATCCGACGGTCAAGAACTACCACTGGCTCGACCTGGTCGCCGGGCTTTTCCAGGCCTACGACGCCGGGCGCGAGACCGTGGTGCTGATCGACGACGCCGGACGGATCAGCGAGGGCCCCGGTTTCAACCTGTTCGCGGTGACCGACGGCGCCGTCCTGACGCCGGAAACCGGCGTTCTCGAGGGGATTACCCGGATGACTGTCCTCGAACTCTGCGGGGAACTGGGCATTGCGGCCGAAACCGGGGCGCTCTCGGTCAAGGCCCTGAAAGCGGCCGACGAGGTGTTCATCACGTCGACCGCCGGCGGTGTCATGGCCGTCGGGCGGATCGACGGCAATGCAATCGGTCCGGCCGGTCCGGGTCCCTTGACACAGCGGATTAACGAGCTCTACTGGGCCAAGCACTCGGACCCGGACTGGAGCCGGGATGTGGGGGAAGTTGCCGGCGCTAACCAGTCGTTAGCGGCCCCCGGCTAACATGGGTGCGGTCCTGGGAAACCCGTGGGAGAGCCCCAATGCCGACGGAACTGCGCAGCCTCGTTTTCGGCGAGGCGGAACTGAAAGAAGCGGCAATCGAACACTGCAACGCCGCCTGCATCCCCGTGCCCGATTCGCCGGTCGAGGCCTTGAGCATCGGCACCGACCCGACGGAGGCGTTGAGTTTGCGCTTCCGCGAGCCGGGCGAGGCGCCCTGCGAGGTCAAGCTGACCTCCTACGACCTCTTGGAGGCCCTGATCGAATACTGCCGGGCCACCCATATCCCGATCCCGCAAGCGGGCGTGCGCTCGCTCACCACGGATCCGGCCGGCATCCGCCTGACCATCCGTCCGAACGAGGCTCAGCGCGCCGCCTGAACACCCGTCTTGGCGCGTGTGGCGCGTTTCCTTACATAAGCGACGGCGCGGTAGCCGAGCAGCACTGCACAGATTCCCGCATAGACGATGGGTTCCGTCTGGATGCCCTTGCGCATCATGAAGAAATGCAGGCAGGCCGCGGCGGCGGCCACATAGACGCCCTTGTGCAGGCGGTTCCAGTTGCGCCCGCCCAAACGCTTGACCATGCCCTTCGTCGACGTGGCGGCCAGCGGCACCAGCAGCAGGAAGGAGCCCATGCCGACCGTGATGTAGGTGCGCTTGACGATGTCCTTCCAGATCTCGCCCCAGTGGAAGAACTGGTCGAGGCCTATGTAGCTGGACAGGTGCAGGCAGACATAGAAGAAGGCGAAAAGGCCGAGCAACCTTCGAAATCGCATCAGGTCATTGAGGCTGGTGATCCCGCGGAGCGGCGTCACGGCAAGGGCGATCAACAGGAACCGCAAGGCCCAGTCGCCCAGGTACCGGTTGACGTATTCGATGGGGTTGGCGCCGAGGCCGTCCGAAACCGCCAGCCAAGCCAGCCACGGCAGTGGCGCCAGGCAGAGCACCCAGACGATGGGCTTGGCGACCCAGCGGATGGCGGTATCGCGCGTCATCGGAGCTTGATGACCCGTCCCGATGGGCAGGTCAAGCCGGGTTCGAACCGGGGCTGCCGGCGCTTAATAGTTCTTGGCCAGGTCCATGCCCTGGTAGAGCGACGCCACCTCTTCCCCGTAGCCGTTGAACATGAGGGTCGGGCGTTTGAGGAAATCACCGATGCGCCGTTCGCGGGCCTGGCTCCAGCGCGGGTGGTCGACCTCCGGGTTGACGTTGCAGTAGAAACCGTATTCCCGCGGCGCCGACATGTTCCACGAGGTCTGCGGTTGGCTGTCGGTGAAGGAAATACGGACGATCGACTTGATCGACTTGAAACCGTATTTCCACGGGATGACCAGGCGGATCGGGGCCCCGTTCTGGTTGGGCATGACCTCGCCGTAGACGCCGACGGCCAAGAGCGTCAGCGGGTTCATGGCCTCGTCCAGGCGCAAGCCCTCGCGATACGGCCAATCCAAGACACCGCTGGTCTGGCCCGGCATGCGGACCGGATCGTAGAGGGTCTCGAAGGAGACGTACTTGGCGTCGCCGGTCGGTCCCAGGCGCTTGATGACGTCGGCCAGCGGGATGCCGACCCAGGGGATGACCATGGACCAGGCCTCGACGCAGCGGAAGCGGTAGACCCGGTCCTCGAGCTTGTGCGGATTGACGATATCCTCGTAGGAATACTCGCCGGGCTTCTCCACGTGCCCGTCGACCTTGATGGTCCAGGGTTTGGTCTTCATTTTGTGGGCATACTTGGCGGGCTGGCCCTTGCCGGTGCCGAATTCGTAGAAATTGTTGTAGGTGGTGACCGCCTTGTAGGGTGTCAGGTCCTCGCCCAGGGCCTCGGCCGTCCATTTGCTGTCGATGATACCGTCGAGCTTGGTGCCGGCGGGCAGCCCGTCGTCGCCGCGGGTGACCAGTGCAAAGGCCGGCGGCGCGATGGAGCCGGCGGCAAATCCGACACCGGATATGGCCGCCGTCTTCAGGAACTTACGCCGCGCCTTGAACAGCGAATGCGGCGTGATTTCCGACGGCCGCACATGGGACGCCAATTTGTGATTGATCAACATGCCTCTCGACCTCGCGCCATGAGCGGGAATTTCGCCAAACATAGGCGATCGGCCCCGGCTTTCCTACCGTTGCCGGGTCAAACAACCATCACATTCCTGCGAGAAAACCCCGTGGAAAAGGTCTTGTGGCGGACCGGCGCCTTCCCAAACGGCGGGACCGGCTGTAAGAACGCCATCAACGCGTTCTCGCGCCCGTCCGCCGGTGAGCCCGGTTAAACGTACAACAAGGAGAAACCGGCGATGTCGAGCCAGCTGTTCAGCCCCTTGCAACTGCGCCAGACGACGCTGGCCAACCGCATCGTCGTCTCACCCATGTGCCAGTATTCGGCGCGCGACGGGGTACCGGGCGACTGGCACCTGATGCACCTCGGCAGTTTCGCCGTATCCGGGCCGGGCCTGGTCTTCACGGAAGCGACCGCCGTCGAAGCGATCGGACGGATCACGCCGGGCTGTACCGGCCTTTACAACGACGAACAGCAGGCCGCCTGGACCCGCATCGTCGGTTTCATGAAGGAACACGGCACCGCCAAGGTCGGCCTGCAGCTGGCCCATGCCGGGCGCAAGGCCTCGACCGCCGCGCCCTGGAAGGGCGGCAAGCCGCTCGAAACAGCCGATGGTGCCTGGGACGCGATCGGCGCATCGCCCGTCCCCTTCGCCGACGGCTGGCCGCCGCCGGCGGAGATGGATGCCGGCGACATGGACCGGGTCAAATCCGCCTTCGTCGAGGCGGCCGGGCGCGCCTTGAAGATCGGTTTCGACCTCATCGAGCTGCACGCGGCGCATGGCTACCTGATGAGCAGTTTCCTGTCACCGCTCTCCAACCGGCGCAGCGACGACTATGGCGGAACGCTCGAGAACCGCATGCGCTTTCCGCTCGAGGTCTTCGAGGCGGTGCGTGACGCCTGGCCCGAGGACAGGCCGCTCGGCATGCGTATCTCCGCCACCGACTGGATCGACGGTGGCTGGACCATTGACGATTCCGTTGCGTTAGCGAAACAACTTAAGCGTCGCGGCTGCGATTTCGTCGACTGCTCGAGCGGCGGCAATACGGCTGACCGCCCCGCCGTCGGCCCGGGCGAGCCGGGGTATCAGGTGCCCTTGGCGGCCCAGGTCAAGAACGAGGCCGGAGTCGCCACCATCGCGGTCGGCATGATCCGCGACCCGGACCTGGCCGAAAGCATCGTCGCCGAAGGCAAAACCGACATGGTGGCCCTGGCCCGCGGCATGCTCTACGACCCGCGCTGGGCCTGGCATGCGGCGGAAACCTTGGGGGCGGAGGCCGACTACCCGCCGCAATACGCACGCAGCCGGCCCGAAACCTGGCCGAGAGCCTTTCCCCCGCGGGCTGCCGACGCCGCCGAATAATCCCTTTCCCGGACGATTGTTTCCACCGCCGGGCGCGGTTATAAGGTTCCCACGATGCGCACGCTCTATCATCTGTGGTTGAACCCCTTTTGCCGGAAAGTGCGTCTCGTACTTCAGGAAAAGCGCCTCGAGTTTACCCTCAAGGCGGAAAGCGTCTGGGAGCGCCGCGACGAGTTCCTGGCCCTCAATCCGACCGGCGAGGTGCCGGTGCTGATCGAGACCGATGGCACCGCCATCTCCGGCAGCGACGCCATCACCGAGTTCCTCGACGAGGTCCACCGGGAACCCAGCCTGATCGGCCGCAACCCCATGCAAAGGGCCGAAGCGCGGCGCCTGGTCTATTGGTTCGACCGCAAGTTCGACACGGAAGTGACCCGTAACCTGGTCGGCGAAAAGATGATGAAGCGGTTCTTGGGGCTCGGCGAGCCCGATTCCAAGGTAGTGCGCGCCGGCCACGCCAACATCCACACGCACCTGGACTACATCGGCTACCTGGTCGACCGCCGCAACTGGCTCGCCGGCGACGACCTGACCATCGCCGATCTCGCCGCCGCGGCCCATCTTTCCGCCGTCGATTACCTGGGCGACGTGCCTTGGGACGAACACGCGGGCGCCAAGACCTGGTACGCGCGCATCAAGTCTCGCCCCGGCTTCCGGCCGCTTCTGGATGACCACATCCCCGGCGCGCCGCCACCGAAGCACTACCGGGATTTGGATTTCTAGGTTTTTTCCGTTTCGGGTTGGGAACAACCCTTGGAATCGGCGGGGTTTTCACGAGGCCGCAGCACGTGATGATGGTCTGCGGCATAGAGGCGGCTATCGTCGAATGCGTGTTCGCCGAGGACACGGCCGACCAGGATCAGGGCCGTCCGCGTGATGCCGGCCGCTTTCACCTTGTCGCGGATATCGGCCAGGGTTCCGCGGAGGATCAGTTCGTCAGGCCAGCTGACCCGGTAGGCGACGACGATTGGGCAATCGGCGCCGTAGTGCGGCTCCAGATCGCGCACCACCTTGGCCAGGTTGTTAACCGACAGGTGGACGGCCAAGGTCGCTCCCGAGCGGCCCAGTTCTGACAGTTCCTCGCCCGGCGGCATGTCTGAACTGCGCACCGCCGTGCGCGTCAGGACGATGGTCTGACTGACACCGGGCAGGGTCAGTTCGGACTTGAGGCTGGCCGCGGCGGCGGCGTAGGCCGGCACGCCCGGCACCACCTCATAGGGGATCGACAACGCATCGAGGCGGCGCATCTGTTCAGCGATGGCGCCGTAGAGCGACGGATCACCGGAATGGACGCGAGCGATATCGTTGCCCAAACCATTTGCTTTTTCGATTTCCGCTATGATTTCATCAAGGTGCATCGGCGCCGTGTCGAGGACCCGGGCGCCTTCCGGCGCTTCGGCGATCACCGCTTCCGGGACCAGGGAGCCGGCATAGAGGACCACCGGCACGCGGCGGATGATATCGAGACCGCGCATGGTGATCAGGTCGGGCGCACCGGGCCCGGCACCGATGAAGTAGACGGTCATGCCGCCCCCTCTTTCCCGGCCGCCATCTTCGCCCCATAGCCGCGCGGCGTGTAGGCCCAGAGGTTATCTCCGCGTTCGATCCGCCGCGTCTCGCTGCTGCCGACCAGAACCAGGGTCAACATGTCGGCGTGGTCCGGCGTCAGGTCGCCGAGCTCGATGACGTCGACCCGCTCGTCGTCGCGGCCCAGATTGCGGGCGAGGATCACCGGTGTTCCGGCCGGGCGTTCGCGGAGCAGGATGTCGCGGGCCGCCGCCAAGTGTTTCCGCCGGCGTTTGGAGACCGGGTTGTAGAAGGCGATGACGAAATCCCCCTTCGACGCCGCCACGACGCGGTTCTCGATGGCCTCCCAAGGGGTCAGCAGGTCGGACAGCGAGATGGTGCAGAAATCATGGCCGATGGGAGCGCCGATGCGCGCGGCGGCAGCCTGGACGGCGGAGACGCCCGGTTCCACGGACAGTGCCACCCGGTTCCAGTCGGCACGATTTTCGCGGTCGAGGAGCTCGAAGACCAGGGTGGCGAGCGCATAGATGCCGGCGTCGCCGGACGAGACCAGAACCACGGATTTACCCACCGCCGCCAGGTCGAGGGCAGCGCGGGCGCGGGCCTCTTCTTGGGCCAGGTCCGATTGGTGGCGCCGCTTGCCGTCGATGAGGCCGCCGAGGAGATCAAGGTAGAGGCCGTAGCCGACGACATCGGTGGCCCGCGCGATCGCCGCCGTCACCGCCGGCGTCTGCCACGCCGCCTGGCCGGGACCGATGCCGACGACGGTCAGCTCACCGCGCGCCGTCCCAACGGCCAATGGATCGATATCTGTAGCGGCACGGGCGACGGCACAGGTGGCACGGGCCGACTTTCGTTTTTCGACGACCAGTTCCCCGGCCTCCCCGACAGCGGCCAATGCCGCCCCTTCGGCGACGCCATGGCAACCGACTTCGCGGAAAACGACATCGGAAGGGTTGGCCAACCGCGGTGTTTCCTGTTCGAGGTGGTCGGCGGAAAAGAACCGCGCCGGCACGTCGAGATGGGACGCCAGAGCATGCATCGCCCCCTCGTCGGCCTTGACGTCGATGGAGACGACGCAGGCGACGGCGTGCGCTGTCAATCCGACATCGGCCAGGGTTTGTTCAGCGAGCCTGATCACCTCCTCGGTCTCGGTCCCGCGTTCGCATCCGATGCCGAGGGCCAGAACCGGCGGGTGGAGGACGACGGTCTTTGCCGCCGGTTCGGCTTGAACCTTGTCCGTGACGAGCAGGACCCTGTCGGCGTCGGACGAGAGGGGCAGGTCGGAATCGGTGATCCACGACGCCTCGCCCGTTTCCACCTCGAGCCGGATATCCTCCCCGGCCAGGGCCGCCGCCATCATGTCTTTGACGATCGCCGGGTTGGCGAGGGTCCAACCGGGCGGCGGATCGTCGAGGGCGAGACCGAAGGCGCGGTCACCGGCGGTGGTGACGGCGGGCGTGCCACCGCTCCCTTCGGCCAGGCGTTCGGCCAATCGGTTGGCACCGCGGTGGCCGCCGAGCAGCGGCACCGCAAACCGCCCGTCCTCGCTGAGAGCGACGACCGGCGGTTCGGCGCGTTTGTCGGCGAGGAGCGGACCCAGGGCGCGAATGAGAATGCCGGACGCGCAGATACCGACGATGGGACGTCCGCCGGAAAACAAGGCCCGCAGGTGTTCGGTCGTTTCCGCGAAGGTCAGATCGGCGCCGTCGGCGCGTCCTTCGAGACCGTGAACGGCGAAATCGGGGCAAACCGGCGACAGGGAACGGGCGCGCGCGAGCCCGCCTTGCGTCAGCGCAATGAAGACGCCGCCGTCGGTTTCACCCGTCACGACACCGCTCCCTCGGCGGTGCGCACCAGGATCATCGAAAAATAGGGTGCCGGCGTTTCGTCCTTGTCGGAAAGCGCCATGACTTTTTGGTCAGCCATGCTGGCGTGCTCGACGTAATCGGCCGCCGCCTCCAGGCCGAGACGGGCCAGCACACCGCGGACCTTCGGCAGGTGGCGGCCGACCTTGACCAGGGCGGCGGCGTCGGCGGCGCGAAGCCGTGCCTCCAATTCCTCTTCAGGCAACGGCGCCGGGATCACCGAGAGCACCTGATTGCGCGAGACCAGTGGTCGTGCGGCGGCGGCGGCACAGGCGCCCAGGGACGAGACTCCCGGCACCACTTGCGCGTCGGAGCGCTCACTCAGGCGCTCGAAAAGGTACATGAAGGAGCCGTAAAGGAAGGGATCGCCTTCGCACAGCACGGCGACGTCACGGCCCTGATCGAGGTGGCCGGCGATCTCTTCGGCATAACGATCGTAGACGTCATAGGCGGGGAAGGTATCGGGGATCAGTGGTGTCCGAACGATGATCTCGATGCGCCCGTCGGGGATATGCGGGGCAGCGATGGAGCGGGCCAAACTGTCGCCCACCTCCGGGGCCGGATAGGCGATGACCGGTGATTCCTGAAGGATTCGCACTGCCTTCAGGGTCAGCAGTTCCGGATCACCGGGCCCGACGCCGAGGCCATAAAGCGTGCCGCTCACGGTTTGACGGCCCTCAGTTGCAAAACTTCCATCGACGGCCTGAGCCCAGTCATGGAACCGACGGCGTCCGACTTGGCCACCGCGATGCGCACCAGTTGGCCGCCGTGCGACTGGTGGAAATCCATGAGTACGCTCTGGGCCTCGACGGTGACGGCGTTGGCAACCAGCCGGCCGCCGGTTTTCAGCCGTTTCCAGGCGGCATCGATGATCCAGCCCCTGGCGATGCCGCCGCCGACAAAGACGGCGTCGGGTGCGCCTTTGACCTGGTCAAGGGCGCCCGGCACCGTACCTTCGACGACCGCGAGCGTCGGCACACCGAGGTTGGCGGCGTTGCGTCCGATGGCCCGGCATTTCTCGGCGTCCTTCTCAAACGCGGTGGCCTCGGCCAGGGATTCGGCCCGCATCCACTCGATGGCGACGGAGCCGGAGCCCGCACCGACATCCCAGAGCACCTCACCCGGCTTTGGCGCTAGAGCGGCAACGGTCGCGGCGCGAACCTCGCGTTTGGTGATCTTGCCGTCGTGCTCATAAGTCTCTTCCGGCAACCCGGGGACGCGCGGCCAAATCTGGGCATCAGGCCCGGCGACGACCTCGACGGCGATGGTGTTGAGGTCGGCGGTCCGTTCGACCGACCAGCTTCGCGCCGGCGCCTCGATGCGGTCTTCCTGATCTCCGCCTAGGTGTTCGAGGACGGTCACTGTACTGTCACCGAACCCTTTGTTGGTGAGGTGGCGGGCCAGTTTGGCCGGCGTCGTCCCGTCCCAGGACAGGATCAGAAGCCGGGCGCCGGGGAAAAGGTAGTAGTTGACCCGTTCCAACGGTCGCCCGTGCACGGTCAGTTGTTCGGACTTGGCCAGCGACCAGCCCATACGGGCGGCGGCCATGCTGAAGGCACCAGGAACCGGCATGACGTCGAGGGCATCGGCACCGAAACGCCGGGACAATGTGCTGCCGACGCCGTAGGACATGGGATCGCCGGAGGCCAGGACCACAACGTTCTTGTCCCTACGTTCGTCGATCTTGTCGTAGGCCGCCTCCATGCCGTCCCGCCAATCGATACGCTCTGCGCTTCCTTCCGGGACCTTGGCCAAATGGCGCTCGCCACCGACCAGGACATCGGCCGTCTCGACGGCTTTGCGGGCCCGGTCGTTGAGGCTGGCCATTCCCTCCTCACCGATGCCGACGACGGCGATCCAGGCGCTCATGACGGGTCTCCGGCCAGTGCGTTGACGGCGGCGGCCGCCATGGCGCTGCCGCCGCGGCGGCCCAGCAGGGTCACGTAAGGTACGTCCACGGCGCCCGAGGAAAGTGCCTCTTTCGATTCGGCAGCGCCGATAAAACCGACCGGGAACCCAAGGACCAGGGCCGGTTTTGGTGCCCCTTCGATGATCCGCTCCAGGAGACGGAAAAGTGCCGTCGGCGCGTTGCCGATGGCGACCACGGCGCCTTGCAGGCGCGCGTCCCAGAGATCGACGGCGGCGGCCGAACGGGTGTTCGCCGTTTGCCGCGCGCGTTCCGGAACGGCGTCGTCGTTGAGGCTGCAGATGACCGTATTGTTCGCGGGCAGGCGGTCGCGGATGATACCGGCGGCGACCATTTCGGCATCGACGAACACCGGTGCACCCTCTTCGAGCGCCACGCGGCCGGCCTCGGCGGCGCCGTTGCTCCAACGGAGATCGTCGACGATGTCGGTCATGCCGCAGGCATGGATCAACCGTTGAACGACGCCTGCGACGTCAGTCGGCAGACGGTCCAAGTTCGCTTCGGCGCGCACTGTCGCGAAGGACCGGCGGTAGATCTCAGCCGGGTCACGAACATAGTCGAAGGATGGAAAAGGACCGCTCAAGCCGGCCTCACTTCTCCGCGGCTTTCTTGTGATCGTGTCCATGGCCGTCGGCATGATCGTGATCATGATGGTGGTGGTGATGACCGTGATGCACCCCGTGGTCCTCGGCACCGTGACCATCCGTCCCGATGCCGATCACGTGGTGATGGTGGCCGACCTGGGCGGCCCCATGGTCGTGCTCGTAGCCGATGATCTGCTCGCGATACTTGCAGAGCTGGCAGTTCATGTTGTTCGACCCGTTGAGCGTCTCGTCGATGCGGTCGACGAAGCAGTCGATCAAGTTGCCGTGGTCGTTGAGGTACGGCGCCTTGACGATCTCCACTTCCGGGTGGGCTTCGGCGCAGTCGTCGGCCCAACTGTAAATACGCCTAACGAGAATCCCGGTGAACAGGAAATAGGGAAACACGATGATGCGTTCGAAGCCGAGCCGGACGGCGTGCTCGAGCCCTTCATTGACCAGCGGATAGGCGACGCCGGAATAGCTGACCTCGGCCCAGCCGAATCCCATTCCCTCCCACAGTATGCGCGCCACCTTGGAGACGTTGGAGTTGGCGTCCGAATCATTGGTGCCACGCCCGACGACCATGAGGAGCGTGCGATCGCGCGGTACGTCGGCTTCGGCCGCCTTTTCCGCTTCCTCGATGCGCTCCTTGGCGGCGGCCAGGAGCTTGGCGTCGATGGCCAATTCGCGGCCGAACAGCATCTCGATTTCCGGGTTTTCGGCACCGAAGTTGTTGACCTCGGACGGCAGGTCGTTTTTCACGTGGCCGGCGGCGAACAACATGCCGGGAATGCAGACGATCGTCTTCGCACCCCGCGCCTTCAGTTTGTTGAGGCCGTCGCGGATAACCGGTGTGGCGAACTCGAGAAAGCCGCTCTCGACATCGACGCCGGGCAGGCGATCCCTCAAATGGTGGGCGAGTTGATTGAATTCTTCGACGGCCCCGTCATCGCGGCTGCCGTGGCCGCAGATCATCACGGCGTGGTTTGCTGTCATGCGCCTGGTCCTTGCCTTCGAGCGTCGATCGCCGATGTGTCCCCCGACATCCGGCGCCGGCGGCGCCTGGTTATTGCCTCCGGAACGCCGGTCGGAGACGGACTATAGGGCGCGACGTCGGCGCGGGAAAGGCACAAACCGACCTGCTGTTTGGAGGTCCCGACATACGGCCAAGGTGAACCGCAACAATCGGGTTGACTTGTCGGGCCTTCGGCGAATTCTGACACGGCAAATCGTAAGGAATTTGTTTCATGGATCGAGACGGCGAGATTGTCCGGGAAATCGAACCTTCGGCGGAACGGAACCGCTGGAGCCTGATCGCGCTTTTCACCAGCGCCGCCACCCTCGGATTAGCCTTCGGCGGGTTCGCGCCCTTGGTGGCGCTAGCCCTCGAACGCCAGGGGGTCGATTCGTTGGTGATCGGCGCCAACTCGGCGATGTCGCCGATCGGCACCGTCGCCACCTCGTTCCTGGTGCCGGTCCTGATTCGGCGCCTCGGCGCCTTCAACGCCTTCATGGCCGGCTGCGGCCTGACACTCGTCGCCATGATGCTGTTTCCGGTGTTGACTTCGGTGCCGGCCTGGTTCGCGCTTCGGCTGCTGGCCGGCATCGGCATCGCCGCCCCCTGGGTCGTCGCCGAGACCTGGATCAACGTCGCCGCCCGTCAACACAACCGTGGTCGCGTCATGGCCATCTACGCGACCGTCATGGCGGCCGGGTTCGCCTCCGGCCCACTGATCCTGACCATGACGGGCACGGCGGGCGCAGCACCTTTCTATTGGTTCGCCGGGATCTTCTTCGTTTCGGTGCTGCCCATGTTCGCCATCCGGGCCCTCACACCGGACATGGACTTCCCAGGACACGCCCGGCCGTCGCGCATGCTGCTCACGGCGCCGACCATCTTCGCCGCTGCCTTCCTTTCCGGCGTCCTCGACATATCCGTGTTCAGTTTCCTGCCGCTCTACGGCCTGGCCCGAGGACTCGGAGAGACGCAGGCATTGACCATGCTGACCCTGTTCCTGGCCGGCAATCTGGTGCTGCAGCTACCGATCGGTTATGTGGCCGACAAAGTGCGAAAGCGCGCCGTATTGCTGTTTTGTGCCGCGGCTTGCGTCGCCGCCCCGGCCTTGTTGCCGCAGGTGATCGGCAGTCCGATTGCCATGGCTGCGGCGCTGTTCGTCTGGGGCGGTTGCAGTTGGGGGCTCTATTCGGTGGCGCTGGCCATGTTGGGTGAGCGCTTCGGAACCGGCGGTCTGGCTGTCGCCAACTCCGCTTTCATAATGGCCTTTGAGGCCGGAAATATCGTCGGCCCGCCGATTGGTGGTTTCGCCTTCAAGTTCATGGACGGTGGCGGGTTCCTTATTTTCATGGCCGGCGCCGCGGGTGTCTATTTCGCCATCGTCGCCGGCAGAGGGCTGGTGAGGACCATCCGTCGAAACGGCCGTTAACGGCCAACCCTATTCGGCCGCCTCTTCCGTGCGCTTCGGCGGCAGCACGGTGGCCCGGCGTTCGAATACCTCCGCCTCCTCGTCGCGGCCGAGCGCGCGCAGGAGTGCGGCGTAGTTCTGCTGGCCGGTAACAAGGCTCGGGTGGCCGGGATCGAAGTGTTTTTCCTTGATCTCCATGGCCCGCTTGAGGAGCGGTTCGGCGGATTCGAGATCGCCCTGTTTCTTGTAGAGCAGCGCCAGGTTGTTGAGGTCGGTGGCGACGCCCGGGTGGTCGATGCCCAGCGTCTGCTCGTCGATCATCAGAGGGCGGCGGTAGAGGGGCTCGGCGCCATCGTAGTTGCCGCGCGAGTAATGGATGAGGGCCAGGTTGTTCAGCGCGGTGGCCACGTCCGGATGGTTCTTGCCGAGGCGCCGCTCAAGGATGGAAAGCGCCCGCTCGAAGGCGGCGATGGCTGTTTCCGGCTCGCCGGACTGGTAGGACGCGGTGCCGTACTTGTTGAGAAGTTCGGCATGCAGGTCCTCCTGGAAGGGCGGCAGGGCCTCGACGGCGAGGCGGAAGTGTTCGGCCGCCTCCTTCGGTTCCATGCGCACCATCTGCAAATCACCGGCGATGGAGCGCGCCACGGCGCCGGCCATCAGGTGCTTCAGGGATTGCGTCCGTTTGTCGACGCCGTCCGTGTTCTCGCGTTCGCCGATGGTCTCCAACAGCGCCAGCATGTGCTGGAAGTCGCCGGCGTCCAGAGCATCCCTCACCCGCTCGACGGCATCGGCCATGTCGGTGTTGCCGGGCATCAGGTCGCGCAGGTTCTGGCGCATGTCCTTGAACTGGCCGGCGAAGGCGCGCATCTGCGAGTCCATCTCCTTGGCGGCGACGCCCTTCTCTTCGAGGAACGCCTGGTACTTCTTGAAGGCCGGGTTCTCCGACGGCGGCAGGGCGGCGCGGACGGTCGGAGTGTCGTCACGCGGCGCCTCCGGCGGTGCCGGGGCCGACGCGCCGCGCGAAACCCGCATGCCGATGATGACGCCGAGCATGACGGCGACCACCAGGACCGCCAGAACGACGACGAGGGCGATCAGGAACCAGCCGGGCAGGACGTCGAGCAGTCGCTGGAAGGCATCGGCGACCTGGGCCAGGGTATCCACAGCATCAGGCGCACTTTCGCCGCCAGAAGGTTGTTCCATCGCTGGTTCGGCCGGTTCGGCGGGTGCCTCGGTCACCGGCCCCGACTCCGCAGGCGCCGGTTCAGGCATGGTCTCGGAAGCCTCTTCCTGGGCGCTTTCAATCTCTTCGCCGTCCGCCGGCATGTTCTCTTGCACGATCTCCGGCATCTCCTCGGAATCCGCCGGCAAATCTGCCGGCAAATCCGGGCCGTCCTCCGGGAGGGTCACCTCTTCGGAGTCGTCAGGCAGCTCTGGCGCAGAGTCCGGTGCGGTGTCGGCGTCCTTGTCCATGGCCTATCAGTAGCGAAATTCCCCTCGAAAATACAGAACCTTAGAGGAGGACTCGTTGCTTTTTCTTTAAGAAATCGCCGAGCGCCTCGGCCTCGTCATTGACCGCAGGGGCCCCGGCGCGCAGGGTGGCGCCATGTTCACCTTCGGCATGCGGGCCGAGGCCCAGCACTTCGACCCGCTGATTCTGTTGCTGCTGGCCATCGTCTTCGACGCCTATCTCGGCGACATGAACCTGCTGTTCCGGCGCATCAAACACCCGGTGGTGCTGATCGGCGATCTGGTCGGTTGGCTCGACCGGCATCTCAACCGCGAGAAGCGCAGCCAGATGGACCGCGCCGTCCGCGGCGCCGTCGTGGTCCTGTTCGTGGTCCTCATCACCGGGCTCATCGGCGCCGGCGTCTCCTGGCTCAGCCTCAACCACACCTTCGGCTGGCCGCTGGAACTCCTGCTGCTGACCATCTTTCTGGCCGGGCGCGGGCTCTACGATCACGTCAAGGCGGTGGTCAAGGCCTTCGAATTCGGCCTGGAGCCGGCCCGCGAAGCCGTGTCGCACATCGTGGGACGCGACCCCTCGGTATTGGACGAACACGGCGTCTGCCGCGCCGCCATCGAGAGCCTAGCCGAGAACCTGAACGACGGCGTCGTCGCACCGGTGTTCTGGTACATCCTCTTCGGCTTCCCCGGGCTCCTCGTCTACAAGGCCGTCAACACCATGGATTCCATGATCGGCCACCGCACCGAGAAGTACCGGGCTTTCGGCATGACGGCGGCGAGGCTGGATGACGTGCTGAACCTGATCCCGGCCAGGCTGACCGGGTTGTTCCTGGTCCTCGCCGCCATCTTCGTGCCGACGGCCAACCCGTGGAACGCGCTCAAGGCGCTGCTCAGGGACTCCGGGAAACACCGCTCGCCCAACGCCGGCTGGTGCGAAGCGGCCATGGCCGGCGCGCTGAACATCGCACTGGCCGGACCGCGGCGCTATTCGAACCGGGTCATCGACGACGCCTGGATGGGCGACGGTACCGCCAAGGTGCGGGTCAAGGACATCGACCGGGCGCTCTACATGTACATCGTCGCGTCCCTGGTCAACGCGGCGTGGCTGGGGGCGATCGCGGTTATTCGGTTTGATATTCTTTGAACATAATCGGGAAACTATTCAGGCACGTAAACCGGGACATCCCGGTGGTCGTAAAGCCACTGATCTGCTTGTCCCCTCACCTTTTCCCGATGATCAGCAGGTATTTCGTTCAAGAATTCTTCGAATTTCTCGCGTCTTTCACTTTTTCCTTTTGTCCACTTTACCATCTCATCGCGAAATTCTTTGGAGATGATCGTCAGTTCACCTTTCGATGTGCGCCTTGAAATCTCTGTAAACATTTCATCAACAACTATCGAGCCGATTAAAAGCCATTTTGCGGCCTGGCTGGGATCTTTGGAAACGCCTTGCCCATAGTAGAAGATGTCCGCCAGGCCGATGATGGCAAGCGCGTGTGGACACCCCCATTAACCTCGCCAATTTGGCGGTTTTGTGATTCGATGGCTTTCCGAGGGGGATGCCATGAAACAGCTTGGATTTTTCGACCTTCCGGATCATATGCGACGTCTGTCTGAGACCGGCGATCGGCTGGAAGAGATGTTGCGGGTTATT
>Ga0209561_1000168_pt1 | contig 18868 bp, 19 predicted proteins | sample WorMettrBAHAMAS2_FD_187393 | JGI IMG/M metagenome (GOLD analysis project Ga0209561, IMG submission 187393) | Marine gutless worms symbiont microbial communities from Max Planck institute for Marine Microbiology, Germany - Inanidrilus... | ecosystem: Host-associated > Annelida > Digestive system... | reverse complement strand
ATCCTCAAGGCACTCCGGAAACAGCGTCGCTTGGTCCCGTGCCACCCCTTCTACAAAGCGCTTCATCCGATCCCCCGCAAAGACTGCACGGGAATCCTAAACGTATTCGCGTTTTCACACAGCCAGGGTCACCAGGGGTCCCGGAGGTCGAGCACGATGATGGTCTGGTGCTGAAGGTGCAGCCGACCCCGATCCGGCACAATGCCCGGAGCGCCCGCGCCCGGCTTTCTCCTTCCCGCGCAAGGCCATTCCTTGCTATAGCCTCAGGCCAATGAGCCTGATCACCACGACCGCCGATCTGGAGGACTTCTGCGCCCGCCACGCGGGCACACCGTACGTCGCGGTCGATACGGAGTTCATGCGCGAACGCACCTTCTGGCCGGTGCTGTGCTTGGTGCAGGTGGCGGGGGCGGATGAGGCGGTGGGCATCGACGCGCTCGCCGATGGCATTGATCTGGCGCCGCTGTTTCGGCTGATGGCGGCGCCGGAAACGGTGAAGGTGTTCCACGCCGCCCGCCAGGACCTGGAAATCTTCCACCACCTCGCCGGAAAGTTGCCGACGCCGGTCTTCGATACCCAGGTGGCGGCCATGGTCTGCGGATTCGGCGACCAGGTCGGTTTCGAGACGCTGGTCTCCAAGCTGGCCCGGGCCCGGCTCGACAAGACGTCACGGTTCACCGACTGGTCGGCACGGCCTCTTTCCAAGCGACAGATCGACTATGCGCTCTCCGACGTCATCCACCTGCGCCCGGTCTACGAGAAGCTGAAAGGGAAGCTGGCGAAGAACGGCCGCGCCGAGTGGCTGGGCGAGGAGATGGCGGTGCTCACCGACCCCGCCACCTACGAGGTCGACCCGGAGGCCGCGTTCCGGCGAATCAAGAGCCGCTCGACGAACGGCCGTTTTCTCGCCGTGCTTCGGGAACTGGCGGCGTGGCGGGAGCGCGAGGCGCGGATCCGCGACGTGCCCCGCAACCGGGTGATGCGCGACGAGGCGCTGATGGAGATCGCCCATCACCTGCCGCAGAAAGCGGCCGAACTGGCTCGCACACGGGGCCTCGGCCGGGGGTTCGCCGAAGGACGCATGGGTGCCGAGGTCCTCGCCGCGGTCGCCCGAGGCATCGCCGTCCCCGAGAACGACTGGCCGAAACCCGTGCTCAAGCCCGATATCCCCAGGGGAACAGGTCCCGTCGCCGACCTGCTCAAGGTGCTGTTGAAGATGAAGTGCGACCAGCATGATGTCGCGCAGAAGTTGGTCGCCTCGTCCGCCGACATCGACCAGATTGCCGCGCTCGGGGCGGACGCCGACGTGTCCGCCCTCCACGGTTGGCGTCGGCAGGTTTTCGGAGAAGACGCCCTTCGCCTGCGGGAGGGAAAGACGGCACTCACCCTCGACGGCCGAAAGCTCGTCGTCGTCGACCGTCCGCCGTCGCGTTCCAGGTAGCGTTCACATCGTTCCTGCCAGCCTCCGTTCGACATGTCGTGAACCAAGAGTTACGCTGTACGTGGTGACTATCAACCAGGGGGCTGACCATGAAGGCGATCCTGCTGCTGACGGGCGGCGGTCCGATGGTGATCCTGACATCTTTTCCCTCGGCAACCGACGTCGGCCTGCTCAAGAAGCTGGACTACAAGGGCATCGACAAGTTCATCGCTTATGACATCCCGCTCGACCTGGCAAAACAGCGCTACGGCACGCACTTCGCCGTGGTCGCCGGCGACCTGCACGAAACGGACGATCTTCGCGTTCTCGACTACAACGGCGCCCGCGCCTTCAGGCTGTTCCGTTTCGCCGAGCTGGGACAGCCGACGATGCACGAATCCGACGGCGGGCACGAAGGGGCTGGTTCCGAAGTGCGGGGGGCCGACGACCTCCAATAGGCGGCAGTCTACCGATCCTGCCGCGGCTGCCGAAAGACCTCGCGCCTCCGGGCGTGAAGCAAGACACCATAGGCATCCCACGGCACGATCTTGGGCTCGGCAAGGAGGTCGTCGGCGGACATCAGCCGCATTTCCGCACCCTCTTGAAGAACCATGGAGTCGACATCGGCCTCGGTGATCGGCACCTCGAAAAAGGTTACCTGGGTCGGCGGCACGTCGAGCTGGGGCAGGACGTAAGCCGATTCGGAAAACCACACGACTTGTCCGGGGGAGAACCTCAGCTCCTCGAAAAGCTCCCGATGGATTGCCCGCCTCGGGGATTCGCCATCCTCCACGCGGCCGCCGAACACGCCCCAGTGGTCGGGAACCAGCAAATGGGGAAAGTCGTCGCGCAACTGCATCAGGTAGCGGCCGTCGGCGGTGACGAGGAGCGCGCGGGCGTCGCGGAGCACGCAAGGTTCTCGGACAAGCACACCGCCGTCGTTGTTCTCGGCGATCATCCGACGTTCCGTTGAACCGGGTGTGCCGGCACACCGGCGACCCGGGCGCGGTCGGCGACGTCGGCCAGCACCACGGCGCCGGCGCCGATGATGGCCGCCTCGCCGACCGCGATCCCCGGAAGGACGACAGCTCCCGCGCCAACCAAAGCCAGCGGACCGACCGAAGCGGCGCCGAGAACCGTTGCAGACGGCCCAATCAGGGCGTGATCGCCGATGCGGCAATCGTGCTCGATGACGGCGGCAGTGTTGATGACGACATTGTCGCCGATCTCCGCGCCGGGATTTACCGACGCGGCAGCGGCGACGAACGTGCCGACACCGATCCGCGCGTGTTCGGACACGACTGCCGAGGGATGAACCACGGTCAAAGCATTGAGTCCCGCTTTCCGTCCCCGAGCGAACAGGCGCTGGCGGGGGACGTTGTCGTCGCGAGCGCCGAGACCGACGACAAAGTGACCGAAGCCACGTTGTTGGGCCTCGGCGAGGACGACGTCGTCGCCGATGACCGGATGTCCCAGCACGTCCGTCCCTACGCGACCTCGATCGGCATCGACGATCGCGATGCGCGCGGCGATTGCCGAGGCGGTGAGGGATTCGACGACTACCTTGGCGTGTCCTCCACCGCCAAGGACCAGACATGCAACGCCCTGCTTCGAGGTCAGCGGCATCGTTCAGGTGTAGGAACAGGAAACGGCGGCCGCATGGGGCCGCCGTCGAAACCGTTCGCTGCGCCGGTCACTTCGAGAGTGAACCGGTCATCGTCGCTCTTCAGGCGCCTGCACCTTCGAGCAGACCTTCGGCGATCTGCAAGTTGACGTTGATCAGGGTGTCCAGAACCTGCGCCGGCATGGTGACGCCCTGGCTCAATGTCGTGTCGGTGACGAACTTGCTCAGCTTGACCAAGTTGTCTCTCGTTTCCGCCGGAAGCGTGTTGTCGTCGCGGCTGATCAAGGTCCGGATGGCGACCCAAACCTCAACATTGTGGTCGAGCGCCGAGGCCAACGCACCCTGGTCTCCTCGCGCCTGATCCAGCATCACCGCCGCTTCCGACAGTCCGTAGGCGTCTTCTTCGCGCGCACTCATCTGTCCGCCAGCGGCCCCACCCTGTTGTTCTGCCATCCTGGAGTCTCCTTGGCAGTTAATGCCACCCTCGACGGTGCCGGTACGCGGCGTTGTATGAGCGCTTCGACACCAAGTATCTCAATTACTTGGGAGGATACCCCCTGGATTCAGAAAGTGCAATTGGGATGAAAAGCGTGTTCTGTAGACAAATATCGGATTCGCTAGGTCGCCTACAGGAAGTTTCCGAGGCTCAATTGTTTGACTCGCGAAAGTACCTGGAACGACGCTTCCAGCGCCTGCTGGTCGTCGAGCAGGCGCGTGATCGCGTCGAGGGGATCGATGTTCTCGGTCGACGCAATGCGTTCTTCAAAGAATGAAATCAAGCTGTTATGCCGTTCGTTGGTCTGGTCGATCAGCACCCGCTGAAAGCCGATATCGCGTTCCACACCCGTCATGTTGCTGGACAGCTCAGTGCCGAATGGCGGTGGTGTCGTTGACTGGGTAATTTCGAGGGAGGAGTTGAGCAGGAACAGCGCCTGTTCGATGCGCTCGGGATGCTGGTCAAGCCCGCCGTTGGTGCCGAACACGCCTTGCGCGATGATGCCCATTGCGCGAATCGCCTTCTCGAACGCCGCATCGGAAGCGTTGAGGTCGATGGTGAAATCACGGTCCTTGTCGACGCGATGGGTCACGTTGACGTTGTCGCTATTGTAGTAACTGGACGCCGTAATCGTTGCGCCGGTCTCGGTCCCGTTGGCGACTGTATTGGTGACGGCGATGGTCGTGGCGCCAACGGTCAGGTTGCCGTCAATGGTGATGGTGTCGCTGCCGTTGTTGCTGACCACGGTATAGGTGCCGTCGTTGCCCAGCACGCTGCCCGAGATGGTGATCGTCGAGCCGACACTGAGACTGGCCAGGGAACCGGCGGTGGCCGCCTGGATGGTGTCCGTCCCGGTGATTGTCAAGTTGCCTGTCGTCGTTTGAGGCAGAGTGACATCCGTTTCGACGTGGGCGGCCCGGGACACCGGATACACCACCGAATCGCCATCGTAGGCCGTTTGGAAGGCGGTGAGCGTAGTCAGGTTCAAATCGACGGGCAGGTCGGTGACGCGGGCCCCGCCGTAAAGGAACCGGCCGTCGATGTCGATGTTGAGGTCGGTTTGCAGGGACGTCAAAGCCCGGAACGCAGCTGACTGCACATCGAGGACCCGCTGCTCGTCGGTCAGGCCGTGCTGTTCGTACTGAAAAACGGCCTCGCGGAAGTCGCGGATCGTCTGGGTGATGTTCGCGGTGACGGTCTCCGAGGTCTCCAGGCGCAGGTCCATCAGTTCGTTGTTGGTGACGAAACGCTCGAGCTGATCGCGGGTATTTTCCATGTTGAGCAGCCGCTGCGCCTGGGTGGAGATCCCGGCGTAGTCCTGAGACTTCTTCTCGCTGGCAACCTGGACCTCGGCCTCCTGCAAGCGCCGCTGCGTCTTGAACAGGAAGCTCAGAAGTTCGTTGGTCGAGGCGAGATCGGCGACGCGGCTCATCGGTCAGCTCCTTCGGTGTCGCTACAGGACCGCCTGATCGAGGGCGTCGAACATATCCTTGACGACCGCGATGACGCGGCTCGACGCGGTAAACGCCTGCTCAAACAGGATCAGGTCCGACAGTTCCTCGTCGACGTTGACGCCCCGCAGGTTGTCGGACTTTGCCTGCAGACTGTCGACCAGGCCCCGCTGGAACTCGAGGTCTGTTTCGTTGAGGTTGGCGGCGGTGGCGTTGCCGGACACGATCGCCGCCGCGTGGTCGGTGAAGGTGGTCGAGATGTTGGAGATGGACCCGGCGGCGTCGAACGTGTTGCTGGACGTCATCACCGCGACCCACTCCTGGATCACCGTGTCATCGCCGACGCTGACGAAATACTCGCCGGCCGCACCGCGGTTGGTATCGAACTGAATGGCGCCGCGGGCGACGAGCGTCGGGGTCGCCTCAATGTCGGTGCGCACGGACAGCGAGCTCGCCACCCGCACGTCGGCCGAATGCATGCCGGTGTTGGTGAGGAACGTGTTGCCTGCGGCCTGGGTGACGGTGATCGCCGTGCCGTCGTCGGACGAGATGCGCAGGCGTTCGCCTGCCCCGTCGGGAACCACCGAAGCGGTGACGCCCGTTACCGTGTTGTTGATGGTCGAGGCAATGGTCGACAGGCTGTCGCCGGCCGTCACCGCGGCGGTGCCGATGAGGCCCGAGGCGCCGCGGAAGGTCAGCGTCGCCGCTCCGGCCGCAGTGAACGTGGTCGCCATGACGTTCGTCTCGTGAACGTTGTCGACCAGGCTGTCGGTGAAGAAATCGTTCAGCCCGAAGAAATGCGAGAACCCGTTGACCGTCTCGTCTGTGGTGGCGTCGGCATTGGCGTCGAATTGGATCGTGGCGTCCTGGCGGGCGCTATTGGTGGCGGTGGCGGCCTCGTCACGGAATGCGAGGTTGCGCCCGGCGGTGGTCACGGTGATCTGCAACGCCCCGTTGACCAGGGTGGCGGTGCCGTCGGCGCCGAGGAACGTGTTGATCGCCGTCACCACGTCGTTGACGGTACCCGAAGCGCCACCCAGCAAGGTCCGCAGCGTATTGGTGCTCACCACGTCGCCGTTGTCATCGAACAGCGCGATCGTGGTGTCTGTGGTTCCGCCGAAGGTGACCGTCGAGGTGGCCGGCTCGGTGAACGCGCGCGTGCCGGTCAGGCTCTGGGAGCCGGGGAACGACAGCCCGCGGTTGTGGACCTGGTTGACGGCGTCGCGCAGCTCGGCGGCGAGTTCGTCCATCTCGCTCTGAAGATCGGGCAGCACGTGGTCGCGGAGCTGGACGAGGCCGTACATCTCACCGCCCCGAAGCTCGGTCGTGATGTCGTTGCCGGTGATCTGGGTGCCGACAAAGATGCCACCGAAGTCTCCTTCGGCGTGGGTTGTCGTCGGCGTGACATTGGCGGCCGGCGAGTGCGTGAGAACCCCGGGCACGTTGTCGACGAGCGTTCGCCCCGCCTCGGTGAACACGACAATGTCGCCATCGGATCGCCGGAAAGTACGAATATCGACCAGTTCGGAGAGACGGTCGACGGCCCGGTCGCGTTCGTCGAGCAGGTCCGTCACCCGCAGGTTGACGGTCGAGTTGCGGATGATCTTGTCGTTGAGATCGCCGATCCGCGTCACCAGGTCGTTGATCTCGTCGACCGCCGCGGCGATGGCGACGTCGGCCTGCTGCCGGAGGTCCTGGAGGGTCTCGCTGGCTTGCTGGAACATCCGCGCCACTTCGGTGCCCCAACGCACGGCTTCGCGTTGCTCCAGGGATTTGTCGGGGGTGAAGGCCAGGGACTCGAGGGCTTCGGCGAAGTTGTTGATGATGTGGGCGATGGACGAGTCGTCCTCCGGACTGCCGAACACCTCCTGCATGCGGGCGAAGTAGGTTTCCTGGACGTCGAGGGATTTGAAGCCGGTGAGCTCAAGCCGCAGGCTTTTCAGCAGCCCCTCGTCGACACGGCGCGTCAACTCCGAGATCTGCACCCCGGCGCCGGAACCGGCGAGCACACGTTCCTCGAAGTTGACGATCGTGCGCGAGTAGCCGTCGGTGTTGGCGTTGGCGATGTTCTGGGCGACGAAGTTGAGCGCCGACTGATTGGCGAGCAGGCCGCTCTGCGCCGTCCGCAGGGCCAGGGTAATGTCGCCAGCCATATGTATTTCCCCTTCTGGTTTCAGCCCCTCGAACTAGAGCGATCGATCGAGCGACAGAGGTGCCGCGGCCGTCGCTTGGCGGGCGTTGGCGGCGACATTTCCCGCACGGGAGTACGTGCCCGGACCGATGTTCATGTCCTTGGCGGCGTCGACGATCGCCTCCATCAGATGGCGGCCGGTCTCCATGGCGATCCGCAGCAGACGTTCGTTCTCCACCATCAATCCGGTGGCGCGCTCGCCAATTCCGGCCAATCGCTGCCGCAGATCGTCGTCGATGCCGCCAAGGGCCGGACCGGCCTCCTTCATCGCTTCGACCTTGGCTTCGTAGGCCCGTGCGGCGGTCGCCTTCTCTTCCGTCAGGTCCATGAGCGCCGCCCGGTCGTGCTCGCGCAGGGCGCGGTTTTCGCGGGCGAGAACATCGGCGAGGTGCGACAACGCCGCGATCACGTCCGATACTCGTTTGGCGGCAAGTGTTTCGGCGTTCATGGCGTCGGAGCCTCCTCGTTTTCTTGCATGCGAAGGACTTCGCGAATGACCGCATCGGCGATGCCGATTCCGCCGTTGTAGGCGATGGCCTTGCCGTACTCATCCACCTGCATCGTCCGCCACATGTCTTCGGCGTAGCCGGCGCCGAAGGGCTCTTCGGCAGTCAGGTTGGCGAACATCGGTTGGAACGCCTGGCTGAGGAAGAAGGACTCGAAGTCGACGGCGACGCGCCGCAGGTGTTGCATGTCCATGTCGGCGCCGACCTTGGGCGGTGTCCCCTTGCCGGCCATGAGGGCGGTTTGGGCTTGTAGGGCGAGTCCGGCGTCCATCATCACATCACCTGGATTTCGGCCTGCAGCGCACCGGCCGCCTTGACCGCCTGGAGGATGGTGATGAGGTCGCGGGGCCCGATGCCGAGCGCGTTGAGTCCGTTGACCAGATCCTGCAGCGTGATCCCGGATTCGACCACGGTCAGGCGCTGTTCTTCGCCTTCTTCCACTTCGATGTCGGTTCGGGCGACGGTGGTCGTCGTGCCGACTTCGGCGAAAGGACCCGGCTGCGATACCTGCGGCGTCTCGGTGATACGGATGGTCAGGCTGCCCTGGGCAATGGCGACGGTGCTGATCTGCACGTTCTCGCCCATGACGATGGTGCCCGACTGTTCGTCGATGACGACGCGCGCCAACTGGTCCGGTTCGATGCGGAGCTGTTCGATATCGGTCAGCAGGTTGACGACATTGCGGCGATAGCGCGCAGGAACCGTTAAGTCGATGGTCGACGGATCGCTGGGCCGCGCCGCTGCCTCGCCGAGGAACGCGTTCACCGCCTGGGCGATGCGGCGCGCCGTCGTAAAATCGGGGTTGCGCAGGTTCAGCTGCACCGAGTCCATGTTACCAAGCTCGAATCCAACCTCTCGCTCGACGATGGCGCCGTTGGCGATGCGGCCGCTGGTTGGCACACCCTTGGTCACCGTCTCGGCGGCGCCCGCGGCGGCGAAACCGCCGACCGCAAGCTGTCCCTGGGCGACGGCATAGACCTCGTTGTCAGCGCCGTGCAGTGGAGTCACCAACAGCGTCCCGCCGAGCAGGCTCGATGCGTCGCCAAGGGCACTCGTCGTCACATCGATACGCGCACCCTGGCGGGCAAAGGGCGGCAGCATCGCGGTCACCATCACGGCGGCGACGTTGTTGGACTGGATACCGGCCTCGGTCGGCTTGATGCCGAGCCGCGCCAACATCGCGAGAAGGCTCTGCTGCGTAAATCCGCCAGCGGTGAGGGTATCGCCGGTGCCGTTAAGACCGACGACCAAGCCGTAGCCGACCAGCATGTTGTCGCGGACGCCTTCGAAGTCGACGATGTCCTTGATCCGCGACGCACCCTGGGCCGATGTCGCCGAAATCGCGAGAAGAACGGCAAGAAGCGCCGCGGCGAACGTCCGCGCAATGGCGCCGGTCGGCGAAGGCGATGTGTTTGTTGATCCCGTTCGGTTCATTGTTCCTGTCCAGAAATGTTGATTCGCCATGCCTTGGTTGTGGATGTGCGAATTCCGTGCCAAACCTTCTTCCCGGTTAACTACTTGAAAAAGCAACGGTTTGATCCGATCGGCGTGCCGAAACGGCAACGGAAGGGTCGGTATTGGCGGTCCAGAGCAGAAGATTTTGCCGGGCGGCGGCGACGTTGCCGGCCGATGGTCGGTGTCGCCTCAGGCCCGCCACTTGGCCGGCCACGTCGTCGTTCAGCGATCAGCGGGGATCGGCGGGCTGGAACTGGGCCCTAGCGCTTGAGGTCGCGGGCGACCTCGGTCATCTCGTCGACGGTGCGGAACACCGTCGTGTTGAACGTGTAGACGGTCTGGGTCTTGATCATATTGGTGAACTCCTCGCCGATGTCGGCGTTGGAGATCTCCCTGGCATTCGGATTGAAGGTCGCGAAGCCGCTGACCCCGGCGGCGACAACATTAACGTTCCCCGAGTCCAGGGACTCGACGTAGACATTGCCGTTGCGCGCCTCGAGGCCGTCGATGTTGATGAACTCGCCGAGGGCCAGCTTGTAGATCTTCCGGGTCTGACCAGAGTCGAACTCGGCGATCACATGGCCCTCCGTATCGAAGGTCACGCGGCGCATGTCGGCGGCCTCAAATCCGTCGCGGACGAAGTTAAACGTGGTCAGGCTCTGGTCACTGGCGAACTGGGTCAAGGTGTTGAGATCGAGAGTAAATGAAGACGTTCCTCCGTTGGTGAAGTTGGCAACAACGGAGGATATTGCAGCGTCATCGATCACGCCATCGGATCGAAAGCGCAGGGGTTTTGCGGTAAGACCCGGACCGCTGATTGTCGCTCCATCGGTATCGGTTTCGTCGGCAACCAGCGGTGTGGTCGCGCTGAGCGTCACCGAGGATCCGTCGAGAGAAACTGATTCGACCGTGTAGCTGCCGTTGTTGCTCGTCGTGTTGCTGACCGCAATCACGTCGCCCATGGTCAATGTCGTGAACACGCCCGGGACGGCGGCGCCAGTGGCTGATGTCCGAACGGTGATTGTGTTCGCGCCGGTGGCGAATACGACATCTTGGGTGGACGGAGCATTGTAGTTGAAGTCCTGTGACGGCGTGATGAGGAACGTGTCACCCGGTACGCCATTCAGGTCCAAGTCCCAAACGTTGGCCCCGCTCTTGGTAAACCGCGTCGTTATCGTGTGCCTGGCGCCGAGATCGTCGAAAATGTCCATGTTGAAGATTTCTGAATCTCCAACCGCGTCATCGGCCGGCAGGTTGAGGGTGAGCGTAGCCATCGTCGTCGCTTCACCGGCCGCAGTGAACACGTAGGGATCGATCCGCAGGGAACTTAGGTTGTCGCCACTGCTGGGGAACGTTCCATCGGCGTTGGGCAGCCACCCTTGGACCAAAAGGCCGTTCTTATCCGCAAGATAGCCTTCGCGCGTTGTGAACGGGTTTCCGTCGTCGCCGGTCACGGTGATCTGGGCGCCCAGCACCATCTGAAAACTGCCGTCGCGGCCGTAGAACCGTTCGCCGCTGCCGTCGATCTGATCTTCGAGAATGAACATGCCCTGGCCGCTGATGGCCACGTCGAGATCGCGCGTGGAGGACTGGATGAGTCCCTGCTGGCTGATGCGCTGGAAGTCCTTTGGCTTGGCGCCGCCGATGTCCGAGTGGACGCCGAGACGATTTGGATTGGCGAAGGTATCGGTAAGGATCGTCTGGAAGTGCGTGTCGGTTTTCTTGTAGCCACCGGTGGTGACGTTGGCGACGTTTGTGCCGATGGTCGCCATGGCGTGGGACTGGCTCATGATCCCAAGCACGCTGGGACTGAACAGGCCGTAGATACTCATCCCTGACCTCCGGTTACCGATTCCCGCGGGCGCACCGCGCCCTCCGATGTTCAAAGCAAGAAGGGTGCCAGCGCTGTGGTGTCGTTAGCGTCTTGAATTGAAAAGATTTTGCGTTGGCGTCATCGAGCTGGCCCGGATGACACCGGGCGGACGTTGCGCGCTAATGGGTAAGAATTGCCCAGTGATCGGAGAACCACTCAGTCGTCGGCAAAGACGAACGCGTGTTCCGGGTCGACGTGCACCGCAACTTCGGTCCCGACTTCGGGCAGAAACACACCGGGGACCAAAACCTGCAGCGGTTCGTCGATACCGGCAATGGCGACGCGAAGATGGCTGGCGCGACCAAGCAACCGCGCGGCAACGACCGATGCCCGTACGCCAGCGGGCGGCACGTCGTCGGAGTGCTTGTCCAATTCTGAAACCAACAAGCCTTCGGGGCGGACCAGCACGGAGGCTATTTCTCCATTGCCGAGCCCGTCGGCGGGATAGACGCCCAGCGGGCTTTCGATGCGCCCGCGGTCGACCTTGGCGACAACGCGGTTCAACGGCCCGAACAGGCCAGCGACGAAAGCGTCGGCCGGGTGAAGGTAGATGTCGGCCGGCGATCCCGATTGAATGATGCGGCCTTCGTTCATCACCAGAAGGCGGTCGGCCATGAACATCGCTTCCTCGGGATCATGCGTCACCATCAGCGTCGTTACCCGGGTGTCGCGCAGCAGATCAAGCGTCTGCTCGCGGACCTGGGCGCGGCGTGTAACGTCGAGATCCGAGAAAGGCTCGTCGAGCAGCAGAACCTTCGGTTCAGGTGCCAACGCTCGAAGCAGCGCGGTCCGCTGTTGCTGGCCACCGGACAGCGTATGCGGATAGGCACTGGCGAGGCCCTCCATGCCCATGCGCTCGAGCGCGAGGAATATCCAGTTCTTCCGTTCCGCGGGGCGATCGACGATGCCGAAGGCAATGTTGTCGAGGATGGTCAGATGCGGAAACAGCGCGTAGTCCTGGAACATCAGACCGCAATCTCGTTCCTCCGGCGGCGTGTGGTGACGGTTTGTTCCGTCGGCAACGATGCGGTCTCCCACAATGATACGCCCACGGAGCAGGACTTCGAGCCCTGCGGCCAGCCTTAGGAGCGTCGTCTTGCCGCAGCCCGACGGTCCCAGCAGGCAGGCGACCTCGCCGGCAACGACGTTCATCGATACCTCGCGAACGACGTCCACGGTCCCGTAAGCGTGCGAGACCTCTTCGAACCGCAGGTCGTTCATTAGCGCGGCGCCGATTGGCCCGGCCGCGCCCGCCGGATCGCACTGCTCAGCAGGATCACCGGCACAATCCCGGCAAGGACGATGGCCAGCGCTCCGGGTGCGGCTTGTTCCAGGAGTTCGTCGGAGGCGAGCTGATGGACATACGTCGCCAGGGTTTCGAAATTGAACGGCCGCAGCAACATGGTCATCGGCAGTTCCTTCATGCAGTCGACGAAGACGAGAAGCCCCGCCGTCAGCAGACTGCCGCGAAGCATGGGCAAATGCACGGTCTTCAGCGTCCGGCCCGGCCCGGCGCCCAGCGTACGAGCCGCTCCGTCGATAGCGGGCGTGATCTTGGCGAGGGCGGATTCCATTGTGCCCAGCGTCAATGCGAGGAACCGGATGACGTAACCGAAGATCACCGCCGCAACTGTACCGCTCAACAGGAGGCCTGTCGAAATCCCCACAGTCCGGCGGAGGAATCCGTCGATGGCATTGTCGAGCCCGGTCAGCGGAATCATCACGCCGACCGCGAGCACGGCCCCCGGGACGGCATAGCCGGCACCGGCGAAACGTGCTGCGGCTTTAAGGACCCGGCCCCCATCAAGGCGCATGCCGTAGGCCAGTATGATCCCCAGTGCAAGCGCCAGTACCGCCGCCGCAGTCGCCAATCCGATGCTGTTGAATGCGTAGGACAGGAAATCTGGGTTGGTGACGGCGGTCGGATCGCTCGCCGAGTAGATGGCGAGCATGCCCGCTGGAAGAAGAAATCCGAGGCCCACGGGTGCGAGGCAGGCAAGCGTTGCAAGCCAGCCTTGAAGGCCGCGCAGTCGGCGGTTCGGCAAAGCCCGGTAACGGCTAGTCGTATGGTGATAGCGTTGTCCGCGCCGTGCCAGCCGCTCGGCGGTGATCAGCACGAGGACGAACATCAGCAAGACAACGGCGAGTTGGGCCGCGCCGGCCGTGCTGTTCATGTTCAGCCACACGTCGTAGATGCCAGCGGTGAACGTGGCGACGGCGAAATAGTTGACGGTTCCGAAGTCGTTCAGTGCCTCCATCAAGGCCAGCGATACGCCGACGACCAGGGCCGGCCGCGCCAGCGGCAGTGCCACGCGCATCGCCGTCGCCCACGGGCCGCTGCCGAGGGTGCGGCTGACTTCCAGCACGCACACCGACTGTTCCGTCAGGCTGGCGCGCCCCAGCAGGTAGACATAGGGATAGAGAACCAGCGTCATCATCGAGATGGCGCCGCCCAGAGAGCGGATCTCGGGGAACCAGTAATCCTGGGGCCGGGTCCATCCGAAGACGTCGCGGAGCATCCCTTGGACCGGTCCCGCGTACTCCAAAAGGTCGGTGTAGACGTAGGCGATGACATAGGCGGGAACGGCGAGGGGCAGGAGCAACGCCCATTCGAAAACGCGCCGGCCGGGAAACCGGTACATGGTCACCAACCAGGCCGTGCCGGCGCCGATGACCAGGGTCCCGACGCCGACCCCGATCATCAGCAGGATGGTGGTACGGACGTAGTGCCCCAGAACCGTCGAGACGAGGTGCAACCAGATGTCGTCGCTCGGCGACATCGCGAGGTAAAAGATGGCGATGAGGGGTGCCGCGAGCAGCGAAGCAACCGCCAGCGCGCCAACGGACCAGGCGTTGGCGCGAAGATTGCGGATCAATCCGTGTGCCGGCGGGCCGGCGTGCGGCGGAGCGGAAGGAGCAACGGCGTCCACGTCAATCCTCGCCGGTCAGGACGAGCGGGTTCCGAAAACGCATGGGGCTGCGGCGTCGCCGCCGCAGCCCCGATACGGGTCGAAGCGATGTGGAGGGTTATGACCCGGATGCCAGGTCGTAGGCAACGCGGTCGACGAGCTTGGACGCCGCTTTGCGCCACTTGGCGACTTCGGCGAGGCCGACGGTGTCCGCCTTGAACGATCCCCAGGACGCCACCATCGGGTGCAGCGGCGTGCCATCCTTGACCGGATACTCGAGGTTCTGCTCGGCATAGAGTTTCTGGGCGAAGTCACCGGCCAGGAATTCCAGGAGCCGTACGGCATTCTCGCGGTTCTTAGCGCTCTTGGTGACCGCCGCGCCGCTGATATTGACGTGGCTGCCCCGGTCACCCTGGTTGGGGAAGACGATGCGCACGGCTTTCGCCCAGTCCTTCTGCTCGGGGTTTTTCTGGTTGGTCGCCATCTTACCCATGTAATAGGTGTTGGCGACGGCGACATCGCACACGCCTTCGTAGATGGCCTTAGCCTGCGCCCGATCGTTGCCCTGCGGCTTGCGGGCGAGGTTGTCCTTGACCGAACTCAACCATTTTTCGGTGGCCGCTTCGCCGTGGTGGGCGATCATCGAGGCGATCAGCGACACCATGTAGACGTGCTTGCCCGAACGGGTGCATACGCGACCCTTGAGCGCCGGCTTGGCGAGGTCCTCATAGGTTTCGGCCTCGCCGGGCTTGACCCGGTCTTTGCTGACGAAGAACACGCGGCCGCGCGTCGTCAATCCGTACCACAGGCCCTCGGGGTGGCGGTACTGTGCGAGGATCGTGCTTTCGAGAACGTTGGAGCGGACGGGCTGCAAAACGTCGGCCTCGACCATGTCGTGCAGCCGGCCGATGTCGACGGTCAGCACCGCGTCGGCCGGGCTGTTCATGCCCTCGGCCTTGAGCCTCTCGAGCATGCCCTTCTTCGCGTAGACGACATTGACCTTGATCCCGGTCTCGGAGGTGAACGCGTCGAGAAGAGGCTGAATCAGGAACGGTTGCCGATAGGAGTAGAGATTGACCTCCCCTGCCGCCGTTGCCGATGTGGCAAACACCGAGGCACCGAACAGTGCCAGCAGGCCCGCCCGCAACATGTTTCGCATTGTCGTGATCCTTCTGTCGTTGTCCGCACCTTCGTTTCGGCCACAGGCCCCGTCCACGGGCTTTTTCGCCAGACGCGTCTGGCAAGGCGCGGTAATGTCTTCTAGCCGACGATAGCGCTGCATTAGTGAAAATGCAAATCATTCTCGTTCGCAGTACGGGCGTCCACGCGGCGGCGCGGGGTAACGCGTGCGCTCCCGCCTCAACCACCTGTTAACTGCCCAGGAGTCACCATATAGTCTGGGAACGTGCAGGCACGTCGAGCGAGGCCGATAGGCCCATGAAGATACCCGCGGTCACACGGGGCGGAACCTCGGACGCGGCCCGGCGCAAAAAGGTGTCCGGTGGCCACGGGGCCGAGTTCGCCGATACCCTCCGCGAGGCGGCGGCACGAGGTGCCGGCGAGGTCGCGCAGGCGCCGGCGGCACAAGGGGTGAGCGCGGCATTTCTCGCCCATCAGGCCGACGATGCGGCGGAGGAGGGCGGCCGCGGCGCTGCCAGGCGCTACGCCGATGATATCCTCGAGCAGCTTGAAGAGTTGAGGCTTGCCCTTTTGGCCGGGCGAATTCCTGAGGATCGGTTGGCTCGAATAGCACAAGTTCTGCGCGTACGCCGCCAGGCAAGTTCCGATCCGGAACTAAATGCGATTATCGATGAGATTGAACTTCGCGCTCAGGTAGAGATTGCGAAGTTTTCCCGCGACCGCTAGCGGTCGCACGCGGTTCATGACCCAATCGGGTTGGGAACCATTTTATCCGCTTTTTTCAATATGTTGTGCGTAAATGCGCGAGAGAAAAAGCGCTTGCGACCGTTGGCGCGCGCAACTATATTCCGCGGCGTCGCAAACCGACCCGCACATCGCGGCAGCCCTTCCGTCGGCGGTTCGCCGAGAGGTTTGAGAGGAATGAACGTCACCTTGCCGCCCGACTATCGGCCCTCCGACGACGAGCCGTTCATGAATTCGGTCATGCTGGAATACTTCCGGCAGAAGCTGCTGGCGTGGCGCGCGGAACTCGTCGTTGAGTCCAACGAAACTCTGCACAGCCTTCAGGAAGGCGGTTTGTCCGAACCGGATATTGCCGACCGCGCATCCACCGAGACCAACCGCACACTCGAACTCCGCACCCGCGACCGTGCGCGCAAGCTGATCGCCAAGATCGACGAGGCGCTCGGACGCATCGAGAACGGCAGCTACGGCTACTGCGAAGAAACCCACGAGCCGATCAGCTTGTCGAGGCTGGAGGCAAGGCCGATCGCCACGCTGAGCATCGAGGCCCAGGAGCGTCACGAACGGATGGAGCGGACCCACCGCGACGATTAGACATCGCGTACTAGGCGGGTTTTGAATCTCACCAGAAAGGAACGGCCGGTGCGACGCACCGGCCGTCGAGTTGTCCAGGCTCCAATCGAACCTAGAACGGGAACACGATATCCCAGACCTGGGTTCCCCAGCGGGGTTGCTGAAGCTCGCTGAGCATGCCGCGGCCGCCGTAGGCGACGCGCATCTCGGCGATGCGCTCGTGGGTGATCGAGTTGTCGGTGCTGATGTCCTGTGGCCGGATCACCCCGGTGACCATCAGTTCGCGGAGCTCGGCATTCACGCGCACTTCTTGGCGACCCATGATCGCCAACGCGCCGTTCGGCAGCACCTGGGTAACGACGGCGGCGAAGGTCAGCTCGATGGATTCGCTGCGGTCGATCTCTCCGTCGCCACTCGTCTCGTGATCGGTGGAGAAGCTGAACAGCTCGCCGCCGGGGTTGATCGCCTGCGGCAATTTCTTCGCGAACTCCGCTTCGAGACCGAGCAGTGTGTCGATGTTCTGAGTCTCTCCGTCGTCGCGGGCACGTTCGGTCTTGTTCTCCAGTTCGGCTTTGTCGTCGATGGTCAGCCGCACGGTCAGGATGTCGCCGACTTCCTTGGCGCGGATGTCTTTGAAGAAAACTTTGGCACCGGGCCGCCAGAGCGAATTGGGGTTGTCTTCGGGGCTCACGGGCGCCGGCATCGGCAGGCTGACCGGGCGGTAATCCGGTTGGGCAACTGGGTTGGTGATTTTGCTCAGTTCCGGACCATCACCCACTTCCGAGAGGCGTGTGATGGTATTGCAGCCGGTAATGCCGAGAACCAGGGTGCTCGCCGTTGCCAGGGTCACCGCGTGGCGTCCGATTGTCGTCTTCATGATCGATCTCCTAGTTCATCGCCAAGTGGCCGGTGGGCTTCACTTCGGCCCATCCTGGTCCGGTCACGACAGCTTCGACGATGGTGCTGCTGTCGGCGTTGGAGATGCGAATGACATCGCCGCGCGCGCCGTCCTGCATCGACTTGCCCTGGGCCGTCAGAGTCATGTTGCGGACCTTGAGCATCATCGTTACGAGGCTTCCCTTTGGGACCAGAATTGGCCAGCGAACTTCGGCGGTGCGAACCGGAGCGCCGGCGCGCATGCCCCGAACAGGCGTGCGGCCGAGCAAGTCCTCTGCGTTGAGAATTGTGTCGCGCGGAAGGCGCCCCGAGCGGAACCGCACCCATTCGATATCGGCGGGGCCGATGACGTCACCGCGCAAGATGCGCCGTGCCAGGACGGGCACTTCGGCGACCCTGTGCACCCGTCCGGTCACATGGACACGAGGCGCCGAGGAGTCGTTGGCCGGGGCGGCGATGACCGCCGAGAACCGGCGTGTCCGCGGATCATAGACGACATCGTCGACGCCCACGGTTGGCGCCTCATCGGCGGCCACATGCAGCCTGAAGTTCCGGTTGCCGAGCTGGATCTCGTTGCGGCGGGCATCCACTCCGCGCTCGACCAGCGCCGCGAGGATGTGATCCTTGATCTCGGATCTTTCGATGGCGATGCTGTCCCGTTCGACGACGGCTTGATCTTGCAGCGTCATTGGACGCCACTTCAGACCATGCCGGCGGGCGACGTAGTACAGCCATCGGGCGTCGAACACCGCCCGCCTTCCCGGCGCCGGTGCGTAGGCCACGCGGGCGTTGGCCAATTCGCCAATGTTGGCGAACAGGTCGCCGAGGCGAATGACGTTTGAGTTCACGATCACCTTCTCGCGCAACAGGACGGCGCGCGGCGGTTCGGCGAGGCCGTCGTCGGTCCCGGCGTCGGCGCCGGTGACCGCCATCGCCACCAGGAGGCTGGCCAGGATGGCCCCGATGATTGGGGATTTCATCGCCACCTCCCTACCTCAGGTTGGTCAGGGTGCCCATCATCTCGTCGGATGTCTGGATCACCTTGGAGTTCATTTCGTAGGCGCGCTGCGCCGAGATCAGATTGGTGATCTCTTCCACGGCATTGACGTTGGACGTCTCGAGAAAGCCCTGAAGGATGGTCCCAAACCCGGTGTCCTGAGGGCTGCCGGTGGTTGCTGCCCCCGATGCCGGCGTCTCCAGATAGAGGTTGCTGCCGATGGCCTCGAGGCCCGGTTCGTTGGGGAATGTGGCGATCTGCAGCTGGCCGACGTTCTGCAAGGCCACCTGGCCCTGCAGCTTGACCAGAACTTCGCCCGCCTGATTGATGGTCACGTCGACCGCGTTGTTGGGAACGGTGATGCCGGGCAGCACCGTGTAACCGTCGTGGGTGACGATCTCACCGTCGGCGTTGAGCTGAAATGTGCCGTCGCGAGTGTAAGTGTCTGTCCGGCAAGTTAACGGTTTTTTTAGAATAGGTCATGATTGAAGAGGGCATCTTCTGATTTTTGTGGAGGGATGCCCGATGTGGACAGTCGAGAACCGCGCGCTTTACGACCGCAAGGGTGGTCGCTATCCGAGCGACCTGACGG
>Ga0209561_1000163_pt1:0-17500 | contig 19181 bp, 17 predicted proteins | sample WorMettrBAHAMAS2_FD_187393 | JGI IMG/M metagenome (GOLD analysis project Ga0209561, IMG submission 187393) | Marine gutless worms symbiont microbial communities from Max Planck institute for Marine Microbiology, Germany - Inanidrilus... | ecosystem: Host-associated > Annelida > Digestive... | reverse complement strand
CCTGAAGGTCGCAGGTTCGAATCCTGCCCCCGCAACCAAATTAGCCCGTAAACTCAAAGAGTTACGGGCTTTTGGTTTTGAGGCGGCCTCCCCGCAATATTCATGTCAACGCTGTGTCAACAAGGCCGTGGTGGGGAATGGCATGCAACAGCCGTTCGTCTGGTGTCACGAGCCAGTTCGATTGTTGTATGTTTGATCACAGCGAGGGGCGAAGGCAGCATTTGCAAGGCAGGCCGATTCGACCTAATGGTTAGGAAGCATACGAAACATGGAATACCTCCTAAAGGTCCGATCCGAAATCTACGATCAGTTTCACGGGTCATCGGCCGGCCCAAACCATTTCTTCCAACCTCAGAACGCGGACGCGTATGCTGCCTATTACACTTCAATGTACCTAATTCAGGATACTGGCGAAGCAGTGGCGGCTCATATGGATCGCGGCTTTTCGACTGACCCAATGTGCGCCTACCTTGAATTCTGGGGCGTAATGCAGGCAATCGATATCCAGCAAGATGCGATTTTCCAGATACATCAGGCCGTCGTTGGGAGTCCTCCAACTATTCAGGCCGAATCGTCTTGGTCGAGCCTTCGCGATACGCGTCATCTGTGTGCTGGTCACCCCGCGAACCGATCCCACGGCGTACCCGCTCCGCAGCGGACGTTCATGGGCCGTTCCTTCGGCGAGTATGGCCGAATTCAGTATGAGATGTGGGACGCGCACACTGGCAGCTTAACACACCGCGTTTTCAATCTGCGTCAAATGATAAACGGCTACGATCTTGAGGCGCAGGCAGTTCTAAACGTGGTGCTATCGACGATGAAATCCAAGTGGCCTTGAGAGTTGAAGCCCATACTGGGCTTTACACACCCACCGTCGAGATCCCGTCGAGCCGCACCTTAACCGTGGCTACGCCGTTCCCGGCCGCCTCGGTGGCGACGCCCACGGGATAGAGCCCGACGCCGGGCAAGGCGATTTCCTTCGCCGTGTCGTCCCACGCCACCCGGTTACCAATGTCAATGACCGTGGCCGCGTCCTTGGGAAGGTCAAACACGCCCGTGGTGGTGATCTCAACCTCGTCTCCGGCGGCGGCGTCCGCCGCCGCGACGCCGAAGATGCTGCCGACGAGCACGCCGTCGCCACTGGCGATGTTGGCGGCTGTCGTGACGGTGACGATGTTTCCCTTCTGGATGAAGGTCTTCATGGGTCAGACTCCTTTCGAGGATTGAACGCGGACGACCGACACTTGGGCCTCGCCCGCGCCGGCGATCCGGCGTTCGAGGTCGGCCAGCGCATTGGCCATCTCCGTATCGGTGGCGTAGGTGACGCGCTTGCCGTCGTATTCGACAGTGCGGACGCCCTTGTAGCGGGCCGCCATCAGCGCGTCGCGCCATGCGGTCATTTGGGCGAGGTCGGCCATCACGCGCCCGCGTTGGCGTACCAGCCCCGGTGATCGACGAAGCCCGCGCCGTAATCCAGGATCACCCGGATCTCGACGCCGTCCACGTTCCAGCCGGACTTGCTTTCCACCTGCGGCCCCTCGCCGCCGGCGAGGTAGGCGAACTCGAGGCCGTCGATCTCGCCCGGATCGGCGGTGACGTACCAGCGGGTCGCACTCGCCAACCGGGGCTCGACCACCAGGGACAGGGAGCCCGAGAACGGGTTCACGTCCGCCGCCTTGGCCGCCGCCACGGTGGCCAGCCATTTCTCGGCCTCGGTCTCCAGGGCGGGCGGCACCAGCAGGTGCCTGGGCGTCACCCGGATCGGCTGGCCGGAAAGACCCTGCTGCGTCCTCAGCGCCAGCCTGGCGGCGGACAGGGTGGCATCGGAGATGGCCGCGCCGGTGCCGGCCTTGTTGCCGTGATCGGCATGGAACAGGACCTTGCCGTCGTCCATCTTGGGGCCATTGCCGGTGTTGGATTCCAGCAGGTCGACCAGGATGCGGGCCTCGGTCTCGGCGGCCGCTTGTCCCATGCGCCTGGCGAGGTCGGAGAAGGCGCCGAGGTCGTCGTTGACCAGCACCTGGCGGGTAATGCCGATCTTGCACGCCCAGGTCTCGACCTTGTAGGCCTCACGGGCCTCGGTCATGGTCCCGGCCTTGATCTCGCCGTGTTCGTTCAGCTTCTCCAGCATCGGTGTCTCGCCCAGCATCAACTTGTTGACGGAGCGGAAGTCCTTGGCCGAGGTCTGGCGGCCCAGGCGGCGGATGCCGGACGGTGCCGCCTGATAGGCGTCGCGCAGGGTGCGCCCCACGGTATTGCCCAGGATGATCGGGAAGTCCGACGTGGTATGCAGTGCCCTGGTGATCAGGGTGGCAGGCGACAGGCCGGTGGTCTGGAAACCCCTCAGCGTCAGCAATTCCTTGGCCATGTCCACCGGTGTCGCATGGGCGTAGCGTCGGGCGGGCTCGGAAAGCTCGTGGCCGGAGTTGATCCGGGCATAGAGAGCCTCGCCCATCTGCCGGGCGCGGGTCTCGGGCTCGTCGTGGGATTCCACGAAGTCCACCCGCGTCCGCTCGGTGCGGATGTCGCCGCCGCCTCGCTTGGCCAGTTCCTCGAAGGCGTCGCGGCGGGCCTCGTCGGCGTTCGCCTGCCGGTCGATGAGGCCGTCCACGAAGGCCTGGTCCAGCCCGGCGACGCGGGCGATGGAGCGGATCTCCGTGTTGATGGCCGCGCGGGTCTGAACCTCGTCGGTTCCGGCGTCGTCGTTGGGGACAGTGGGTCGCGCCGGATCGTCCTCGGGCGCGGTGGTCTGTGGTTCCATGATGCTATCCTTCATGCGAACGGTTGCGCCCGGATCGGCGGGCGAGGGAACAAGGGAAATCTCGTGCGGGGTCCAGCGGACCGCCGTGCGGACGCGCTGACCGTCTTCGCTACCGTCGGCCCATTCCTCGACCGAATAGCCGACGCTGACATGACGCAGGATACCGGCGGTGACGTCCTGCCAGATGGGCTCCACCTCGGGCCGGGCCGAGAACTGGATGGTGGCGGTGCCCTCCTGGCCGGTAACGGCGGCGTCGCGGACGGTGCCGAGCACGTCGCGGACCGCCGTCTGGCGATGGGCGTCGAGCACGCTCGCGCCGATCAGCCGGGACAGGTCCACGGCCTTGGGATCGAGGCTCAGGCGCTCGATGTAGTCGCCGTCCAAGCCCCGGCGCTTCACCGCCGCGCCGGTGGACCAGACGACGTCGACGGTGCGGGCTTCCGCGTCGACGGACCGGGGCGCGAAACTGGCGCGCCGGGTGATCAAGGTGATGGCGTCAGGCATGGGCGGCCTCCCGTTGTCGGGCTTTCCGACGAGGCTCGAAGCAGAGCCCCAGGGCGTCGGCGCGCTCCTTGTCGGCGGCGATCTCGGCGTCGATGTTCTCGGCGTCGTAGCCGCGCTCGGAGATGGCCTGGGTCCGGGACTTGAGGCCGGCGTCGATGGCGAAAATCTCCGCCTCCACGTCCTTCTTTGGATCCACGTAGTCGAACTTGGGCGGCAGCCATTCGCAGCCCAGGTAGGCGGCGGCGTTCCGGTCGAAGTCGCGGGCGGACAGGTCGCCCGAAAGCACGGCAAGGCGGACGAAACGTTCCCATACCGGGCGGCAGAACAGGTGAACGACCACGTTGTGTTGCAACTGCTCGACCCGGCGGCGGAACTCGATCAGTCCGGCGCGGATCGAGGAATAGGTGACGCCCTCCAGATCTCCCGAGACCAGTTCGTAAGGAAGCCCCATCCCGGCGGCGACGGCACGCAAGTGGTTCTTGACGAAGGGCGCGTAGGCGCCATGCTCGGTCGGGTTGGAAAACCGGATGTCGGCGCCAGGCGGCAGCGGGATCAGGCTGCCGGGCTCCATGCCGACGGTCAGTACGCCCGAGTTGTTGGTTCCCGACAGGCCGCCCACGGTGCCATCGGGATCGGTGATGAAGCCGGTGAACAGCGCCGCCACCTTGGCCTTGACCAGGGCGGCATCCTCGAACTGGTCAAGCTCGTGCAGACGCAGCAGGACCGGGGCCAGCCAGGTGATGCCGCGCAGCTGCCCGGCGGCCAGCGGCTTGAACAGATGCAAGCAATCGGCGGCGGGAACGCGCAGGGGGTCCATGCGGAGGGGACCAAGCGGGTCGCCGGGGCGGCATGACAACACCCGGTAGGCGACGCGGCGGCCGGCAGGAGAGAACTCGATGCCGGCGCGGATGCGCGCCCCGCCGCCGATCTCGCGATGCAGGTCGGTCGGAACCTGCTCGCGATCCAGAAGCTCGATGGAAAGGGGAACGGATGAACCGGCCTCGGGCGCGATCCGGAGCCGGGCGAAGCTCTCGCCGCTCTCGATCATCGCCCGCACGGTCATGGATTGCAGGCCATGGAAGTCGGCCAGGCCGCCGGCGTCGGCACGGTCGGTCCAGCGCAGCCAAAGCGTCTGCAGGGCCTCGCGCACGGCGCGGTCTGGATGGGTCGATTGCGGCTTGATGCCGGCGCCGACCACGTTGCCGACCAGGCTGTCCACCGCCGTCGCGACCCAGGGGTTGTTGCGGGCGTACCATCCGGCGCGGCGCGCCGCCGTCGTGGCGCCCGCCAGGATCGCCGCGTTCAGGCCGTCGACCGTGCGCGCCTGCTCCCAGCGGCGGCCACCGCCCGCCGCGTCAAAGGATCGGGTTCGGCCGTTGCTGGGCCATATGGGGCCGAGAAGCTTCTGAAAGAGAGTCCGCATGGCGTGGAGTCTCCCACGCGGCGGATTCCCAGGCTACTCGGAGAGTTTGGGAATGTATGACATCAAGAGAGGGCACTGCGGGGATTGTAAAATGATAGGTGACGGGTTACACTCTCCCTGTGATCGTCGGCTTTCGGCACAAGGGACTGAAGCTCCTCTACGAGAAGGGGGATCGGCGTCGGGTGTCGCCCGACCGGGCCGACAGGATGAAGCGCATCCTGGCCCGTTTGGACGAGGCGACCGAGCCCGCCAACATGGACCTGCCGGGATACCGCCTTCACCCCTTGAAGGGTGATCTCGCGGGATACTGGTCGGTCAGCGTCTCGGGCAACTGGCGCATCATCTTCCGCTTCAACGGCGTGCATGCCTGTGACGTGGATCTGGTCGACTACCATTAGGAGGACGAAGACATGGCGATGAAGAACCCTCCCCATCCGGGATTGTCGGTGCGTCACGATTGTCTGGAGCCGTTGGGCCTCAGCGTTACCGAGGCGGCCAAGCGGCTCGGCGTCAGCCGCAAGCAGGTGTCGGACATCGTCAACGGCCATTCCGGCATCTCGCCGGAGATGGCGATCCGTCTCGACAAGGCCTTCGGCGGCGGCGCGGAAACATGGTACCGGCTCCAGGCCGCCTACGATCTCGCCCGGGCCATGGAACATGCCGACGAGATCAAGGTGAAGCGCGTCCAGCACGCGGCGTGAGAACACCCGAACGAAGGGTCGACGCGAACCGTGAGCATTGAGAACGCATTCCAGGGAAGTCTTTTCGCCAACGACTTTTTACAAGATTCCATCACCCGGTTGGCGGATTGGACAGCGCTCGACGACGCGGCGGTCGATACGTTTCGTGATTCGGCTCGGAGCGTGTTCGACCGGTTCCCGATCACGCAGACACCCAACGAAAGCCAGACTGAGGATGACCTGATCTGGCCCATCCTTAAAAACCTTGGCTGGATGTCGAGTCTGCGCCAACAGAACCTGACGCCCCGCGGGCGGGAGAATGTGCCGGACGGACTGCTATTCGCGGATGATGCCGCGAAGGACCATGCCAACGGGTTTGCCGAGGAATGGAAGCGGTACGAATTCGGCCTTGCGGTCGTCGAATCGAAGCGTTGGCTGCGCCCTCTCGACCGCCGGTCCGGGCGTCGAGGCGAGGAAACCGCCCCCTCGACCCAGATGCTTCGCTATTTGCGCCGGGTCGACGACCTGACCACCGGGAAGCTCCGCTGGGGAATCCTCACCAACGGTGTGCGGTGGCGGCTCTATTACCAGGGCGCAAGGTCCGTCTCCGAGCAGTTCTTCGATGTCGATCTGGCCTCGGTCCTGGAACTCCCCGGGCATAACGAGGGTTTGTTCGCGCTCTCCGAGGAAGATCGCCGCCACTGGCTGAAGGTCTTCGTTCTCTGCTTCCGCAGGCAGGCGTTTCTGCCCGACACCGTCGATCGGCGCACCTTTCATCAGCGCGCTCTGGAGGAAGGCCGGTTCTACGAAGAGCGGGTCGCCACCAATCTTTCCGACCTCGTGTTTGGGCAGGTGTTCCCCAAGTTGGCCCGCGCTATCGCCGCCGCCGAACCGGAGGTGCCGGTGCAAGAGGTGCGCGAGGCGGCCCTGATCCTTCTCTATCGCCTGCTGTTCATTCTCTACGCCGAGGACCGCGACCTGCTTCCGGTTCGCGACGAGCGCTACGACGATTACGGCCTTCGCGAGAAGGTCCGGGGGGACGTCGGGAGCCGCAAGGACAGGAACGACACCTTCTCCGCCACTGCCGCCCGGTACTGGTCCGCCCTGGACGATCTGTGCCGGGCCATCGACCAGGGCGATGTCTCCATCGGTCTGCCGCCCTACAACGGCGGGCTCTTCGATCAGGAGCGCACGCCGCTGCTCGCCCGGATTCGCCTCGGCGATCAGGTCATGGCCGACGTGATCGACGTCCTTTCGTTCGAACAGACACCGGACGGCCGCCACTACATCAATTACCGCGACCTGAGCGTCCAGCAACTGGGCTCAATCTACGAGCGCTTGCTCGAACATGAAGTGACCCGCGATGGCGAAGAGATCGTCGTGCGTCCAAACATCTTCGCGCGCAAGGGATCGGGCAGTTACTACACCCCCGACGACCTGGTCGGCTTGATCCTCAAGGAAACCATCGAACCTTTGGTTCATGATCGGATGCAGGCCTTTCAGGCGAAGATCGAGGAACTGGCCAGGAACAGGCTTCCCGAGGATCGCCGGATCGGGAGGCTCAAACCACTCGATCCTGCAGAACGCCTGTTGGAGTTAAAGATTTGCGATCCGGCCATGGGCTCCGGGCATTTCCTGGTCAGTCTGGTCGACGTCCTGGCGGATCACGTGATCGCCGCCATGGCGGAGGCCGAAGCATTGGTCGAGCATTACGTCTCGCCGCTTTCCGACCGCATCGACGTGATCCGCAACACGATCATGGCCAATGCCGAAGATCGCGGCTGGACCATCGATCCGGAACAACTCGACGACCGCCACATCATCCGCCGCATGGTGCTCAAGCGCTGCGTCTACGGTGTCGACAAGAACTCCATGGCGGTCGAACTGGCCAAGGTGGCGCTGTGGCTGCACACCTTCACCGTCGGTGCGCCGCTGAGTTTCCTCGACCACCATCTGCGCTGCGGCGACAGCCTGTTCGGCCTGTGGGTCCGAAAGGGTATCGACAAGGCGACCGAACAGGGAAGCCCGCTGCTGCTCCACGGTCCGATCACAAGGGCCACGCGCGCGGCCACTTCGATGCAGATCATCGAAGGCCTGACGGACGCGGAAATCACCGAGGCGCACCGGTCCGCAAACGTGTTCGACGAGGTGCGGGAAATGACCGCGCCGCTGGACGCCTTCCTGGCCCTGGTCCATGCCTTCGACTGGCTGAACATCCGGGACCGGGATGATCGCGCAGCGCTGCACGCTTTTTTCGACGGTCAGTTCGGCGATCCCATCGACATCGCCCTGGGCAAGGCTGAGGTGGGCAACGGACGCCCGGAGGCCGACCGGTTCGCCGCCTTGTTGGACAGGGCCATGGAACTGGTCGGGGAGGAAAGGTTCCTCAACTGGCAGGTCATCTTCCCCGGCGTCTGGTCGGACTGGCAGAGCGTCGATTTGTACGGCGGCTTCGACGCCGTCATCGGCAACCCGCCCTGGGACCGGATGAAGCTGCAACAGGTCGAATGGTTCGCCGCGCGACGTCGCGAGATCGCCCTGGCCCAGCGCGCCGCCGGCCGCAAGCGCATGATCGCGGAACTGGAGGAGATCGAAGACCCGCTCGCCCAAGATTTCGGCAAGGCCCGCGCACGGGCCGAGGCGGCGATCCGCATGGCGCGGACCTGTTGCGACTATCCCCTGCTGTCGGGCGGCGATATCAACCTCTATTCCCTGTTCGTCGAGCGCGCCATGACCCTGGTGAAGCCGAGCGGCATGGTCGGGCTGCTGACGCCGTTCGGCATCGCTTCCGACAAGACGGCGGCGAACTTCTTCAAGGGGGTGGCGACGGAAGGGCGGCTGAAGGCGCTGTACGATTTCGAGAACCGACGCACGCGCTATAATGCCGAGCCATTCTTTCCCGACGTGGACAGCCGCTTCAAGTTTTGCGCCTTCGTCGCCAGCCCCTCCCCGACCCCCGATCCCGCCCGTTGCGCTTTCTTTCTTCAGGACGTCTCGGAACTCGACGATCCCGAGCGTTGCTTCCCGCTGACGGCGGAGGATTTCGCGCGGGTCAATCCCAACACCGGCACCGCGCCCATCTTCCGTTCGCGCCGTGACGCCGACCTGACAACGGCGATCTATGGCCGTCTACCGGTCCTGGTGGACCGCTCGAACGGAACCGAGGTCAAGGCGTGGCCGGTCAAGTACGCGACCATGTTTCATATGACCAACGACTCTGGCCTGTTTCGAACGCGCCAGGAATTGGAGGAGCGGGAGGGCGCCTACCCCCTCGGCGGCAACCGTTTCGGCAGCCCAAGCGGCGAATGGGTGCCATTGTATGTAGGGCGGATGATTCACCAATTTGACCACCGTGCCGCGTCAGTCGAAGTGAATGCAGAGAACCTGCACAATGCAGCATTGAGCGGAGATGTGTCGGTCGAGCAGAAAGCAGACCCAACCTTCGTGTCAACTCCGCAATATTGGGTACCATTGAGAGAAGTTTCTTTTCCGAGAACCCTTGAATGGGCAATCGCTTTTCGGGATATCGCCAGAGCGACAGATGCGCGTACTATGATCGCGACCGTTATCCCGCATGTCGGCCTTGGGAACACTGCCCCGGCGATCATACCCAAGGACGTCGAGGTATATCGCTGGAATGCGGGGCTTCTTTTAGCAAATCTCGATTCCACCGTGTTGGACTTTGTTGTCCGACAGAAGGCCCAGACTACTCATCTCAACTGGTACATCGTCGAACAACTTCCCGTTGTTCCGCCGGACCGCTACGATGCGGTCTGGTTCGGTCCGAAAACAGCGGGCGAGATCGTCCGTGAGGCGGTTCTGAAACTGACCTACACGGCCCACGACATGGCGCCCTTCGCACGCGACATGGGATATGTGAATGAAATTGGCGAGGTGAAACCGCCGTTCGCCTGGGACGAGGAGCGCCGCCTGCACCTGCGCGCCAAGCTCGATGCCCTCTACTTCCATCTCTACGGCGTCACCGAGCGTGACGACGTGCGCTACGTCTATTCGACCTTCCCCATCGTCGAGCGCCAGGAAACCGAAGCCCATGGCCGCTACAAATCCCGCGACCTTTGCCTCGCCTATATGAGCGCCCTGGCGGTGGGCGATCCAGACGCGGTGATACGGCTGTGATGTATTACTCCATCCACACCGACCGGATGACGGGAGGGGCTGGCTTCGCGGGAATGGCCGGTGCTTCCGACCGCCGCTTCGCCACCGCCATGGCATTGGCCTCTTCGTTGAGGCGCAATCCCACGCTAATCAGCCCTTGGAGCGCGGCGGAGGCGTAGACGAAGGTGTCCAGGGCCTCGTTCCTCTCGCCGTCGCGCTTGGGCTGCCAGGAGCGGATGGGACGTCCCTTCTCGAACCGGGTGACGACCCGCTCGGCGGTCAACTGGCGGAAGTATTCGACGTCCCGGTCGCGGGAGAAGTGGACCAATCCGGGACCCGGCTCGGTCAGCTTGAGCCGGGCGTAGACGGCATCCTTGACGGCATCGACGCCGACGATGAACAGCGGGATCCTGCCCTTATTGGTCCGGGTCGGACGGCGCGGCCAGACCGGAACGCCGGGACCGCCGCGTCCCTTGATGGCCCAGATGCGGCGGGCAAGCCGGGTGCGGCAGAACTCGTAGGCCGCCTTGGTGTGGTGGCCGCCGGTGTCGATGGCGACGGCGCGGATCGGCAGATCGGACACCGCCTTGGCGTGGACGTAGGTGCCCTGCAGGGCAAGATCGAGATCGGCCCAGACGCGCGGCCCGGACGGATCGCCCCAGATCACCCGGTAATCGATTACCCAGGATTCCTCGTCCCGGCCCCAGCCGACGACCTGCAGTTCCAGCCGGTCGCCCTGGACATCGACGCCGGCGGTAAGCACGGCGATGCCTTCGGGCAGATCGTCGCCCCAGTCCTCGCGCCGGTCCATCAGCGGATCGGCGGGCACGGTGTCTCCGGCCTGGTCCTCCCAGGACTCGCCCAGCTTGGTGTTGACCCAGACCTGCAGTCGTGGCGGGTCCTTGCGCACCTTGCCGTGCTCGACGGCGATCTCGGCCCAGGTCTCCCAGGGGGAATAAAGCGCCGAGAGATGGAATCCTGCCGTGCGCCCGTCGCCCTGTGCTGTTGGGCGCCATTCACCACGTTCGAGCAGAGCAGCCTTGTCGTGTTCCTGGTGGATGCCGCCGCAGGCCTCGCAGACCAGGAAGGCGTCCCGGCGACGGCCCTCGGGCCAGCGGATGCGCGCCCAGGTGATCGGCGCCATGTCGCCGCAATGGAGGCAGGGGACATGGTAATAGCGCTGGTCGGATTCCGCGAATGCGGCCTCGATGCGAGAATATCCCTTGAGCGTCGGCGTCGAGACCATGAGGATTTTCCGCCGCCCCTTGAAGGTGGCGGTGCGCTGGATGGCAAGGGCAACCGGATCACCTTCGCCGTCGGCATCGCCGGGATAGCCGTCCACCTCGTCGAGGAACAGGTAGCGCACCGGGGTCGAGCGCAGGCCGATGGCGGAATTGGCCCCGGTCATCACCAGCTGGCCGCCAGGGAAGGACTTGCGGAACAGGCTGTTGCCGGCATCCCGCGAGCGCGGCGTCGCCACCAGGTCGCGCAGCACCGGCGAAGCGGCGATCAGCGGGTCGATGCGCGTCACCGTGTTCCGGCGCACCATGTCGAGGGACGGCTGAACCAGCATGGCGATGCCGGGCGCGTTGTGGATGATGTAGCCCAGCCAGTTCAGTCCCGCTTCGGTGCCGCCCGTCTGCGCCCCCTTCATCATGACGACGCGCTCGTAGGGGCTGCCGGTGGACAGGGTATCCATGATCTCGCGCAGGTAGGGCGTGCGCGCCGTGCGCCAGCGGCCGGGCTCGGCGGCGGTGTCGGGCAGCATGCGGTGGCGGTCGCCCCATTCCGCCACCGGGATCTGCGGCTCCGGCTGCATGGCCTTGCGCCAGGCCCAGTCGATCTTCCACAGGAAGGAGCCGTCCGGCGCGGGGCCTTGCTCAATCGCCGCCGGCATGGAACAGCCCTCCCAGCGGCGTCGCGGCCAGATGCTCCAGGTGCTCGCGCATCAGCCGGTCGAGCACGGCGAAGACGGGACCGGTCTCGACGCCGAGTTCGGCGGCGATGACGGGGGCGGAACGCTGCACCCACGCGATATGGGCGTCGCGCTCGGCCTTGGCGCGGGCATAGACGGTGCGCTCGGCGGCCCCGGCGTCGATCAGCTTGCCCTGTTCCTTCTCGAAGGCGAACTTGGCGCGCTGGACCTTGACGATCTCGTGCAGGCGCCGGGCCTCGGCCAGGGTGGCAGATTTGCCGGTGACGGCGGGCGCGCCGCCCTTGCCCCGCCGGGCCGGGTCCAGGTTGTTCTCGATCCACGCAAGCCCGGCATCGACGTCGATCTTGCCGTCGCGACGTACCGGCAGGCCCTCGGCCACCAGCTGCGAGATGCGGCCCTTGGTCAGGCCGACGCGGGCGGCGAACGCGGTCTTGCTCTCGGTGGCGGCGTTGAGTTTAGCCATTGCCGGGCCTCACGCTGGACGGGTTTTGCGCTTGGCGCCACCGCATACGAATCGGCCTGACAGGACCCGCGCCCATCGCGACGTTGGCCGCCCGTGCGCGCCCCAGGCCGCCGTCACGCGCCTTGCGAAGGGATCGAAGGGATTGGTCCTTATCGGACGTACACGCGCGCGCGTGCGCGCGAAACGCCTGATAAGGGAGGATCTCTTCGATCCCTTCGAAGTTAGTAAAATCAATGGCTTGCGGGTCAGGCGTCATCGAAGCCGCTCCCCATGGTGGTGGCCGCCACGACGAGGCGGACGCCGCGAAAGCAGGCGCGCCGGGTGGACGGGTGGAGATCGCGGCGGAAGCCACGGGTTTCCATGTTCTGGCTGAACCGCTTGGTGGAGCCGGCGTACTCGTTGGTGGAGGCACACCAGTCGCGCCAGGAGGCGAACAGGGCCTGGACCTCGGCCATGGCCAGCAGGTCGCCGGTCTCGCAGCGTTCCTCCAGGAAGCGCCCCAGGGCGTCCTCGTCGTCCAGGTATTCCTCGGTGGCGTCGAGCACGGCGGGCGGCGCGGCGAGGCCGACGCGCTGCCATTCGAGACAGCCTTGAACCGCCCAGGCGAGGATGCCTGGCCATTCGGCCCGGAGCTTCTCGGGCAGGTCGGGATCGCGCTCCGTCTTGGGGATGGTCACGGTGAAGGGCACGAGGTTGAAGCGCCGGCGCACGGCCTCGTCGACGTTGCGTAAGCTGGGCTTGTGATTGCCGCCGATGATCAGCTTGAAGGCGGGCTCGAAGGTGAAGAAGTCCTGGCGCATGAAACGGGCCGAGATGGAGTCGCCGCCGGTGAGCGCCTTGATGCGGGACTCCGCCCAGCGCTGGCCGTCCTCGGTCTCCTGGGCGATGACGGTGCGCGCGCCGCGCAGCATGGCGAGATCGGTCGGGTGACGGTCGGTCCTGCTGGCAACGAAGGTCTCCATGGAGGCGACGCGGGAGAAGTCGCCCATGATCTTGTGCCAGGTGTTGAGGAACACGCCCTTGCCGTTGCCGCCAGTGCCGTAGAGGAAGAACAGCGCATGGTCGCGGATGGAGCCGGTGAGGCTGTAGCCGAGCATGCGCCGGGCGAAGGCGACGAGGGCTTGGTCGCCGTCGAACACGCGCTCGAGAAACCGGAGCCAGAGAGGACAGTCGCCGCCCGGCGCGACGGCGGTGATCTTGGTGATCAGGTCGGTGCGGTCGTGCGGGCGCATGTCGCCGGTGCGCAGGTCCACGGTGCCGTCCGGCGTATTCAGCAGCCAGGGATCGGCGTCCCAGTCTTCGGTGCGGGTGGCGTGACGCCGGTCGGCGCGGGCCAGCCGTTCGATGGCGGCGACGGTCTTGGCGCTGGCCACGGTGGCGGCGAGCTTGTCGGAGATGTTCTTCTCCAGGACTTCGGCGGAAGCCGCCCGGGCGACGGCGCGGGCCAGGTCGAAGGCTTCGAGGGTCTCGTCGGCGCGCCAGCGTCGGCTGTCCCAGCGCAGCCAGCGGCCCCACAGGTTGACGAAGCGCAGCTCATCGGAGTGGACCTCGGTGAATCGGAGCGCCAGCGCCTCGTCGGCGTAGTCGATGGGCCGGTCGATGACCGTGGCGTCATCGGACATGGCGCCGCGCTTGATCATCTCGTCGAATAGATCGTGGATGTCAGCCATGGCGCTCGTCTCCCTGGCGGCGCTCGGCGCGGCCTTGGTATTCCCGCCGGGCGATGCTGGCGACGGTCATCGCCACCTCGTTCTCGGGCAGGGCCGGCCGGCAGCGCGTGGCGTTGAAGGCGAGCATCAGGTCGAGGCAGACGTGCGGGTCGATGCGCCGTCCGAGCAGCAGGCCCGAAAGCTTGGCGATGGTGACGTTGCGCTCGCCGTTGGCGGCGCCGCCACGGGTCACCCTGCGCCATTCGGCGGTCCGCTTGGCCCTGGCAAGCTTGCGGGATGAGACAATGCGCTTCAGCAGCCAGTCGGGCGCGTTGGCCAGCGGAACGTCCTCGGGGTGGTGATCGACCGAAATGGCGTAGGGCCGCCCGCAGACGTGGCGCGACGGCGGGGCGACGATGTAACCGCCGTCGCCACGGATGTCGAGGCCGGGACCGAGCGCGCCGGCGCTGTTCGGAACTCGATGGCCGGGGTGCCGGAACAGGATGTGCTCGCCGCCGCCGGTCAGGAATCGCCAGGTCTCGGGAAGCGGGCCATGGTCGCGTTCGAGCGCGGCCAGGGTCTCGTCGCCGTCATGGCGGGGATCGACGTCGAGGACGACGATGCCGCTGACGGCGCCGGTGGCGATGCCGATGTTGCGCGAGGCGTTGCCGAACCAGCCCGCGACCACCTCGGCATCCTTGCTCGCGTTCTTGAGCCCGTTTTTCACCAGCCGGCCGAAGGGATGCTTGGCCGGTTGTCGGCAGTCCTTCCGGGTGCAGGAGCATTGGAGCTTGCCGTCCCGCTTGAACGGGAAATGCAGCGGCAGCACGGCGAAGCCGAGCGACAGGTACATCCGGGCGTGGTTCGGCAGGTCCATCATGCATGGCCTCCGGCGACCGTGGCGATGACCTCGTCGAGTTTGTCGCGGGTGAGCGGGGTCCAGTCCTTACGCATGACCCGCGCCCTCCTGGCCTTCGATCCATTTGCGGATGACCGATTTGCGCGCCGCCAGTTGGAAGCCGATGCGAAAATGCGGCAACCGGCACTTGGCGGCCGAGGTCAGGTAGTAGACTCGGCGCTGGAACCGGTATTCGTCGCTGCCGAAGACATGGCGGGCGATCTCGGCGGCGCCGATCATCAGGTCGTTGTCCAGTGTATCTGTCATCGCCGGCCTCCCGCGCGGGGCGCGCTGGCCTTGCGCTCGGCATGGCGCTCCTGGTCGCGAAGCCAGTTACGGACCGCCTCGATGCGGTACAGCACCCGTTTGCCGACGGTGATGTGGGGCGGGCTTTGGCGCAATTGCCGGTCGCGTTGCGCCGTCCTGAGCGAGACGCCGCGCTGGCGGCAGTACTCGTGTTCGTCGATATATCCGTCGAAGATGTCCGGCGCGATGGTCTCCGACGGAAGGTGCGCGTGTTCGGTCGTCATCATGTCCTCCACGGTCAAAACGCGGCATGGGCCGCCGTGTGGGGACAGCTGACGATGAATGACGAACCTGAAAAAGCCGCCCGGAATTGGGCCTGAAACGATAATTCCAGGCAGGGGGTTATTGGGTTAGACGGGCTGCCTGGCGGTGCGATAGGCTTCGCGAAGATTGTTCGCGATGGTCTTCGCCGTGGTCGGCGGCATCTCGGGATGGGCCGCCGAGAGCCATGCCGACAGGGCCTTCGACTCCTTGTCGAGCGATGTCTCGATGGCGCCGGATTCGGCCCGGCGCTCGAACTCCTGGCGGATCAGGTGCATCGAGGACGGTCGTCCCGGGGCGCCGGAAACTGGCGCGACGGGGGCCGGCCGCGGAGACGGCTCGGGCTCGGCGGCGGGCACCGCCTCGGTATCGGGAACCCGCTGAGCTTCCCGAATCAGGTCGAAAATGCCGTGGCCATCGGGGATTTGCCGGGTGATCAACCCGCGCACGGTCCGGAAAGTCATGTCGTCGCCCTTGGCGACGCGGTTGTCGATGTCCAGCGTCAGGAACGGCCAGTAACGGGCCGGGATGATCTCCTCCTCGGCGTCGGGGTGGCGCCGCCCGAAGGCGATCCACCCGCCGGTCTCGGCCTGGTTCATCATCAACTTGCGGACGCCGTCCAGCGCCTCCTGCAGACAATCCTGGACCGGCTTGACGTGCCGCTCGTACTCGGGGCGATCCTCGGCCTTGGCGCCGCTCATCTCGAACGCCGATGCCTCGAAACCGAGTTGTTCGCGGCACCGTTCGATGACGTCGAGAACCGGCGTTCCGTCCGTGGTCACGGCCTCGTCCAGGTAGTGCTCGTAGATCCGCCTCGGGATGAGCCAATTTAGCCTGGCGTCGGTGGTCATGGCCGGTTCCCCTCGGCCTTCGCCAGCGCGCCGGTGGCGGCGCCGATGGTGTTGCCGACATGCTCGGCGGCCTCGCGGAGCGGCTCGTCATAGAGATGGGCGTAGCGCTGGGTGGTCTGCACCTGGGTGTGACCGAGCATGGCGCCGATCATCGGCAGGGACGCGCCGCCGCTGACCAGCAGCGAGGCGAAAGAATGGCGCAGGTCGTGGATGCGGACGTTGGGCTTCCAAGCCATCACCGTGTTGCCGTCCTTGTCCTTCATCACCTTGCCGTCGCGGTTCCGTTTCTCGACCTGGGTGGCGAGCCCGGCCTTGACGCAGACCGACTCCCAGGAGCGCTTGATGTCGGTGAGGGGATGGGGCGTGCCGTTCTCGTCGGTCTTGCCGGGGAAGACGTAAGGGCCCTCGGCAGACTTCTTCATCTCCCTGAGCAGGTCCAGAGCGGCCGCCGACAGGGGGACGCGGTGCTCCCGGCGCTGCTTGGTGTGGGCCGAGGGCTTCACCCAGACGCCTTTGTCGAGATCGAACATATCCCAGGTGGCGGTCAGCACCTCGCTCTTGCGGGCGCCGGTCAGCATCAAGAGCCGGAGGGCGTTGGCCGAGACCGGCTCGCCGTGATCGTCGAGGGCGGCGGACAACCGGGCCAGTTCCTCGGGCGCCAGGAACCGCTCGCGTTTCTCCTCCCGGTTTTTCTGGATGCCGGACGCCGGGTTGGTCTCGCACCACTCCCAGCGGATTGCCAGATTGTAGGCCTTGCGCAGGACCGCGACGACGCGGTTGGCGCGCACCGGGGTGCCGCGCTCCCCGGTGATCTTGCGGTGCAGGGCCTCGACCTGGTCGTGGGAGACCTCCATCACCTTGTACTTGCCGAGTTCCGGCAGGATCAGCTTCTCCCACATTATGCGCTCGTCCACCTGTGACCGCTCGGCCTTGCGCGGCAGGTGGTCCCGTTTGTAGCGGTCCCACAGTTCCGCCAGAGTGGGCGCCGCCCGGTCGGCATGGCGCTCGCCCATGGGATCGCGGCCCCGGTCGACCTCGCGCTTGAGGTCGCCCGCCTCGGTCCGGGCGGCGGCCACCGACCAGTCCGGATAGCCGCCGATGGTGATGCGGCGCTGCCGGCCCTTCACCCGGTAATCGAGGATGAAGGACTTGGCCCCCCGGTTGGTCACCCGGAGCCCGAATCCCTTCACGTCGGCGTCCCAGAAGAACACCTGCGGGCGGTCTCCCGCGCTCGCCCTTCGGACCAGGGCATCGGTCAGTCTCTCGGCCATCGCGCCTCCTCGTGTCAACACTGTGTCAACACATCGAATGGAGCCTCATGGCGCGATCTTGCGGCGCGTTACAGATGAAGTCAACGAAAATGCTCGTTATTACAGCGAGATAAATGGATGTCAGGAAAACGTGTCAACAAATCAAGGGCCTAAGATTTTTGCACATCATGACTCATAACCTGAAGGTCGCAGGTTCAAATCCTGCCCCCGCAACCAAATTAGCCCGCAAGTTCAAACACTTGCGGGCTTTTTGAGTCGCCCGTTAACAAGCCTCTTTTTCCGCTGTTCGCGCTATCGATGCGTGGATGACGGCGAGCAAGAAGCGACACCAATAATCCCTCAACCACCTGAGGATGAGGCGGAAGTTGTATCCGACGGCGG
>Ga0209561_1000162_pt1 | contig 19221 bp, 11 predicted proteins | sample WorMettrBAHAMAS2_FD_187393 | JGI IMG/M metagenome (GOLD analysis project Ga0209561, IMG submission 187393) | Marine gutless worms symbiont microbial communities from Max Planck institute for Marine Microbiology, Germany - Inanidrilus... | ecosystem: Host-associated > Annelida > Digestive system... | reverse complement strand
TCTTTTGTAGTGTAGTAGTAGTGAAATATAGAGCGATCACTATTTGAATTAATGCCCATAGGATTGCCCGACCCTCTTATATGTAAGAATATGATGTGAAGGATCACTAGTCTTATAATTGTTAAGGGTAAAATAAAGTGTAAAATAAAAAAGCGGCTTAATGTTGGATTTGCTACTGCAAACCCTCCCCAAAGCCACTCTACTAGCAATTTACCTGTGTAAGGAATAGCAGAAAAAATATTTGTAATTACTGTGGCTCCTCAAAATCTTATTTGACCCCATGGTAACACATAGCCTATAAAGGCAGTGGCTATTGATGCAATGAAGATTCTTACTCCGATGTTTCAAACTTCTTTTATACGGAAGGAACAGTAGTAAATGCCTCGAGCCATATGGAGATATATAAATAATATAAAGCATGAGGCCCCGTTTATATGTGAATTATGAAGTATTCATCCTCAGTTTACATTTCGTGAAATATGTGTAAGTGATGAGAAGGCTAATTCGATATTTGGAACATAGTGAATTGCTAATATTATTCCAGTGGTAATTTGGATAAACAAAAAAAGGCCTAGCAAGGATCTATAATTTCATCATAGGGAAATATTAATTGGGGTAGGAAGATCGAGAATTCTTATTGCTATAATTTTTATTACGGGATGGGTTTTTCGGGTAGGTTTCATATAGTAGTGGGGAGCAAATTTATTTAAGTAAGATATTGGACTATAGTCTTATTTAACATCATCAGAGTTATCCGTTCAACCGGCGCAGTATCAGTGTTAAGAAATATTTTATCTTTAGAGCTTAAATCTAATGCATTTATTTTCTGCCACCTTAACAACTAAGTTATAGTACTGGGATTGGACCCAGTAAAGCAGATTCAAGGTCTGTGACTGATTACTATAAGTTATCAATTTCAAGCAGTTGTATGGTGACCATGAAAGTTATAAAAATTTTTAAGATTTTTGGCTATAAGATAGTGGGTATTTTGAAATAGAAGATTTAGTAGTGACCATGTTCCAATAAATATTATTGCTCAATGTATGGGGGATATGTGAGGCATTATTTCTAATGGAGTGTGAGTCTAAGTTATAAGAAATATTAAGTTATTATCTACTTATCTTAGTAATTATAATAGTTTCATTAAATGTGTGATAGTTTAAAGGCAATATCTGCTCTCATTCTAGGGCTCTTCTTATATTTCTTCTGCAGATTACTGGTCGTTTTATTATTATTGAGTCCCATATAATAAAAATAAATATTAGGAGAGCAGTAAAAGAGATTATTGCTCCTATGGATGATAATATGTTTCATGTTGTGTATGTATCTGGATAGTCAGAGTATCGGCGTGGTATTCCGCTGAGTCCTAGAAAGTGTTGAGGAAAAAATGTTATATTGACTCCAATAAATATAGTTATAAATTGAATTTTTATTCATCGTTCATTTGGGACTATTCCAGTGAATAGAGGAAATCAGTGAGACATTGCAGCAAAAATGGCAAACACTGCTCCCATTCTTAATACGTAGTGGAAGTGGGCCACTACGTAGTAGGTGTCGTGCAGGGTAATGTCTATTGATGAGTTTGATAAACAGATTCCAGTTAAACCCCCTATGGTGAATAGGAAGATAAAGCCTAATCTTCATATTATGGAGGAGTTAAATTTTAAGTTAGTACCGTAAAGTGTTGCTAATCATCTAAAGATTTTAATTCCTGTGGGGATAGCAATAATTATTGTAGCAGCTGTGAAATATGCGCGAGTATCCACATCTATTCCAACAGTGAACATATGGTGGGCTCATACAATAAAGCCAATAACTGCGATTCTAATTATTGCATAGATTATTCCTAAGGGGCCGAAAGGTTCTTTTTTGTGTGTATTATGTGAAATAATGTGAGAAATTGCGCCAAAACCTGGCAAAATTAGGATGTAAACTTCTGGGTGACCAAAAAATCAAAATAGGTGTTGAAATAGAATAGGGTCCCCTCCACCTGCAGGATCGAAAAAAGATGTATTTAGGTTTCGATCAGTTAGTAATATTGTAATAGCTCCTGCTAGGACCGGTAGGGATAGTAGTAATAAGATTATAGTTAATAGAGTTGCTCACACAAATAGAGGAATTCGTTCTAGCTCTATCCCTTTTGAGCGTATGTTGATAATGGTGGAGATAAAGTTAATAGACCCTATAATTGAGGATGCGCCTGCTAAATGAAGGGAGAAAATTGCTAGATCTACAGAAGGTCCGGAATGAGAGATATTTCCAGCAAGGGGGGGGTATACTGTTCATCCAGTCCCGACCCCATTTTCTACTAGGCTAGATAGTAGAAGAAGTAGTAGAGATGGGACTAATAGTCACAGTCTGAGATTATTTAATCGAGGGAAGGACATATCTGGTGCTCCAAGTATTAATGGTAGCAATCAATTTCCGAATCCGCCAATAAAGACGGGCATGACGAAAAAGAAAATTATTAAAAATGCGTGCGCAGTAATTATCGTGTTGTATAGTTGGTCATTTATGATTAATGATCCTGGTTGAGTTAGTTCCATGCGAATAATTATTCTTATAGCAGTTCCTAGACACCCTGCTCAAATTCCGATAATGAAATATAGTGTTCCGATATCTTTATGATTAGATGAGTATAGTCAACGCATAGGTATAAATATTAATATGTATATTTATAAAATAAAAATTATTTAATTTTGGTCCTTTCGTACTAAAAATTAACGATTTATTGTAGATAGAATCTAACCTGGCTTGCGCCGGTCTGAACTCAGCTCATGTAATATATTAAAGATTGAACAAATCTATTATTTTTAGCTTTTGCACTAAATAAATTTTATAAGCCAACATCGAGGTGCCAATCCTTCATTTAAATTGGAACTTTAGAGGAAGATTAGTCTGTTATCCCTAAGGTAGCTTTGTTTATTGATCATGATTTATGGATCGGAGTAGAAATTTATTGATTTTTAAATATAGATAGTTAGGTGTATCTAGATCGTCCCAGTCAAATTTTAGTAGATAGTGTTTCATGTATTAATTTAAGCTCTTATAGGGTCTTCTTGTCTAGCAAGTTTATAGGAGTTTCTTCACTCCTATAAAAATTTTTAGATTATAATATGAAACAGAAAAAATCTCATTTATTCATTCATTCTAGTCTACAATTAATAGACAAATGATTATGCTACCTTAGCACAGTTTATATACTGCGGCAATTTAAAAACATTGAGCAGAAGTTATTAAAGATTAATTTCCATTAACTATGTTTTTGATAAACAGTTGGATTTTGGGTATGCCTAGTTTTTTATATATATATTATTTTGATACTTATTTTTACATTTTTATATAAATTAGTTTTGTTTGATTTATTAATTTACTATTATTTGCAGAAATTAGAGTTAATTGTAAGTAATTATAAAATATTATAAATTAGATAGTATTAAGCTTATGTTAGTTTTAAGTTAGGGATGGTGGCAAGTTATATAAGGGTTTAACCTCTTATATAAATATTCTATTTTTATAGATATTCTATTTTTTAGAATAGTAAATAACCAGATATTACCTTATGCGGTAGGGATGTGGCCTCTGAATTGTATTTTAGTTAATAATGATACATTATTGGTATGTTCTAAACAATGTTAATTCAGCTCATAGGGTTTCGGGCATGTACTTAATTAATGAAACTTGTAAAACCATGATGCAAAAGGTATTAATATTTATTGTTAATTTTTATCTTATTTGTAACCTTTCGGTACTTTATTAATGTGAGTTATTTAGGTTGCCTATTTTAGCCTTGAAGTAGAGAATATACCTTGGTAATAGATGAGTTTTATATTCTATATATAGAAAGCATGAAGATAAATTAAATATCTTTAAGGGCCTTTCAAGGGCTCTATTTTGTCACACTTTGTTTAACTAGTGGCATTTTCTTAATTAAAAATTAAGTGCTTTAAATTTATAAGCTATCTAGTTTACTTATTAAGTTTGTACTGTTCAAGAGGTTACCATATATAAATTTACAGTTTATTACTTTTTCAGTCATCTTGAAATGTTAGTTTAAGTTTAAACTGGTTTGTAAAGTTTTGATCAATTGATAAATGATTTTATGTTAATAGTTTCTAAGACGATTGGTATAAATGAGTGATTGGTACCACAGATTTCTGAGCATTGCCCGTAATATACACCGGCTCGATTTATTGAGAAGGATAGTTGATTTAGTCGGCCAGGTACAGCGTCAGCTTTAATACCTAGTGATGGGATTGTTCATGAGTGAATAACATCTGAGGCAGTTGTAAGCAATCGGATTTCTGTTTGTATAGGCAGGATTAATCGATTATCTACTTCTAATAGTCGAAATTCCCCGAATTTTAATAGGCCCTCAGAAATTATAAAAGAACTATAACTAATATTTGGAAAATCGCCGTATTCATAGTTTCAGTATCATTGATGGCCAATAGCTTTAATAGTTAGGGAGGGGCAAGAAGATTCTTCTATTAGGTAGAGAAGTTGTAGTGAAGGTGTGGCTAGTAATAGTAGGATTCTTGCTGGTATAATAGTCCAAATGAATTCAATTTTATGAGCTTCTTTTAATGTGCGAGAAGAGAACTTATTTAAAATAATAAATATTATTATATACCTAATGATTGATAGGATTAGGGTTATTACTATTAAAATGAGGTCATGAAAGGATATTAGTATTATTATTGTAGGAGTGACACTATCTTGAAGTTGAAGTTGTGATCAGGATCTCATATAGGCGCAGTTTGTAAAGTTAATTGTTTATTATAGGCCTGCAAGGTCTAGGATATTCCAAGTTATGATTAGAAGTCATAGAAATAGACCTAGAATAGATATATTATCGTGTATTTAGTGTAAATAAAGAGCATGTGGCTATGCTATATTCTAAGGTATAGCTTCTGCTAGACCTACTTTGTTACGACTTATCTTATTTTTCAATAAGAGTGACGGGCGATATGTGCATGAATTATGGGTGTTTGATGAAATTATAGTAAAATTTTATTACTATCAAGTTCTGTTATTTGTATTTATGAGGCATGTTTATATATAAATGTAGCCCATTATTCACTCATGTTATTAGCTGTACTTTGACCTGTTATTTTATTTAATTTTATTGAATTTATTGCTTAAGTATTTTAATTAAGCTTTGCGGCAGTATACAAGCTGAATATTCAATTCATGGTGAGATATTTGTGGATTATCATATTAAGAAACAGGCTCCCCTGATTATTTAAAGCACTGCCAAAATCTTTGATTTTAAAACTATTGTTTTTATTAGTCGACTAGAATATTTATTATGAATAAAAGGGTGTCTAATCCTTGTTTTGAGGCATAGTTTTATAGAGTTAGTGTGAATATGGAACGAGGTTTTTGTTAATTTTATCTATATGTTTATTTTATTATACTATTTTATTAGTCTGTATTATTAATTTAAGCTTTTTGTTTAACCGCGATTGCTGGCACAAATTTGACCATCTTTATATAATAGTATCTACTTCCTTTATTTAAGATTAATAAATTTTTTTACTGATTTAAGATTTATTATTTAGTCAATCATGTAAAATGATATCGAAATTAATATTTTTAGCTAGAATCAAACTATAGGTAGTAAGAGAGTATATCATTGTTGGGTTATGGGCCCAATAGCTTATATTTAGCTTATCTTACTATTACTAATCTATAAGAATTTTTGAAATGAAAGATCAATGTATTGTGGCTTGTACTATTAGTAATTTTACTTATTAAGAGGAGATATTTACTATAAGTGCTAGGATTATAATGAATAGGCATAGTGTTAAGGGGAGAATTTTTTTTCATAGGCAGTTTATTAAAATATCATATCGGGCTCGAGGCAGTGCGCCTCGGGCTCAAATAAATATTATAGACACGATGACTGTCTTGAGGATTAATTCTGAGTTTGAAAGGTTTCTGCTTATAATAGATACTGTTATTAATCTTATAAATAAAATATTTATATATTCGGCTATAAAAATTAATGCGAATATTGATCTCCTGTATTCAATATTAAATCCAGATACAAGTTCAGACTCACCTTCAGAGAAATCTAATGGGGCGCGGTGTGTTTCGGCTAAGACAGAGGTAGTTCACGGGGCAATTAATGGCGGTACTATTAATATGGTTCACAGGTAATGATTATAAATCAGAGAAAGTATATTTGTTCTTATTTGATGGAAAATGATACAAATTATAATTAGGGATATTCTAACTTCATAAGAAATAGTTTGAGCGATACCTCGAAGGGCTCCCAGTATTCTTCATTTTGAATTAGAGCCTCAGCCGGCTATAAAAGTTGCGTAAATATTTATTCTTGTTAGACATATAAAATAGATAATCCCGAATTTTAGAAATATTGATTGGTTTGAGTGTGGGTAGAGAGGTCAAGAAAGTAAAGAGAGTGTAATTATTATTATCGGTGCGCCGAACAGGTATTTAGTATTAGATAGTATAATACTTTTTTCTTCTTTTAGAAATAGTTTATTGGCATCTGCTAATGGAACAGTTATCCCAATAATAGAGGGTTTATTGGGCCCTTTTCGGTACTGTATATATCCAAGTAGTTTTCGTTCTCTAAGGGTATAAAAGGCTATAGCTATGAGAGCTGCCATTATTACTATAAATAGGTTGATAATTTTCATGGTTGCAATTGATTTCTTATTAAGTGCTAGTTAAGTGTTCTCTATAAACTAAATTGCATGAATTTATTTATTTTGGATTAATAGTTTTCTGAAATTGAAATTTAGACTTGACAAGTCAATGTTATGTTGTTTAACTAAAACTAAATTAGATTGTTATTAAGAGTAGGCCCAGTAATAATGTTCCCATGCATAGTTCTATAGTATGTGTAGAATTTATTATGGAAGTTAATTTAGTGTTTGTTTGAGCTGATATTATAATATTTAATCTAATATTTAAATAGAAAAATAGGCTTAGCAGTGAACTGATGATTAAGATAATGACCACGGGTGTTCTATGATTTAGTAATATATTTATTATTAATAATTTGGGCATAAACCCTGTTAATGGGGGCATGCCAGCTAATGAGAGAAGTAATAAAATAATTGATATTTTGGTTTTAAGAGGTAATTTTTGTTTTAGTCATGACTCATAAAGAAAGTCATTATTTAGATTTTTAAAAATGATAAATAATGGTGTAATAATAAGGGTGTATATAAGGAAGTAAGTAAATGATAGATATGGAGTTTTTGTAATTATACCACCTAAAATTCATCCTATATGAGTGATTGATGAACATCCCATAATTTTTTTTAGGGAGAGGAGACTAAGACCTATGAGTCTTCCTACCAAAGCATTTAGACAAGCAAGTACTCTTCTACTCCATATTCATGGTTTAATTAAATATATTAAGATGAATAGAGGGATAATTTTTTGTCAAGTTGATAAAATAAAGCAATTTATTCATCTAATTTTTTCTATTACAGATAGGAATCAATAGTGACACGGGGCCGCCCCAAGTTTTAAAAGGATAGCTAATGTTATTAAGATTTGTGAAAGTGCTGAGAGTCAGTGTAGGCAGAACATAGAGGCCCTAGTTATTAAGAATATTATAGATCCTAGTGCTTGAGATAGAAAGTAATTTATTGAGGCTTCAATTTCACTTATTAAAGACTTGTTCATGAGTAAAAGAATAAATGAAAAGAGATTTAGCTCTATAGATAGTCAAATTATAATTATATTTGTTGATGAGAGTGCTATTATGGTTGATGTGACAATAATTAAGTATATTATTAGCTTAATATCTATATAGATTTTCATATAAATTTACAAGGTAGAGTGTAGACTAATAACAAGTAGGGACCCCTATTTTATAATTCTAAATTATTTACATTTGTTTCTGTCAACTTGTTTATGTACTACTATTTCTAGATTTTTAAATTTGCAGCTTAATGTTGTTTCAACTATAGTACTAGGACCATACTATAAATTTGGGCAATCTGATTAATAAAGTTACTAATGGTCAGGTATGCGATAATCAGTTAGTTATTATTATAGAGGAGGTTAATTTAGAAGGGTGAGAGATTTTTAGTTGGTTACCATGACTGATTATTCTGTATATATATAAAGAATATGCAGCAGTAGTAAATCTTGATATTATTATTATAAATACTATTAATTTTGAGATTATTAGAGCGGATATTATAATAATAATTTCCCTAAAAATATTGAGTCTAGGGGGTACAGCCATGTTTAGAGATGAGGTAATTATTCATATTGTGGAGATTATTGGCGCAGTTATTAAATTTCCTTTTATTAGTGTAATGTTGCGTGAATTAATTTTTTCATATATCATATTGGTCAATAAGAATATTGAGGAAGATGTTAGTCCATGAGATAGTATAATTGTTAGTCTACCATATAGGCCTAATTTTGAGTTTGAGTATGTGCTAATAATTATTAGAGCTATGTGACTTACAGATGAGTAGGCGATTAAAGATTTTAGGTCAGACTGTCGAAAACATATGATATTGGTAATTAGTATTCCTGTCGCTCTGATAGAAATAATAATATTGGGTATGGCCATAGTGTTATAGTAGAAAATTATGTTAATGCGTAATAGTCCGTAGCCGCCGAGTTTTAGAAGAATGGCAGCAAGAATTATAGATCCAGCTAAGGGGGCCTCTACATGGGCTTTTGGTAGTCATAAGTGAAGGGAGAACAGAGGGAGCTTAACTAAAAATGCTGTAATTAATATAAGTCATCTTACATATGGACTGAAGATTATGGGTATTATTTGATGTAAGATAGCTATATTAAAGTGATAGTTTGTTTTTATTATTATTAAAATTATAATTAGTAGGGGTAAAGAGGCTCTAATAGTGTATAAGGTGATGAAGAATCTTGCAGTTTTACGCTCTGGCTGTGAGCCTCAGGTTATGATTAGCAATAAAATAGGAATAATAGATAGTTCAAATAAAATATAGAATAAAATTAAATTACTAGTGGAAAAAAGTATTAATAGTCTAATAGATAGTGTTAAAATTACTATTATGAATATTTTTGGATTTTTAGTTTTAAAGTTAGAAGAAGTTATTAAGGAAGAGATTCATAGAGTTAGGATTATTATTGTTATTGATATGGTGTCTAATATTAGATAGTTTGATAGTACTGTAATGGTGTCTATCATTTGCAGAGATCTTCCAATAACGAGAATTACTATAATAGAGAGAGTAATAAAAATTTCTCAAGTTTTTTTTATATGTATAAAGAAAATAGTAGATATAAGTGCCCATAATACAGATACTAACATGATATGATCGAGAAGTTTATGGTTGAGTCTCTTCCTTCTATTCGGCTTATTATAACTATAATGGCTAGCCCTGTTCCTGCTCTAGAAACACTTATTGTTAATAGAATAATTAATATTATTCTTATATTTATAGGTTGATAGTTTCTATAGGTGAGAAGAAAGCAAATTAGGTATAAAGTCATACCTTCTAGGCACAGTAGAGATGATAGTAGATGTTGTTGACGGGAGGTGAATGTGAATAATGTAATTATAAAGGATAGCAGAATAATTATAGTAATTGGCTTATTCATTTAGTGTAGCAAATGCAAGTAGCTGAACTTGGGTCGAAACCAAGAATGGATTTGCTTAATAAGAAAATTTTATTATCTTCAGTAATATGTTTTATTTAAACTATCTTATCTTATTTTACTAGTTAAGTACTCATAAAGTAGTCATAAGGATGACCCTACTTTTTACTGAGAGGAATAATGTATTTTGTGATGATTTTGTTAATAGTAGGTTAGCCATTGATCTTAGGTTTATTAGTTTGCTGGAGGGTCCAAGGGTGAAATAATTCTCTAGTCAAGATTGATCTAGATGTTTATAGAAAGATAAACTTATGTTTAGATACAGGGGCAGGATAAATTGAGAAGATAGTGGCACCATAAATCTAATAGAGTTAAGTATTTTATTTATAAAAATAGGTTTATAGTGTCTAAGTTTTATTGTGAGGATAGGAGTTAAGAATAGAGTTATTAGAATAATTATGTCAGGGGTAGCCCTTTTTATATGATTATCTATTATTGTGTTAGTCTCTTTTAGAGGGGAAAGTCACTGGAATGCTCTACCAGCTCAAATTCTTATTATTGACATAAGGAGTATGGGGGTATTATTATCACTAAATCTTTTTTGTATTATTAGGGGACTAGTTTTAGTTGGAAGAATTAATAGGAAGATTAATAGGCGAAGAGAGTAGACAGAGGTTAGAAGAATTATGTAAAGTAGAAGAAGGTAAATAGTTATATTTATAAATATTCTAGAGGATCATCTTATAATTCTATGTTTTGAGTAGTAGCCTGTTATAAACGGTATTCCTATAAGAGCTGTACTAGAAATTAGTATAGCTCTTGAGGCGATAGGGCTTAATGTGTTAAATTTTCCAAATAGTCGTAGGTCTTGTGTATGGTTATTTTCTGAAATTAGTGTGCCTGCCCTAATAAATAAGAGTGCCTTAAATATAGCATGAGCGGATATGTGGAAAAATCTTAGTATGGGTATGTTGATAGCTATTGGTATAATTATTAAACCTAGTTGTCTCAATGTGGACAGAGCAATAATTTTTTTTATGTCATTTTCATATATGGCTCTTATTCCGGCTGTTAAGATAGTTAGTATTCTAGTCAGAATAATAATGGATTGTATTATTTTGGAATTAGAAATAATAGTATTAAAGCGTCAGAGAATAAAAACGCCTGCAGTTACTAGCGTAGATGAGTGAACTAGAGCTGATACAGGGGTTGGAGCTGCTATAGCGGCGGGCAATCAGGTAGAAAAGGGAATTTGAGCTCTTTTAGTCATACACGCAACTATAATTCCAAGTCATTGGTAAATAAAGTAATCGTTTTTTATTAGGTAGAAGATTGGTAATCAGTCTCCAGTATTTAGTGTTATAATAATTGATATTAGTAAGAATGTATCGCCTAGTCGATTGGTTATAATTGTTAGTATTCCTGCGCTTAATGAGCGGGAATTATTATAGTAGATTACTAAAATAAAGGATGTAATTCCTAGACCGTCTCATCCAATTAACAGGCATAGGATATTAGGGATAAAGATTAACATATTTATTGATGCGATGAACATTAGTACAATTTGTGTAAAGCGTAAATTATTTTGGTCGTTTTTTATATATGCCTTAGAAAATTTTATTACATTTCTTGAGATAAATAGGACAATCGAAGAATATAGTATGCCTCTTCATTCTATAATTAGTTCGAACTTTATAGTGGTTCTAAGTATAAAGCATAGTTTTCATTCAATAATAGCGGAATAATTTATTAGTATAAGCAGTATTCTTCAGAATATTAGAAGAAATGAAAGTAAGTATAGAATTAAGGGTCTTGAATTTTTCATAAGAATATAGATATATACGTGTATATAATTTTGAGTCCACAGTTCAACAGTTTATAGTTTAACTTACTATATTAGAAATTAAGTATCAGTCCTCGTAGAGGAGCGTTATTAGTTTTTACTATTTTAATAATAATAATTATTATTAGTAGTAAAATTAGTGTAATGAGAATCATGGTTACTATATTTGATGAAAAGTATAGTTTAATGATATGAGTATTAGGAGTGGTGGATAAAATAATTTTGAGATTAAGACTTTTGATAATTATAAAAGGTAGGATAAAGAGTTGTAGTTTTATTTTTATTCATATTGAGTCATTTGAATTGAATCTTACAAAGTAGGAAAACATTACTATTATTCCCCCCACATAAATGAGGAATAGGATTATAGCATATCATGAAGATAGTAGTAGAATTATGGCCACAGACAAGAGTGTAGCTGTAAGTAAGATAGTTAATCTTAGGGTTATTGGGTTGTTAAAGGATATAGTAAATCAGGCTAGAGTGGTTATTAGTAATATTGTAAGGTAGGCTATTGTCATTTATATTTTTCAATTTAGAGACCCTTCTTTTCATTCATATAAAACTCCTAACCTTAGAAGGATTAAGAATATATTTAGAAAAGTTGATTTTTGTAATGATCAAGAGTAGATTATTGGTATAATAAGAATTAATGCAATTTCAATATCGAAAATGATGAATAGTGCTATTAATAAAAAAAATCGTAGAGAAAATGGTTTTCGAGGCTGAGAGTGTAGGCTGATACCACATTCGAAAATAATATATTTTTCTAGTCATTTTTTTATTAGTTTTCTTAGGAAAATTGGAATTAATAGGAGGAAGGCTGTAATAAAGAAGATAGTAGATATGTAGAGGATTAATCATTTCATTTATTCATGGTCGTTGGAGTATAGTGATAGAAGTAGACAGAAAATATAAGCTTGGATAAAACAGATTAATAGTTCAAATATGATATATATTCTAGAGGCTAGACACATGGTGATGAAGGGTTTTATTTTGTGGGTAATACTAAAAGATATAATTAAATTTATAATTACATGCCCGGCTGTTATGTTTGCAGCTAAACGGAATCTTAGGGTTATTGGTCGAACAAGGATTCTAGATGATTCAATTAATACTAAAAATGGCCTGAGCCACATTGGTGAGCTATCTGGTAGTAAGTGAGCAATTGAGTTTTTTGTTGAGTATAGTATTGTTCTAGCTATTAGAAGTATTCATACTGGAAATCCTATTGAGGCTGTGAATAAGATATGCCTAGTAGTTCTGAAGATATATGGAACTATACCTAAAATATTTATATAAATAATTAGTATAAATATAACGCATTTTATTAAAGGAGAGGTTTTAAGAAATTTAGTTTTTGTTCTTATTAGCTGGTAGTATATGTAGGAAATGAGTGGTAAAAGTGATAAAATAATTTTTCTTTGTTTTAGTCAAAACGGCCTCATGAAAATAATTGGTATTAATACTATGAAGATAAAGTTTTTATAGCATAGGTCAAATCAAATAGGGTCGAAGTTTGAGAAGATATCTATTATCATTCAAGGGCTGACTATCAATTTTAACTTTGAAGGTTAATAGTTTATTTAACTTAAGCTCTTATTATGAGCCTCACCAATAGATGCAGATATAAAGGCAGATTCAGACTACATCTACAAAGTGTCAGTATCATGCTGATGCTTCAAATCCAAAATGGTGTAGGGATGAAAAGTGTGATTTTATTATTCGTGTAAGGCAGATTAGTAAAAAGAGTCTTCCGACAAGGACATGGAGTCCGTGAAAGCCAGTTGAGATAAAAAAAATGGATCCAAAAACTCTATCTGCAATTGTAAAACAGGTGTTTATGTATTCTGTTAATTGTAAAAATGTGAAGTATCTTCCTAAGATAACTGTGATTAATAGGGCTATAATAGCTATTTTACGTTTTTTTATTATAAGTCTATGATGTCTTCAAGTTACAGTGAAGCCGGAAGCTAGAAGGACTGCTGTGTTTAATAGTGGCACCCCAATGGGATCGACTGTGTCTATGCCAATTGGAGGTCAAATACAACCTAGCTCGTGGGCCGGAGTAAGCCTGGAATGGAAAAATGTTCAAAAAAAGGAGAAGAAAAAACAGACTTCTCTAAGGATGAATAACATTATTCCAATGCGGAGGCCCTGTTGTACAGGTGATGTATGTTTTCCTATTATAGTTGCCTCATGAACTATATCGCGTCATCATTGGGCTAAACATGCTAGTATTAATATTAATATAAATAGAACTGGGTATATAATGTTGAAATGAAATCAGTTGATTAGTCCTAATATTAGTAACATGGTCCTAGCTGCTAATATTATCGGTCAGGGCCTTAATTCTACAAGGTGATAAGGAGTTCGTAGCATGTATACTTTATAGATTTTTTATTTGGGGATAAATGTACTTAATATATACTAAAAGTATGTTATTTTCTAAGTGAACATAAATTATGTTGATCCTAGTTAACAGGTAGGTGCTGATAGCTCTCACTTATAAAGAATTGAGATTATTCTTTTTTGATTTACAAGATCACTGCTATTGTTGTATTAGCTTTCAATTCAGAGAACTGATGAAGTATTTTAACTCCCAAGGTTAATATTTTATTATAAATTATTCTCAGTTATACCTTGTGTATCATATATTATCAAGTAGTAATTATTTTTAATGTTATTAAGTTGAGAGTAGCAGGATAAGTATAGGAATAAACAAGGTATATAAGGTATTTGATACTTTGTTTAGGTATATTATATGAATATTATGGTCAACTAGTCATAGTGTATTTTAGGATTAGGTGTGTAGTTTATTATAAGGTTGGGTTGGTAGTAATATTATTTAATAGAAATGAATATTTTATTGATTAATGGTTGTTAATATATTTAAATGTGTAAAGAGTTTAGATTTTATTTGATTATTAGTAGTAATAGTAGTTTATGTTTTATTAGTTTTGATTTGTTTATGCTATAGTTGTTAATATTTTTTGTTATTTTGTTTTAGTATTATTATTAACTTAGGAGGCAATAAATAATTTTGCTGATGAATAGCTATAGTTGGTAAGAGTTATGTATGAAGATTGTATGGGTTGTTGTTTTACTGAAGTTAAATAGTTAGCAATAGTGTATTAGTGATCGGAGATGTAGAATTGAAATTTTGGCATATTTACTTATGGCATATTTTAAGTATTTTTATTTATTGTAGTATAAGGTTTTGAGAAATAGTTATTACTGGTAACTGATATTTGAAGGTCAATGTGTTTATATTATTTTAAGTATTATGTAATTTTAGAAGGTTTTATAGGGTATTGTTTATAAAGGTATTATTTAAGTGTAGATTTTTTTAGATTTTTGAATTTTGTAAACATAGTTATTTATTTATTTTTGTTTTATATAGTTGTTTTGATTTGTTGTTTTATTTATTAATTTTATTATTTATTAGGTATATTTGTTTGGGGAAAGATATAGAAATGGAATATTTTATATTTATTGTATTGATGGTAGGAGTTGAGGTGAGGACATATTTTAATAATTTTAAGAGGTTAATATAGTACTAGATGTTTATATAAGGATGATTGGTATAATTGTTTTATAGTATTGATTTCAAGGCATAATATTTTTAAGTGTTATAGATTTATCTTGTAGATAAAATATTTAAGTTTATTAGATTTATGGCTGAACATTTTTAATTTATTTTCTTATGTCTAAGTATAGTTTATTTTATAAATATTTTGCTTAGTTTTGATTAGAGAATAGTTTATTTTAGATTTTATAGATAAATTGATAAGTTTAAAATGATGTTAGTTTATTGGGCAACGGTTGTAAGTTGTGGAATGTATTTTAATAAAGTAGTAATTATTTTATTGAGTGCTTATAGTTTAAATTAATAGTAAGTGGTAGGAAAGATTTGCTACTAAAGTAATAGATTTTACTGCATGTATTTTAATTTTAGTTTATTCTATACGATTGTTTGTGTTTATTTAGATAAATTATAGTTAGAATTAGTTTAGTTTTTAAAATTATTGAAGATTAAAGAAAATTTTGTTAGTTTATATGGTTATATTGAATATTGTTAGAATGATATAGTATTAGTTATTAATATTATATTTTGATAATTTGATTTAGATTTAATTGTTTGTTTATTGTAAGTAGTGTAGTTTAATAGTTATCAGGGTTATTTAGGTTTGAAGTTGACTATATGATGGCAAGTAGTTATGATATTTATAGTTAATATTTTGTGTTTATGATTGTTGTAGTGTATAGGAATAAGTTTATTTAATATCATTTTAATAAAGAAGATTAATAATTATACTAGTGTTTTTCGTAGTATTAATGCTATTTACATGATTTTTGATTGAAGTTTGAGCATCTGATTTTATAGATTTGTGAATTAATAGTTAATTTTACTAGCAATGATTATATGTAATTTATTATACTTTAATTTTTAGATAGTGTTATTTATGTAATATTAATTTTATAGTTTATTTAATGGCAATTAAAAATTTAAATAATGGTTTCTTTATGAGTTGTAATTAAATAAAAATTGCCCCCCAAAGTTAAAATATCAATTATTTTATTACTTTTATTAGCTGGTGCACTTGTTAATAGGGTTTTGTCTAAATTATAAATAATAAGTATATTATAAAATCATAGAGTATCGGTATTTATTATCTTAATTATTAGTTATTATTAAGCTTGTTTTTATTTAAATATTAGATTAAATATTATATATTAGTTAAACAAATACTAAATTAATTTCATAATAAATTTTGTATATATTATAGAACTATGTATGGGGTATTATTACTAGGACCACTCTTGATAATAATCTAATTTAGTTTTAGTTAAGCAATATAATATTGACTTGCCAAGTTTAAATTTTAGTTTCAGAGAACTGTTAGTCCAGAAATAATTTATGCAATTTAGTTTATAGAGAATTCTTAATTAGTACTTAATAAGAAATCAATTGCAATCATGAAACTATCAATCTATTTATAGTGATAATGGCAGCTTTCATAGCTATAGCTTTTTATACCTTTAGAGAACGAAAAAATATCTGGAGGCATGCAATATCGAAAAGGATTTAATAAACTTTTTATTATTACATAGCTGTCCCGTTAGCAGATGCCAATAGACTATTTCTAAAAGAAGAAAAAAGTATTATGCTGCCCAATACTAAATATTTGTTTGGTGCATTGATAATAATTATTATACTTTTTTATTTTCTTGATCTTTATTCTTATTTAAATCAATCAATATTTCTAAAATTCGGGACCATTTATTTTATATGTTTAATAAGAATAAATGTTTATGTAATCTTTATAGCTAGCTGAGGCTTTAATTTAGAATGAAGAGTACTGGGGCTTTTTGAGATTTAGATTATTTTTATGAAGTTAGAATGTTTCTAATTATAATTTGTATTATTTTTCATTAAATAAGAACAGATAGATTTTCTCTAATTTATAACCATTACTTATGGATCATGTTAATAGTAGTGTCATTAGTTGCCTCTCACACTATCTCTATCTTAGCTGAAACACACCGTGCCTTATTGGATTTTTCTGAAGGTGAATCTGAATTTGTATTTGGGTTTGATATTGAATATAGAAGCTTAGTACGCATTAATTTCTATAGTGAGCATATAAATATTTATTTATAAGATAAATGATAGTGTCTATTATAAACAGAAACCTTTCAAATTTAGAATTGATCTTCAAGACAGGTTACTATGTCTAATATTTATTTGGGCTGAGGCGTGCCACCCCGGGCTTGATATAATGTTTTAATAGATTGTTTATGAAAAAATTTTCCTTTTTACATTATGCTTATTTATTATAATTCTAGCATCTATAGTAAATATTTTCTCTTATGAGTAAAATTACTAATAGTATGTATTACAATACATTGATCTTTTATTTTAAAAATTTTTATAGATTAGTAATAGTAAGATAATTAAATATAGGCTATTGGGCCTATAACCAATAATGACATACTCTTACTATCTATAGTTTGATTCTAGCTAAAATATTAATTTTGATATATTTTACATGATTGATTTAATGATAAATCCTAAATTAGTAAAAATTTATTAATCTTAAATAAAGGAAATAGATACTACCATATAAAGATGGTTAAATTTGTGTCAGTAACTGCGCCTGAATAAAAAGCTTAAATTATAATACAGATTGATATAGTAATATAATAAAATAAATATATAGATAAAATTAATAAAAATCTCGTTCCATATTTATACTACTCTGAAAAATTATGTCTAAAAGCAAGGATTAGGGCCCTTTTATTTATATTAATATTTTAGTCGACTAATAAAAACAATAGTTAAAAAATTAAAGATTTTTGGCAGTGCTTAAAATAATCAGGGGAGTCTGTTTTTTGACATGACAATTCACAAATATCTTACTATGAATTGAATACTCAGCTTGTATATTGCCGTAAGGCTAATTAAAGTATTTAAGTAATAAATTTAATAAAATTAAATAAAATAACAGGTTAAAGTATAGTTAATAGTATGAGTAAATAACGGGCTATATTTATATAAATATATTTCATAGATATAAATAATAGAATTTAATAGTAATAAAATTTATTATATTTCATCAAATATCATAATTTATGTATGTATCGTTCGTCCTCTTGTTAAAAATAAGATAAGTTGTAACAAAGCAGGTTTAGTAGAAGCCATACTTTAGAATATAACATAGTCATATGTTTTTATTACACTAAATATGTGGTAATATGTCTATTTTAGGCATATCTTTATGATTTCTAATTATAACTTGGGTATCCTAGATCTTGCAGGCCTGTAAATAAATGGTCAATTTTACAAATTGCGTTATATATGAGATCTGATCACAACTTCAATTTCAAGACAGTATCACTCTTACAATAATAATACTAATATTCTTTTATGATTTTATTTTAATAGCAATAGATCTAATTTTATCAATGATTAAGCATATAATAATATTTATTATTTTTAATAAATTTTTTTTACATACTAAAAGAAGTTTATAAAATTGAATTTATTTGCATTATTATGCTAGCAAGAATTTTATTATTACTAGCCACATTTTCACTATAGTTTCTCTATTTAATAGAAGAATCTTCTTGCCCCTTCCTAACTATTAAAGCTATTTACTATTAATGATACTAAAATTATGAATATGGCGATTTTCTAAATATTAGTTATAATTCTTTTATTTTTTGAGGATTTATTAAAATTTGGGAATTTTGACTATTAGAAGTAGATAATTGATTAATCCTGCCTATTCAAACAGAAATCTGATTGTTTATAATTATTTCAGATACTACCACCATGGATAATTTAATTACTAGGTATTAAAGTTGATGCTGTACCTGGTTGATTAAATTAACTATCTTTCTTAATAAATCTAGCTGGTGTATATGTTACGGGTAATGCTCAGAAATCTGCGCTACAATTATTCATTTATATTAATTGTCTTAGAAACTATTACATAAAATTATTTATCAATTGATTAAAGCTTAACAAATAATTTAAATTTGAACTAACATTTTAGGATGACTGAAAAAGTAATAAACTGTAAATTTATATGGACAACTTCTTGAACAGCGTAAATTTAATAAGCGAACTAGATAGCTTATAAATCTAAAGTACTTAATTTTAATTAAGAAAATGCCACTAGTTAAATAAAGTGTGACAAAATAGAGTCTTTGAAAGGCCCTTAAAGATATTTAATTTATCTTCATGCTTCTTATATATATATATATATATATATATATATATA
>Ga0209561_1000161_pt1 | contig 19307 bp, 19 predicted proteins | sample WorMettrBAHAMAS2_FD_187393 | JGI IMG/M metagenome (GOLD analysis project Ga0209561, IMG submission 187393) | Marine gutless worms symbiont microbial communities from Max Planck institute for Marine Microbiology, Germany - Inanidrilus... | ecosystem: Host-associated > Annelida > Digestive system... | reverse complement strand
GCCGCCCGACGATTAATCAGCTATTCATGAAGTTACGAATCAGAATCGCCCAGGTTTGTAACGCTTCATCCCCTCTATCCGGTGAGGGTGAAGTCGATGAATCTTATGTTGGCGCACGCCGTGTTCGCGGAAAAAGCAGAGGGGCACGGAGCGGTAAACCGATCGTCTTCGGAATTCTGGAACGCCACGGGAAAGTGTCGGATCCAGGAAGCAGCTACAGAGCGCGATCCGGGGTCAGGCAGCCTTGGAAGCATCATCCACTCGGACGGCTGGAGAGGCTACAATGGGCTGGTGGACATGGGCTACAAAAAGCATTTCCGGATGCATCACCGGGTGCATTATGGTGAGCATGAGTTTGCCCGTAGTAATTGCCATATCAATGGCATTGAGTCATTCTGTTCATATGCCAAACGGAGGCCTGCAAAGTTCAATGCTGTTCCCCGACAAACGTTCCTTTTACACCTCAAGGAATGTGAATTCAGATTTCATCACAGAGAGGAAGATCTCTCTGATAGAATACTTACTCTACTGAAAGAAAACCCACTCTAAAGTTATCTAGACCCTCTGTAATTTCATGTACAGATCACATATACCAGAGATATATCGGAAGACATATATATGAGTAGACTGGTTTTCAAAGAAGGGAAAAAGTATACATTTAGTGATTATTTCGATTTTAGTAATCCGACAGAAGAGATTGCTAATGAGTTTAGCTATTCATTTGAAACAAAGATTCTTAACTTGCCGATTGCAACAGATATAGACAAGAACGTGCTCATCACTTTGCAGGAAAATTTTTATGAAATACTGCCGAAGATTACACTGAATTCTGAAATGGCAAAAAGGGATTTTATGATTGCACCGGTTCTATGGGAAATTATCCGTCATGCCAAAGCAAAAGTAAATGTGGAATACCAAATTGAAATTGATAATAGATTAAGTGGCTCATTGGACTACCTTATACGTTCAAATCAAGAAATAATAGTGATAGAGGCTAAGAAGGGAGATATTGATAAGGGATTTAACCAGCTAACAGCAGAAATGATAGCGTTAGATATGTATGAGGAAAAAGAGCTGCCAGGTTCGCTTTATGGTGCAGTGAGCATAGGCGAGCTTTGGCGCTTTGGTATTTTGGATAGAAAGGGGAAGAGTATCTATAGAGATTTACATACTTATCGTGTACCAGAAGATATAGAAGAAGTCTTTTTGGCTATTCTCGGAATATTGCAAAAAGCCTAACAAAAGCTTCCAGACGACCTCGTTCCTCGGCGGATGAAGCTCAATGCCATTAAGTTAAGTGTTACCCTTCGACAAACTAGAGGAAAAACTACGAATCAGCGCGGATCGGATTCGCGTGATTCGTAGTTTTTCCTCTAGTTTGTCGAAGGGTAACACTTAACTTAATGGCATTGAGCTGGAACTGTCGCCACCTAGCAAATGTGAACAAGTTCGGCCATATCCGCTGGATCAATACGTTTCTTGGCTTGTTTGTTCCGACACTTGTGACACATCTTGAGCTACCTGTGGAGTCACCATGAAACCGAATCTAATTGATTCTATTCGCGAGGTGCGCCATCGAATCTCAGCCTCCGTTGACCATGCTAGGGGGTATTAAATGGATAACGGTTTACTTGATTCGACTTTAAAGATGCCCCACAAGAACGAGTGGCATTTGCGGAGTTAATTCTGGCGAGAAAATCATGAGGAAGAAGGTGTAAAAAAATCATGGATATCGGAAGTAGGAAAAAGGGTCGAAGGAGTAAATCAAGGGAAGGACGAGCTTTTAGATTCTGAAAAGCTGTATATTGAGGGTTGAAATTCACGAGTTCGCTTCAAATTATCAAGTAAAATAGAGAGACAAACTATGGTTTTCGGTTCAATCATCGAAATACCTAACTGAAATTGTGGAGGTAAATGACTGCGCAAGCACAAATTCAGTATATATTGGATGAAGAAGGGCAACCTATAAGCGTCATCGTGCCTATCAGCTCTGGCGCGAAATTACCTCAGAAAGAGAAACGGCTTATTTAGTGAAAAGTGAGACAATGAAGAAGCGGCTGTTGGAAGAAAAAAATCGGACTGGAGGCATTTATCTCGACAACGCCTGCACGCAGCTTGGGATTTAACCCGCTAGGTTTTGAAGATTATGTCATACAATGATTTTGACTTGAAGAAAGTTAAACAAGAACTGGGGGTTACATTAACAGAAAAGCAAAATGTCTTTTCTGCTGTCAAAAATATTGATATTTCCTCTACTTCTTACTGAAATATTAGCGGAAAATATCCCTCTTGCCCGTGCTATCAATACAGAGAAAGCTCGTTTCGGAACTTAATTATTGCAAATATTCTAGTGGAAGTGCGAAGAATACTTAAGCACAAGGTTGGTTTGTTTTCCGGAATTGAGTTTAATGTCGATAAGGAAAAGGGGTTAAGTGGTTTCTGTGATTTTATTATTAGTACATCCCAGGAACAATTAACCTTGAGTAGTCCTGTCATTACTGTGGTTGAGGCTAAAAACGAAAACATTATTGGATGTTTGGGTCAATGTATCGCGGAAATGGTAGCAGCCAGTATTTTTAATGAAGCTGAAGGTAATCAGGTTATGCGATTCTACGGCGTAGTTACTACCGGAACCGCATGGAAATTCATAAAAATGGAAGGTCTTGATGTGTTGATCGATCTTGATGAATATTCAATGGAAAATCCAGGTAGAATTGTTGGCATATTGTTGGAAATGTTAGCTGAAAATCAGCCGTGAACAATTCGATCTTAGTTCTACTTTGTCAAATTACAGCGTAACCGACTGATTTAAAAAGAATCCATAGAAATAACGAAGTCCAGCAAAAGTCAAGTCATACTAAATGTGACAAAGTAGAATATAGAATTAGGATTCCGTGAAATGCTGCAAACTGCACGCGATTATCTGAAAAGCCTCCTGCTGGTGGAGCTGTTTCGGGGCTTAAGTGTCACCGGACGCTACATGTTCAGCCGCAAGTTCACCGTCCAGTACCCGGAGGAGAAGGCGCCCATTTCGCCCCGTTTCCGCGGTCTGCACGCCCTGCGGCGCTATCCGAACGGAGAGGAGCGATGCATCGCCTGCAAGCTGTGTGAGGCGACCTGTCCGGCCTTGGCTATTACCATCGAGGCTGAGCCCCGTGCGAACGGCTTCCGGCGCACGACCCGCTACGACATCGACCTGTTCAAGTGCATCTTTTGCGGCTTCTGCGAGGAGTCGTGCCCGGTGGATTCCATCGTGGAGACCGGGATCGCCGAGTACTGCTTCGAGGAGCGCGGTGAGCACATCATGACCAAGGAAAAGCTTCTGGCCAATGGCGATAAATACGAGGCCGAAATCGCCGCCGACCGTGCGGCGGATGCGCCGTATCGATAAGAGATGCGAACCGCAGATAGAAAAAATGATCCGGTCGCTTCGATCTATCCGCAGATTACACAGATTTTCGCAGATTAAAAACAAATCAATCTGTGAGAATCTGCGTAATTTGCGGACAGAAAAAGATAATGTGATCTTTTGAGACTAATGCGAGCTTCGCACCTTTGCGGTTAAAAAATCATGGGCTTTGAAAAGATTCTCTTCTACGTCCTCGGCGGTATCGCGGTAATCGCAGCCGCCATGGTGATCACCCGCCGCAATCCGGTCCATGCGGTGCTCTATCTGGTGTTGACCTTCGTGACAAGCGCGATGCTATGGATGCTCCTGGAAGCGGAGTTTCTTGCTATTTCTTTGGTGCTGGTCTACGTGGGCGCCGTCATGGTCCTGTTTCTGTTTGTGGTCATGATGCTGGATATCGACGTAACGGCGATGCATGCGCAGTTCATTCGTTATCTGCCCCTCGGGCTCCTGATCGCCGTTATCATGCTGGTGGAGATCTTCTTGGTCTTGGGCCTGGATACCTTTGGCTTGGAACAGTTCGCCAAGCCCCAAGCCCGACCGGCGGATTACAGCAATACCTCTGAGCTGGGGATGGTCCTATACACCGTCTATATGTACCCGTTCGAGATAGCGGCGGTGATCCTGTTGGTCGCCATCGTCGCTGCCATCCGGCTGACCCTGCGCCGGCGCCCCGACACCAAGTACCAGGATCCGTCGCGCCAGGTGCGGGTCAAAAAGGGACCGGATCGGGTCCGGGTCGTTCAGGTGCCGGCCGAACCGAGGGTAGTGTCCGCGAACGTCCGAACAGCGCCCGCACCGCGCGAGGCGGAGGTGCCATGATCTCCCTGACCGAATACCTATTGCTGGGGGGAATCCTGTTCTCCATCGGCGTTGCCGGGATCTTTCTCAACCGGAAGAACGTCATCGTCCTGCTTATGTGTATCGAGCTCATGCTGCTGGCGGTGAATATGAACTTCATTGCCTTCTCCCACTTCCTGGGGAACACGACGGGGCAGATCTTCGTATTTTTCATACTCACGGTAGCGGCGGCGGAGGCGGCCATCGGTCTGGCGATCCTGGTGGTACTTTTCCGCAGCCGCCGTACCATCGATGTCCAAGCCCTGGATACACTAAAGGGTTAGTACGGATACTCTCAACCAGGGTTATCCGAAAATGAACGCAAATGGATCAAGAACCCTTGATGATGAGCCGATCGCGACCAATCTGCGTTGACTCGCATTCATTTGTGGCTAAAAATAGAATTAGCGAAGTTTGAGTTGAGCATGGGAAAAATGATCCGGTCGCTTCGATCTATCCGCAGATTACACAGATTTTCATAGATTAAGAACGAAACAATCTGCGTAATCTGCGTAATCTGCGGATAGAAAAGATAATCTGATTTTTACGACCCATTTGCGTTGATTCGCGTTCATTTGTGGCTAAAAAGAAAGGGCTGGAATAGGAAGAAAACCGTGACAGTCGAAGACGTCTCGGAAACTCTGAAACGGGAGCTGCCCATACTGTTGTGTACCGATCCGGATCTGCGTCGTCATATTCTGGATCCAACGCGCCGGGAGTATGCGAGGTGGCAGCAGACGGAAGACCGCTTCGATCGCATTCTGGAGGAATTGCGCCAAGACCGTGAGGCCCAGGAACGCAAATGGGTGAAACAGGACCACAAATGGGAGGAGCAAAACCGCAAGTGGGAGCAAGCGCAGGAGGAGAATAGGCGCGAGTGGGAGGAGCAAAAGCGCAAATGGGAAGAGAGCCAAATTGAGTCCCGGCAAGTGCATAAGGAGACTATGGCCCAACTTCGGAAGCATGGCCGCCGCATCAGTGCTTAGGTGCACGTTGAGGCATGCAATCGGAGGCGTCTTTCCGCAACGCTTTGGCCGGGATCCTGGAAAAGAACTTTGATATAAAAGTACTCAACATCAACGAATACGACGAGCAAGACGGGGTCCTTGGCCGTCCGGACCAGGTAGAGCTGAATGTAATTATCAAGAACGCCCTGTTGCTCATTTGTGAGCTGAAATCATCCATTGATAATGGGTGGTATGTATCTCTTCGAGCGCAAAGCGCGTTTTTACGAACGGCGCTACGATTGCAAGGCCGATTGCCTGATTGTTATTTCGCCGATGGTCGACAAGAGGGCCAAGAAGCTTGCCAAGAGGCTTAGTATAGATGTCTACTCGGATTCTTTGGAGGTCAGAAGAAATCTGATGACCTGGTACAGCAACACAGAAATTCCGATAATATCGGAATCATTTTTTCCGCAAATGAACGCGAATCAACGTAAAATCGGTTGCAAAAGGTCATGTTATCTTTATCTGTCCGCAGACTATGAACTAAATATCCATTTATGACTGGGATGAACTTGAGCCATTCGCACCAGCTTACGCATTGGTTGCAGATGTGGATTTAGTTATCTTTCGTTGGCGAGACGAAGAACAAGTGTCCGTACTCTATGTCTGCACCGTGGTGCATTGATGCACGACGGGCACATTGACGGTGATAATCTCATATGTGGACTCCATAATTGGGATTACAGTTATAAGACCGGGGTCAGTTCATATAATTCAACTGAACGATTACATCGATTCACATCCTGGGTAGAAGGCGGAAAAGTTTGGGTTGATGAAGATGAAATCAAGGCTTGGGCGATTGATAACCTACAGCCTTATGATCGTGATGCCTATCAATGGCTATATAAGGATATATACGGCACTCCAGATGAGCCACACGTTCAATACATTCAACATCTCTCTGAACAGGGTTTGTCGAAAGGGGGGCATCACGGCCGTGTCAGTGCGATGGGTGTTCCCCGTGATGAACTACCGAAGTGGGAAGACATACAGGTCCTCACGGCTCAACTGCATAAAGTCCCTCTTCTGGATGATGCTCCGGTCGGTACGGAAGTCATCATTGGCCCAAACGCGAATAAACCGTTGGTATTGAGGCGACCATTATTCGTGTCTGACATGAGTTTTGGCGCGCTCTTAGAAGAAGCCAAAGTCGCTTTGGCGATGGATGCGGAGTTGGCGGGGACAGGTATTTGTTCCGGTGAAGGTGGCATGTTGCCGGATGAACAAGCCGCCAATTCCCGTTACCTGTACGAATTGGCATCCGCGCGCTTCGTTTTTCAATGGATAAGGTACAAAAATGTCAGGCATTTCATTTCAAGTGCGGTCAAGGTGCTAAAACAGGTACAGGTGGTCATCTGCCGGGCAATAAAGTAAAGGGGAAAATAGCTGAAGTACGCAGTTTAGCTGAAAGTGAGCCAGCCATTTCGCCACCACGCTTTCCGGACTAGGAGCATCTGGATGATTATCGACGTTTTGCCGCCGAGGTGTGTGAGTCCACTGGCGGCATCCTGATCGGTGTGAAGCTTTCCACTCAACATATCGAGCGTGATATTGAAGCCGCCCTGCAAATTGGTGTGGATTACATTATTCTGGATGGGCGTGGCGGAGGTATGGGTGCTGCACATCTATTGTTCAGAGACAATATTTCAGTTCTAACCATCCCGGCGTTAGCCCGTGCTCGTCGCTACCTTGATAAGCAAGGCCGTTCGGACGTCTCTCTGGTGATTACAGGAGGCTTATGCTTGCCCGCGGATTTTGTCAAAGCAATGGCATTGGGAGCAGATGCAATCGCTGTTTCCAATTCGGCAATTCAGGCCATAGGTTGTTTGGGAATGCGGGCCTGTCATATCAATAATTGTCCTGTCGGTATAGCAACCCAAAAGCCGCATCTACGACAATGCTGAAAATCCAAAAAGGGGTGCAACAGTTGAACAATTTCTTCCAAGTTTCTACGGAATTAATGCAAGTAATGGCCCGAGCCTGCGGCCACAATCACCTGAGTAAATTCTGCATTGATGAGCTGCTTATCTGGAATCGAGAGATGATGTATCTGACAGGTATCGCTTATGGTGGTATTTTGACGTAATCGTTAAGCCTCCCTCCGGATTTTGGCCCAATGTAAGTATAACCCTTTGATTTGATGTTTTTGGGATCAGGGTCTAGTAGGATGCTGAATGGTTACGTTTCGACAGAATGGTCTGGATGAATTGTGCTTAACAAAGACCCTGGAAAATAGCAGCATGAGATTCGAAAAGATCGTTTTTTGCCTTTTGGTCAAGCATAATACTACTTGATAGTAATTTTAATGTTTTCAAGAGTTCTCGGGAAATTCAAAGAATGTATTCGGGAAAACAGGTACGTTGCCACGTTGCATGGAGAAGAAGAAATGGATGAAGGGTAGTGGTGATTTTTGAAGTGATAGGGTAGATGGATTCATCGGTAATCATTCCGATCGCCATCGTTTTTCTCGTTACCTGATTCTAGATTTTAGCCCTCTCTTCCGGAAGAATACGCCTGGTCTGAACGATTGCGTTCATTGATAAAAAGAACCGAAGAGTTTTCAATTATGTCGAAAGACAATATCAGCTAACAAACACACGCAGTAGACCGCAAAAATCGCCATTCGTTTCTCGCTCTGTTTTTTTACTACCGATGATATGGGGAATGAGCCACCAATAAATAGGGGGAACAACTATGTTTAAAGTGACTTTGAACGGCACGAATCGTCTGGATATCGAATTGAGTGGGAAATTGGATTCCGATGGAATGAAAACCGCTTTGGATGAGCTTGTCAGCAAGTCGGAAAATATAGAGAACGGCAAAATACTGTACGATGTTGTCGAGTTTCGTTTCCCATCATTAGGTGCAATCGGAATCGAGTTTTCCCGCCTTCCCTCGATGTTCAAATTTATGAGGAAGTTCAATCGTGCGGCTGTTCTGACCGACAAGGCATGGATAAGGAAAGTAAGCGAATTCGAAGGGTTTTTATTCCCAGGCCTGGAAATCAAGGCTTTTAACAGAGACCAAAAGGAAGAGGCGAAAGCCTGGCTGGAGAGTTAGAAATGGAGAGAAAACAAGCGTAAGCCTGACACTTTCGGTATATTCTGGCCTGAAGGCCAGGATTTCAGTGCTGATACCATTAGAACATGAAATCAAAGAGACGGACGACTAAAATCACAAAACCCGAAGACGAAACGGCAACTAGCCGAGGCCCACGAGACCCATGGCAAACATCTATTTGACAATTGTACTCGCACCCCTGGTAGGGGCCATCATTGCCGGCTTCTTCGGGGGCCGGATCGGCCGCGCCGGGGCGCACTGGGTCACTATCCTCGGGGCCGGCATCTCCACCCTCTTATCCCTCTATGTGGTCAAACTGTTCGTCTTCGACGGCCAAGAGGTGTTCAACGGGGCCGTCTATACCTGGATGGTCACGGACGGCATCAGCTTCGAGATCGGTTTTCTCGTGGACAATCTCACGGCGCTTATGATTGCCGTGGTGTCCTTTGTCTCCCTGATGGTGCATATCTACACCATCGGCTACATGGCCGACGACGAGTACAATTGGCCGAAAAAGTCTCTGACTGGCCGCAACGGCTACCAGCGCTTTTTCAGCTATATCTCGCTGTTTACCTTTTCGATGCTGATGCTGGTGATGTCCAACAACTTTCTCCAGCTCTTCTTCGGCTGGGAGGCGGTAGGCCTGGTCTCCTATCTGTTGATTGGTTTCTGGTCGGTGCGCGAGTCCGCTATCTTCGCCAATCTCAAGGCCTTTCTGGTCAACCGGGTCGGAGATTTCGGCTTTATCTTGGGCATCGCCGCGGTAGCCATGTATTTCCAGTCCCTGGACTATTTGACCGTATTCGGCAAGGCGCCGGAGTTGGTGGATACCAGGATCCAGGTCTTCGGCGACAGTTCGTGGGGCCTGATGACCACTATCTGCGTGCTGCTCTTCATCGGCGCCATGGGCAAATCCGCCCAGGTTCCCCTGCACGTGTGGCTGCCCGATTCCATGGAGGGTCCGACCCCGATCTCGGCTCTGATCCACGCCGCGACCATGGTCACGGCCGGTATCTTCATGGTGGCGAGGATGTCGCCCCTCTATGAGCTTTCGGAGACCGCGCTCTCCTTCGTCATGGTGATCGGCGCGACGACGGCCTTCTTTATGGGCCTGATCGGCCTGGCGCAGAACGACATCAAGCGGGTAGTCGCCTACTCGACCCTGTCCCAGCTCGGCTACATGACCGCGGCTCTGGGGGCCTCCGCCTATGCTGCCGGCATCTTCCACCTGATGACCCACGCCTTTTTCAAGGCCCTGCTGTTCCTGGCGGCGGGCTCGGTCATCATCGCCATGCACCACGATCAGGACATTCGCAACATGGGTGGTATCCGCAAGTACATGCCCTATACCTGGATCACCTTCCTGATCGGTACCCTGGCGCTCATCGGTTTTCCCGGCTTTTCGGGCTTCTTTTCCAAAGACGCCATCATCGAGGCGGTGCACGCTTCCCAGGTGACGGGTTCGGGTTATGCCTGGGTACTGCTGACTATCGGCGTCTTCATCACCGCCCTCTACAGCTTCCGGCTGTATTTCATCGTCTTCCACGGCAAGGAACGCATGGACGAGCATACCCGCCATCATTTGCATGAGACGCCGGCGGTGGTGTGGGTGCCCTTGGTGCTGCTGGCGATACCTTCGGTGTTCATCGGCTGGATCACCATCGAGCCCGTCCTGTTCGGAGACTGGTTCAAGGATGCCATCCAGGTGGCGCCGGAGCACGACGTCCTCGCCCATCTGGGTGAGCACTACCACGGACAGTGGGCCTTCGTGCTCCATGGTCTCATGGCGGCGCCTTTCTGGTTGGCCCTGGCCGGCTTTGTGGTGGCGGCCTATGTCTTTTGGTCCCGGTTCTCGCAGGACCCGCGGATTGAGGAAAAGCTGCGGGACAAGGTCGCCTGGTTTTATCGGGTGCTTGATCGCAAGTACGGCTTCGACGATTTCTATCAGGCGTTCTTTGCCGCCGGCAGCCGAGGCATCGGCAGGGCCTTCTGGTCCGGTGGTGACCGGGCGGTCATCGACGGCGTGATCGTGGACGGCTCGGCCAAGACCGTCGGCCGCTTCGCCCGGCTCGCGCGCAAGATCCAGACCGGCCGCCTGTATAGCTACGCAATCGCCATGATCTTAGGGCTAGTGGTCCTGCAGGCGATCTTCGTGGTCTTCTGATTATCGAGGGACGGACCTAATGCACTCATTCCCCCTTCTTTCGCTGACCATATGGCTACCGATCATCGGCGGTATCGCCGTGCTCGGCAGCGGGGACAAGGCACCCAACGTCTCCAAGTGGGTGGCATTGACATCTGCGGTCATCACCTTCCTGGTCAGCCTCGGACTCTGGACCGGCTTCGATGCAGGCACGGCGGTGGTGCAATTCGTGGAGCGGAGTCCTTGGATCGAGACCTTCGATGTCTATTACTACCTAGGGATAGATGGCATCTCCATGCCGCTGATTATCCTGACCACCTTCGTTACCATCTTCGTCGTCATCGCCGGTTGGGAGGTGATCCAATACAAGCCGTCTCACTACATGGCCGCCTTCCTGATTATGGAAGGTCTGATGGTCGGGGTCTTCTCGGCCCTGGATGCCATACTCTTTTATGTCTTCTGGGAGGCGATGCTGATCCCGATGTTCATCGTTATCGGGGTCTGGGGCGGTCCGAATCGGGTTTATGCCACCATCAAGTTCTTCCTCTTCACCTTCTTCGGCTCGGTCTTCATGCTGGTCGCCCTGATCTACATGTACTTTCAAGCAGGGACCTTCGAGGTTGTCGCCTCGCACCCCGGTCTGCCGAGCTTCCACGGTCTGCGACTGGGCATGACCGAACAAATACTGATCTTCATCGCCTTCCTGCTCGCCTTCGCAGTTAAAGTCCCCATGTGGCCCGTCCACACTTGGCTGCCGGACGCCCACGTGGAGGCCCCCACCGGCGGCTCCGTCATCCTGGCCGCTATCATGCTCAAGATCGGCGGCTACGGCTTCCTGCGCTTCAGCCTGCCCATCACCCCGGACGCCGGTGCCTCCCTGGACTGGCTGATCATCGCCATGTCCCTGATCGCGGTCGTCTATATCGGCTTCGTCGCCCTGGTCCAGCAGGATATGAAGAAGCTCATCGCCTACTCGTCCATCGCCCACATGGGCTTCGTGACCCTGGGCTTCTTCATCATCTTCACCATCCTTACCAAGGACACGGCTACCAGCAGCGGGGTACTCGGCATCTCCGGCGGCATGGTGCAGATGGTCTCCCACGGCTTCATCTCCGGGGCACTTTTCTTATGCGTGGGCGTGCTCTACGACCGGCTTCACTCCCGTGAGATCTCCGCCTACGGGGGAGTGGTGAACACCATGCCCCTGTTCGGGGCCTTCATGGTCTTCTTCGCCATGGCCAATGCGGGTCTTCCCGGAACCTCTGGCTTCGTCGGCGAGTTTATGGTCATCCTGGCGAGCTTCCAGGCGGATTTCTGGTATGCTTTCCTGGCCGCGACTACTCTCGTCCTGGGGGCCGCCTATACCCTGTGGATGGTCAAGCGCGTCATTTTCGGTCCGGTCGCCAACGATCAGGTAGCGGCCCTCAAGGATGCCAACGGCCGTGAGCTCTTCGTACTCGGCAGCCTGGCCGCCGCTGTGCTTATACTCGGCCTCTGGCCCGCACCCCTGGTAGAGGTTATGGATGTCACTATCCAAAACTTGGTCCAGCAGATTGCGGTGTCTAAGCTCCCGACCGCCGTGGGCGACGTTGCTGCCGTTTTCTGAGCGGATGTTGTGGGACAAGAATGATTCATAGCATGTGGCCGACAAAAACAACAGTGGAACAAGTGGACATTACCATCGAAGTTGGTGGCAATCGGTGCATATGTTGGTATCATTTCTCTACTTTTCGCTATCTTGGTATATACCTATGAGTTTTCAGTAAGAAATGTCTCAACAAAAATCTCATTTATACCGCCTTGTTCAAGTAATCCAGCGATTGAGCAATACATGGAATATGATATCGCCGTCAAGAATATACGAGATGCAGGTTGGCAATCATCAGAAGTGCCTTCTAGCGATCATCGAAGTGACGATCTTCCCGAAATAGCGAGTTGTGGCCAAGGTTTTTGTCTTATGGAATTTTCGGACTGTTATGGGAGAATACTGACTGTGAACACGTATGGGGAAATCGGAAACGGTGCTTATGTCCGTTAGTGGAAAATCTCTTCTGATAATGAGTCAGAAGGAGGGAGTTAGGTGAAAGTATTTTCTGTATTGCAAAATCGGCCATTCGTTACATGCGTTTTAGTATACCTACGCGTAATTAACGGAAACATAGCCTACAGCCTGGAAAGGGGGCTATGGGGCCGATGGATGTATTCATGTTAATTCACGTCCATTTGTGGTCTTGTTTCCAGTATTTGTGAACAGATGTACTAGGGGCGTTCTCAATTGAGTCAAATCATCATAAAAATCAAGCATATGAGAAGCATATAATTGTTGGCGAGACACTCATAACAACTTGATATCCTTGGAGTAATTTGTTAAGTGAGAGTGCCTCCTAGGTTTTGTATTAGCTAACGGTTGTAGGTAGCCCTTGAATACTCATAGAGTTATACAATCGTTACTTGAACATTGTATCAGGCACAATATATTCTTGGCCGTTGCCCTTGATAAGCTGGAGAAGGGGAGGATTATCGAGCTCACGTCAGGAGTCGATATCATTGCCCCGGAAATATTGCCCTATGAAATCGGCAATGCCTTATCTGCGATGATAAAGAGGGACCGGATCACGGCCAGTGAATCATTATCGGCGCGAATACGGCCAGTAAAATTCCGGTAAGATCATAACCTGGTTCCCCGACCCTGAACCCTCGCCGACCGGCCTTGTGTCTGCAGGCTCACGAGCATGGCTCACGGCCTCGGATACTCTACCGGTATGGGCGAAGAGGGCGGGGAGCCAATCTACGTGCAGGCTCAAGGCCTCAGGATGTGACGGCTTCCCCAGGTACTCGCCATCAATTCCCTTTCTACCTCATCCTTGGTTCTCCCTTGGAAACAGAACATACAAGGATGTGGTGAGGTCAGGGATGACCGAACCGCATCATTCAGTTATCAGGGGGCAGTTATCAAACTTACATCTGACAACTGATAACTGCCCCCTGATAACTGAATGATGCGGTTCGGGATTCCAGGAGTGGTTAGCGAGGCTTTGCCTCCTCGGGAACGGGAGCATACGAGATGCCAATAGTGCGCGCCAACAAGCCGATCCAGCTTGTCCGGATCGAGGATGTGTCTGATTGGGACGAGGTGAAAACGCTGGCCGGGGATTTCCTCCTACCGCATGATCTCGACGGTCTCAAGCAGCTCCTCGACGGCTTCGTGCGCTCGGTCTACATCTACATCGAGCATGACTATGTGGACGCCGACTATCGTGATACCTACAGCCACTTCTACTCGAAGAAGTTTGCGCATTACCCGGATCGCGCAATTCGCCTCCTCTTCTTCTCCGACCCCATCGCGGCTGACGACTGGTCTGAACCAGCCAAGTTCTCGAACGCCTTCATTGGCTACTCCGTCATCAGGCCGAACCGCGTTGTCTCTATCTGGCGGACCCTGGTCGACCCCAGGCGTGCGAATGTGCCTCCTAGCTTCGTTATCGCGACAAAGTTCGTTGCGAACCTACTTGGCGTAGAACTTGCAGTTGAAGGTTTTCCGTATATGGGCCAGGACACGGACGTCACAATATGCGCCGACTCTGCTCTCTGGTCCTGTCTCAGGCATTTCTCACAGCGGTATCCCGAATACCCTGAGATTCATCCCTATGAGATTACTCAGCTCACGATGGACTTCTCTAGGGGTCTCGTCTCGTTCCCTCTCGGGGACTGACGATGGAACAGGTCACCGAGATCCTAACTCGGTACGGCTTCCATCCGCGCTTCTACGATAAGCCGGATCTCAACCGCCAAGTGGACTTTGAAAGGCTTCTCCACACCTATATCGAGTCGGGGATTCCTGTCATAGTCAGCTTGAAGCTGGTAGACGGGTCGGGCCATGCTATTGCCGGCATCGGCCACTCGTCAGACTTCACCCGCCCGGCCTCCCCCGGGGATCAGGTGGAGCTACGAGTATTTCAGCGGACTCATCGTAAATGACGACAATCTTTCCCCTTACCGGTTAGTGCCGAAAAAGTTTAGGATCAGCACGAACGCCGGCACTGACTATATCTTTGGAGATATCAATGGCTTTATTGTCCCGCTGTACGAGAAGATCTATCTTGCCGCCGAAGACGCATTCTCTATGGTTGAGACGATCCTTTCGGATGAGCAGATTGGGCTGTCCACGCTCCGATCACCTGGATTACCGCCGGGTGACTTGGTAATACGCCTGCTTCTGACTTCTTCCCGCTCTTAGAAGAGGAACCGTCGTAGATCACAGATGCCGAACGACCTTGGCCTGCTATACTCTGCTATGCCTATGCCTATGCCTATGCCTATGCCTATGCCTATGCCTAAGTTCATTTGGGTGGCGGAGCTTTCCACGCGAGCACTTTACCCGGAGGGCAAGGTACTGGGGGAAATTGTCATCGACGCTACCGCGAGCTTCCTTGACGACTTCTCTCTCTTGAGTATTCATTACCCCCACCTCCTGATCCTGAATGATCGTGACTCGCTTTCAGGATCGCTGGCAAGTCGTATATCCCCAATAAACATCTCCGAGCATAGCGCATATAGGCTCTACACGAATAACCTCCAGGAGATCGAATGTGACCGAGAAGAAAGCCTCTGAGAACAAACTTATGACCCTGGCCCTTGATCTCGTCGAGGGCAGCCGCAAGGCGGACATCCTCGACAGCGAAGAGTCTGTGCTAAGGCTCAAGCAGTCGCTTGACGATAGACTCAGACCTAAGGCCAGGGCTAACGAGATAGACCGACGCAAGTTCTGGGAGATGGCGTCGAGGCATTTCATACCCTGACCATCAGGAACGGCGCGCATGCCTCGGACTATTGAGACCGGAATACACCCATGTCCTTCACCTTCGATTTTGAAAGCCTGATCCCCATCCTCCCCGAGATTGTTATCCTGGTGCTGGCTTGCACCGTGCTGGTGCTCGATCTTTATCTGAAGGAGGAACAGAAAGGCGTCAACCATGTCATCACCATTGTCGGGCTGCTGATTGCCATTGGGGTCACCGGCCTGGTCGGGGGCGGCGAACGGCAGGTGGTGTTTGACGGCAGCTATGTGCGCGATGCCATGAGCGACGTGCTCAAGATCTTCATCTTCATCGTCAGCCTGTTCGCCTTCGTCTACGCCAAGGACTATCTGCGCGACCGCAACCTGTGGGCAGGCGAATACTATGTCCTGAACCTGTTCGCGGTGCTCGGCATGTCGATTATGGTCTCGGCCAACAACCTGTTGGTTGTCTATCTGGGGCTGGAGCTGCTGGCGCTGTGTCTCTATGCCATGGTGGCCTTCGACCGTGACTCTCCTGCCGGGGCCGAGGCAGCCATGAAATACTTCGTGCTCGGGGCGCTCGGTTCGGGTATGCTGCTCTACGGCATGTCCATGATCTACGGGGCCACCGGCTCTATCGAGCTGGAGACCGTGGCCCGGACCGCGGCGGAGCAGGGGACCCAAAACCAAGTCCTGGTATTCGGACTCGTCTTTCTGGTCATCGGCATCGGCTTCAAATTCGGCGCCGTGCCCTTCCATATGTGGGTACCGGACGTCTACCAGGGTGCCCCGACCTCCGTGTCCCTGTTCCTGGGAAGCGCCCCCAAGATCGCCGCCTTTGCGCTGGCGATCCGGCTGCTGGTGGACGGCCTCGGCGGGCTGCATTCGGATTGGCAGGGCATGCTGATTATCCTGGCCCTCTTGTCCATGGGCCTAGGCAACCTAGTCGCCATCGCCCAGACCAACCTCAAACGCATGCTCGCCTACTCGACCATTTCCCACGTGGGTTTCATCCTCCTCGGACTCCTGGCCGGCAGCGGTCAAGGTTATGCCGCGGCCATGTTCTACGCCATCGTCTACGCCGTCATGGCGGCGGGTGCCTTCGGTCTGCTGCTGATTCTCAGCCGACAAGGTTTCGATGCCGAAGACTTGGAAGATCTTAAAGGACTCAACGACCGCGACTCCTGGTACGCGGCCATGATGGCCCTCATCATGTTCTCCATGGCCGGGGTGCCTCCCACCGTCGGCTTCATGGCTAAGCTGCTGGTGCTCGAATCCATCGTGCGCGTCGACCTCTGGTGGCTGGCCTTGATCGGCGTCTTCTTCTCCATCATCGGCGCCTTCTACTACCTGCGGGTCATCAAGCTCATGTACTTCGACCAGCCGGTGACCGAGGAACCCCTGATGGCCGGCCTTGGCGCTCGGGTCGCCCTCTCGGTCAATGGTTTGGCTATGCTGATACTGGGTATCTTTCCCGCCTCGCTGCTGTCGGTTTGCCAGGGGGCCTTTCTCTGATCCGTGGATAAGACGGCAAGGCCTGCTCGTGGATCGAGTCATGTGGGTTGAGTGCAGCGAAACTCAGCACCGCGAACAACTCATGGACGGGAACCTATTGCAATGCTGTGTTTCGTACTACGGGCTGATCCGCGGACAGGACGTGGAGTCCGCGGCGAGGACCGATTCTACAAAGGTTTCCGCCCCGTAGCAGAAGCCGGCTTCCGGGGAGTGGCCTTAGCCGACTCCTCGATGATCTGCAGAAAGAGTTCACCCTGTTTAATCATCCCGAGCTCGCTGCGGGCCCGCTCTTCCAGGGCGTCCAGACCCTTATGGAGGTCGAGGACCTCCGCTTCGAGGATCCGGTTGCGGGCCCGCAGCTGTTCGAGTTCGGCCTTCTGGGCGCTGATCTCGTCCCGCAGTGCCCGGACTTCCGCCAAGCTGCCTTCGCCGGCCCACAGGCGATACTGCAGCCCCAGCAGTAACAGCAGCAGGATGCCTGCGAACCAGCGCATGCTTCTAGGACGGGGGCATTATAGCCAGGGGAAGGCGCCCTTGCCCGCGTAGCGGGCTTCGCTGCCCAACTGGTCTTCGATGCGCATCAGCTGGTTGTACTTGGCGACACGATCGGAGCGGGAGAGGGAGCCGGTCTTGATTTGTCCGGCCTTGGATGCCACCGCCAGATCCGCGATGATGGTGTCCTCGGTTTCGCCGGAGCGATGGGAGACCACGGCGGTGTATTTGGCCTTGTGGGCCATTTCGATGGCCTCCAGGGTCTCGGTCAGGGTGCCGATCTGGTTGACCTTGATGAGGATGGAATTGGCGACTTTTTTGTCGATGCCTTCCTTCAGGATCTTGGTGTTGGTTACGAACAGGTCGTCGCCCACGAGCTGGGCCTTGTCGCCGATGGCGTCCGTGAGCAGCTTCCAGCCGTTCCAATCCCCTTCGGCCATGCCGTCTTCGATGGAGAGGATGGGGTACTTTTTCACCCAATCGGAGAGCAGGTCGCACATGCCCTGGGAGTCGAGGGTTCGGCCTTCGCCCTCCAGCTTATAGGTGCCATCCTTGTAGAATTCGGAACTCGCCACGTCCAGGCCCAGGTACATGTCCTTGCCGGCCTTGAAGCCCACCTTCTCGATGGCCTCCAGGACCACTTCGACGGCCGCCACGTTGGACGGCATATCCGGCGCGAAGCCGCCCTCGTCACCGACGCCAGTGGCCAACCCCTTGCCGCCGAGTACCGATTTGAGGGCATGGAAGACCTCGGCACCGTAGCGCACCGCCTCGCGGATGCTGGGAACGCCCACGGGCATAATCATGAACTCCTGGAAGTCCACGCTGTTGTCGGCGTGCTCGCCGCCGTTGAGGATGTTCATCATGGGCACCGGCAGCAGGAAGTCGCCGTCGCCGAGATACTTATACAGCGGCACCGATTTTTCCTGGGCGGCCGCGTGGGCGGCGGCCATGGAGACGCCGAGGGTCGCGTTGGCACCGAGGCGGCCCTTGTTGTCGGTGCCGTCGAGCTCGATCATTTTGTCGTCGATGTCTTTCTGGGCGCTGACCTCGGTGCCGACGAGGGTATCGCGCAGCTCGCCCTGGATGTTTTTGATGGCCTTGAGCACGCCCTTACCGAGGTAACGGGATTTGTCCCCGTCGCGCAGCTCCAGGGCCTCGCGGGAGCCGGTGGAGGCACCGGAAGGGACCGCCGCGCGACCGATGGCGCCGGTAGCGGTGATCACATCGGCCTCGACGGTGGGATTGCCGCGGGAGTCCATGATCTCACGGGCCTTGATGTCGACGATTTCAGACATTTGGATTTTCCTCTTTTGGGGTAGGACTTGCGGTTCGGGCAAGTCGGGTTGGATAATCGCTTGAGATTACGGCCTAATCTGGCAGTGCACAATATCCGGAAACAAAAAGGTACTGGGTTTCGTTCCTCTAGTTGCCGCTCCTTTTGCCTTTCACCGCCGGTAGTGGTGATTTTCGAAGTGATATCTAGCCAACAATCGGCTATAATTCGGTATTATAGCAGGGCGCTGTTGCTCGCTCGGAATGACGGCTTGATACGCGCCCCAATAATCACTGAAAACGATGGCTTCTTTATAAGCAGACGGTACGCGATCCCAGAGTATCCGACAGGTGTTTTCGGTGCGATCACCGCAGGCAGAGGCGACGATTTCTCGGGTTTCTCTATTCATGGCAATCCAGACCCACACTTTGTCTTTGCTACGAAAGACAAAGGACCGCAACTCATCCACATCCAACACAGGAATCTTTTTGCACTCAACAGGTTGTAGCGTCTCTTCAAGGGGTGGGAGGTCATTCGCCTGTTCTTTTAACCAGGCGCTCAATGTTCGGTGCGAGACTCCAAACGTCCGTTCAATCCCGCGCATACTGGATCTTTCTTCTTTTCTTCCGTCGCGCGTTCTGTGCGCTCAAGTACGCCATAGGCACCACAGGCTTTACAGTGATATTGCGAGCTACCGGATGCATTTGTGCCATTTTTAACGAGCTCTTCGCTCTGACATTTTCGACAGGTGTATACTTTAGTCTCGATAATCATAATTGAAAACTCTT
>Ga0209561_1000159_pt1 | contig 19543 bp, 19 predicted proteins | sample WorMettrBAHAMAS2_FD_187393 | JGI IMG/M metagenome (GOLD analysis project Ga0209561, IMG submission 187393) | Marine gutless worms symbiont microbial communities from Max Planck institute for Marine Microbiology, Germany - Inanidrilus... | ecosystem: Host-associated > Annelida > Digestive system... | reverse complement strand
TGGTTCTGTCGCCTGGGCCTTGAGGACCCTGTGCCGGACCACTCGACGTTCTCGGTGAACCGGCACGGGCGCTTCCGGGAAAGCGGTCTGTTACGCTCGGTGTTCGAGGACGTGGTTAGGCGCTGCTCTTTCCCGTCATGGTTTTGAATAGCGCGCACTCGTGCCGGGGTCTGGAGCTGAAGGACGCCATCAATCTCCCACTGAATCTGATCTCCAATCTTAATGGTGTTATCGGAGAGCTCGGGGCCTTCAATATGAGCACTATTAGTGCTAGACGTCTGGCCGCCAAAATCCTCCCAAACGCCTGCAAACTCCATGGACTTCAGGAACGTCCCAGCAGCTTTCTTGGCGCCAGCAGGAGTAAATTATCCACTTTATTCCACATCACCCACATTTCGAGTAATCGCAACTGGTGCACATGTCGCAGCCTTCCTGGCGGATGAGGCTCGGCTGGGCGCATTTCGGGCATTGGCGGAACGGTGCGGATGCAGTCGGGGCTGAAGCCGGTTCTTCCTCTTCGACGGCATGTGGCGCCGCGCCGCCCATGGCGATGACGGCGGCTTCCGGCGGCGGGCCTTCGTTGAGTTGCCCGGGGCTGGTTAAAAAGCCGATATCGATCATGTGGGTCTCGATAACGCCGCCCAAGGCCGCCAGCAGGGACGGTACGTACTTGCCGCCCATCCATTGACCGCCGCGCGGATCGAAAACGGCCTTCAATTCCTCGACCACAAACGACACATCGCCGCCGCGCCGGAAGACGGCCGAGATCATGCGGGTCAGGGCCACGGTCCAGGCGTAATGTTCCATGTTCTTCGAGTTGATGAAGATCTCGAAAGGCCGGATGCGCCCGGCGTCGTCGACGATATCGTTGAGCGTGATGTACATGGCGTGGTCGCTTTCCGGCCACTGCAGCTTGTAGGTCTTGCCCGGCAGTTCGCCGGGCCGACCCAAGGGCCGGAACATCTGAACGACGGCGCCCGGATCGCCCTTGGCAGCGACGGCCGGTTTCTTGGTCGGCGCCTCCAGGGGCAGTTCCGGCTCCGTATCGTCCTTGTTTTTCTTGCCCTTAACCTCGAGTACGGCGCCGGTGACGTCGTTCGGCCGATACGTCGTGCAGCCCCTGCACCCCAAGTCGAAGGCCTGCATGTAGACGTCCTTGAAATCTTCGAAAGAGATGCTCTCGGGCACGTTGATGGTCTTCGAGATGGAGCTGTCGATATGTTTCTGCACGGCCGCCTGCATGACCAGATGGTCGTTGGGGCTGAGTCCCTGAGCGTCGACGAAGGCGTCGGTCAGCGGCGCCCTCTCGCCGAACAGCCGATGGTAGAGGCGGTAGGCGTAATCCGATACCTCCTCCTCGCGGCGCGTGCCGTCCGGCATCAGGACGTGGCGTGCGTATTTGAAGCTGAACACCGGCTCCAGGCCCGAGGACACATTATCGGCAAAGAGCGAGATGGTGCCCGTCGGTGCGATCGAGGTGAGCAATGCGTTGCGAATGCCGTGTGACTTGATGGCATTCTGAACGTCGAGGTCGAGGCCTTGCACCGTCTCGCTCTCCAGGAATTTGTCGCGATCGAAAAGCGGGAAGGCGCCCTTCTCCTTGGCCAGATCGACCGATGCCAGATAGGCGGCGCGGGTCAATGTTCCCATCCAGCGGTCCGTTAATTCAACCGCCTTGGCGCCGCCGTAGCGCGCCCCGCAGAGGATCAGGGCGTCGGCCAGCCCGGTGACACCCAGTCCGATACGGCGTTTCGCCCTGGCTTCGTGGCGCTGCGCCTCGAGCGGCATGTTGGAGACGTCGATGACGTTATCCATCATGCGCACGGCCGTCGTCACCAGGTCCGTTAGCGCCTTCAGGTCGAGTTCGGCGGCTTCGGTGAACGGATCGTTGATCAGCCGCGCCAGGTTTATGGAGCCCAGCAGGCAGGCCCCGTAAGGCGGCAGCGGCTGTTCGCCACAGGGATTGGTGGCGTGGATGGTCTCGCAATAGGCCAGGTTGTTGCGGTCGTTGATGCGGTCGATGAAGATGACGCCCGGTTCCGCATAGGAATAGGTGGCCTGCATGATCTTGTCCCAGATCTCACGGGCCGGCAGGCTCTTGTAGGTGACGCCGCCGAAGCTGAGCTCCCACGCCGCATCCTCCTTAACCGCCTGCATGAAGGCATCGGTGACCAGCACCGACAGGTTGAACATCCTGAGCCGCCCCGGTTCGTGCTTGGCCTCGATGAAATCGAGAATGTCCGGATGATCGCAGCGCAACACCGCCATCATGGCACCGCGTCGGGAGCCGGCGCTCATGATGGTGCGGCACATGGCGTCCCAAACGTCCATGAAGCTGAGCGGTCCCGAGGCATCGGCCCCGACGCCCTTGACCGGCGCGCCTTTCGGCCGGAGCGTCGAAAAATCGTAGCCGATGCCGCCGCCCTGTTGCATGGTCAGCGCCGCTTCCTTGAGGCCGTCGAAGATGCCCGACATGTCGTCCGGGATGTCGCCCATGACGAAACAGTTGAAGAGCGTGACGTTGCGGTCGGAGCCGGCGCCGGAAACGATGCGTCCGGCCGGCAGGAAGCGGAAATCGGAAAGTGCGTCGTAGAATTGCTGTTCCCAATGGCCGCGGTCGGCTTCGGCTTCCGGTTCGGCCAGCGCCTTGGCGACACGCCGCCAGGTATCGGGGATCGATTTGTCGACCGGTGTCCCGTCGCCGCCCTTGAGGCGGTACTTCATGTCCCAGATTTGTTGCGATACGGGCGCCACTTGCGCCATCGTCCTGTCTCCTCCCGCTGTCTCCTTGGGCCCTCCGGTACGGCGCATTACACCACTCGCCGCCGGAAACCGCGGTCAATCTAGGGGGTCACGATACCGCCGTCAAAAGGATAAAACCTTGAGTCGGAGGATAATGTTCTTGTTATGTTTCCACATTTCATGCCCTGATTTCAACTGAAAATTGGAGTTTTTTTCAGCCGCTTAGCGGCACCGTTACCGGAATCCACAGGCTGTGGATGAACTATTCACAGGAGGCTTCGCGGGCGTCTTCAGTTTTCGTCGCGGACGACGGTGACGGCCGTATCCGGAAACCGTTCGACGCCCTCGGCGATGAGGGCATCGGAAGCACTGTCGACGGCCTTTTCCAAGGTCTCCATAAAGGCCTTGCGTTTCAGGCCGCGCTCGATGGGCGGCAGGAACTCAATGACGATACGGCCCGGGTGTTTCGAGAAGCTGCGCCGCCCCCAGAACAGGCCGGAGTTGACGGCGACCGGAACGATCGGCGCGTCGGTCTGTGAATAGAGCGCCGCGATTCCCGGATGGAAAGGCCGATGGCGCCCAGGCGCCGTGCGTGTCCCTTCCGGGAAAATGATCACCGAAAAGCCGCCGGCAAGGCGATCGCGCACATCGGCGACCAGTTTCTTGAGGGCCGACGCGCCACCGTCCCGATCGACGGATATGGCCCGGCATTTACGCGCGCACCAGCCCCAAAACGGAATCTTCAACAGCTCGATCTTCAAGACGTAGCTAGGTTCGCGGAGCAACAGGAAATAGACGAAGGTGTCCCAGGCCGATTGGTGTTTGGCGGCATAGATGACCGGCCCGTCGATCAAATGTTCGCGCCCCCGGACCTCGAAATCGAGGCCGACCAAGACCTTGAGCGCGAAGGACTGCATGTGCGACCAGGCGCGGACCGCTTCGCGCATGGCGACGCGCGGAAACGCCAACAGCAGCGCCATTAGAACGACCGTTACCGCCGTCGACGAAAAAAAGAACCCGTTATAAATCAAGGAGCGGAAATTCTGCATGACACTGTCAGTTCGCGGCCTGGTTCGTCGGTGACTTTCGCGATTCCGATGAGCGGTTGCGCGGACGTTTTCCCAAGAACAGAAACTCGACCCCGTGACGGGTCCAGGCAAGCAGGAATTTATTGAACTCCGTGGCGATCAATGCCGCCGTTCCCGGATAGGTCCACCAATTCTCCAGCTTGACCCGTTCCGGAAATACCGGATGGGGAATCAGCGAAACCTCGGGCATGGCGCGGGTGAATTCGAGAAGGCTGCGCGGCATGTGGTAGGCGGCGGTGACCAGGCGCAACGACGTGACGTTCTCCCGATGGGACCAGGCCGCCGTTTCGTCGGCGTTGCCGATGGTGTTGATGGCGTTGCCGATGACGATCCGCGATTGCAGGTCGGTGGGCCGGCGTTTCGAATGGTCGAGGAGATTGCGCACGTCGTTGCCCTTGTGCACGCCCGACACGAACAGGCGTCCGGCCAATCCTTCGGATAGAAGTTCGAGGCCCTCATCGAGCCGCCCGCTGCCGCCGGTGAGTACGGCGATGGCATCGGTCCGGGTGCTGCGGTCTTCGACGGTGCCGGGAATCGCCTCGGCAAACTTGAAGAGACCGATCGTCCACATTCCGGCCAGGGCGAACACCAGAAGGATCAAATTTCCGATCAGCGAAACCCGCTTGTTGCCGCGACGCCGGGCCATGCTCAGAGCATCCGGCTGAGCGTGCGCATGACCGTGGTGCGCGCCGTAACCACGGCGATACCGGCGACGACGACCGGCAGAATGGCGACCAGCATCCAGTGAAACACGGTGAGTTGCATGCTGGGAATGAGGAACCCGTCCATGCGGCTGGCCAGTCGACTGATGCCGATTAGGGTCGGGACGCCAAGCGCCAGCCCGAGGATTCCGCCCTTAAGGCCGAGATAGAGGGCACGCCGCCCGAATTGGCCGGCGATGTAGGTGTCATGAGCGCCGATCCGATGCAGGACCTCGATGGCTTCGCGGTGGATGGCAAGCCCGGTACGGGTGGTGAAGACCACCGTTCCGACGGTCGCCAGCCCGATGCACAACAAAACCAGAAAGGCGACCGCCTCGACGGTCTGGATCAGCTGGACCAGCCTCTCCAGCCAGACGCGATGGTCGTCGATCGTCGCGCCGGTGACGGTTTCGGATAATCGGTCGCTCAAGGCCACGGAATCGAAATTGCTGCCGTCGCCGATCTCGACATCGATCAGTTGCGGCAAGGGCAGGTCTTCGGACGTTCCGATACCGCCGAGCCAAGGCGCGAGCAGGGCCAGCAAACGTTCCGACTCCAAGACCTCGTAGCGTTCTATGCCAGGTGTCGACGCCAGAATGTTGAGGGTATCGCGCAACCGGCGATCATCGTCGGCCGGGTCGTCGGCCGGTGCGATCTGGACCGTCAGGGTACCGCTGACGCCCTGGTCCCAGCGGGCGGCCACGGTGTTCAACACCAGTGTTCCGGCCATGGCGAGCACGGCGAGAAAAACCATGAAGGCGATCAGCCAGGGGAGGAAGCGACTGTGCGCGTCGCGGTCCAGGGGCAGGTCGGAACGGCGGGAAAACATTAAAGGTAGTTCTCTAGGCTCGTCGGATCTCCGAAGGTGGAACCGTCCCCGGCGTAATCGTCGCCAAAGGGGGATGACGGGCGCTTCGGAGTCTTCCCTTCGGGATTCCCGTCTTCACCAGTGGGTTCCTCCTCCGGCTTCTCTTCCGGCACGCCGCGATCGGGACTCTCGATACGCAGATACCCGTTTTCGAGATGCATGCGCCCATGGCCGAGGCGATCGACGAGGTGGGTGTTGTGGGTGGCGATGACGATGGTCGTGCCGAGCCTGTTCAGTTCTTCGAACAGATGCATGAGGCGGTATCCCATGGCGTCATCGACGTTTCCCGTCGGTTCGTCGGCGAGCAGCAGACGCGGCCGACCGATCACCGCGCGGGCGATCGAAACGCGCTGCTGCTGGCCGCCCGACAGGGTCGGCGGTCGGGCCTGCATGTGGTGTTCCAGGCCGACCCAGGCGAGAAGTTCCGAGACGTGCTTCTTGACGTCGCTTTCCTTGGCCCCGGATACGCGGAGCGGCAACGCCACGTTGTCGAAGGCGGACAGGTGATTGAGTAGGCGAAACTCCTGGAAGACGACACCAACGCGCCGTCTGAGCGCCGGCAGGTCGCCGCGCGGTGTCGTCGCGATTTCCCGTCCGAACAGCGATATCAGCCCGCGAGACGGCTTGAGCGCCAGGTAGATCAGTTTCAGGAGCGAGGACTTGCCGGCGCCGCTTTCGCCGAGCAGGAAGTGAAACGAACCGGCAGCGAGCGAGAAGTTGATGTCCTGCAGAACTTCCGGGCCGAGGCCGTAGCGCAGTCCGACGTTTTCGAAATGGGCGATCGTTTCGTCGCCTTGCGAGGTCACTATTCTCACGCTCCCGTCGAGCCCGCGCGCAGGAAATCGGGCGATGTACGCTCCCGGCGAACAATGCCATGGCCGGCGCGGCCCGTCCAGGGGCACGCCCCCGCCATGGCTGTCCTGGCGCCGAGATTCCGGTCCTTCGCCAGGCGCGGCAATGACCGCCCGACGGCTTGCGTTCGATCTGGGGAAGCCCTATAAATGACAAAATGTTAGGACGATTTACCGCGCATGATCATCACCTGCCCCAATTGTCTGATGCGCTACAACGTTGACCCGGTGGCCATCGGCGGCGGGAAGATGACGCGGTGTTCCAATTGCGGACACAGTTGGTTCCAGCAACAGGTCGCCGCCTCGCCGCCGCCGGCACCAGCCCATCCGGCGGCACCCGGCGCCTACGGCGCGGCGCCGCAGCCCGGTTATCCGCCGGCGGTTCCCGGTTATCCGCCCGCCGCCCCGGGGTATCCGCCGCCGCAACAGGCCTATCCCGTCGCCGGCCAGGTTCCTGGACAGGCGCCGGGGCAGCCGCTGCCCTATCCGCCGCCGCCGGGGATGCCGGGGGCGGAAGGCATGGCGGCGCCGGGCGCACAGCCGGCCTATCCCGTATCTCCACCGGCGCCGCAACCCATACTCGAACCGGAGCCCGAGCCGGTGCCGGAGCCCGAGCCGGAACCCGAGCCTGAGCCGGAGCCTGAGCCGGAACCGGAACCGGAACCCGAGCCGGAAGAGGACACCGGTGGCGGTTTGACGACCGAGCAATTGGACGAGATGTTCGGCGACGACGAAGAGCCGGAACCGTTCCAATCGGTCATGGATGCGTCCGATGATGCGGAAATGGGCGATGCCGTGGATATCATGGATCCGGACGACCTGCCCGAACCGGAACCGATCCCGGAGGTGTTCACGGCGGCCGAATCGGGTGACGACTCAGCAGCGGAACCGCGCAGCAAAGTGAAGTTGATCGCCATCGGCGGCGGCGTGGCCTTGATCATCGCCATATTCGCCGGCCTGATCTTCGGACGCTCGATGATCGTCGAGATGGTGCCGAGTGTCGCCGGTGTCTATGACATGATTGGTCTTTGCGGACCCGAGTTGGGCGAAGGCCTCGACATCCGGAACGTCCGCTCGGCGCGGGAAACCGAACAAGGGGTCGAGGTCCTGGCGATCCGCGGGATCGTCGCCAACGTGTCGGAAGGGCCTCGCACTGTGCCCATGATCAAGGTCGAATTGTTTGATGGCGAGAACAATTCCGTGCAAATGGCGATTGCCGCAGCCATCCGCAATCAGCTTGAACCCGGCCAAGAGGCCGGCTTCAAGGCCCGTATCCCGGAACCTTCGCCGCTGGCGCGGCGGATCGAAGTGACCTTTACCGAGGGTGAAGGCGGGGAAGGCCAATCCAACTGATCGATCTCGGGATGGGCTCGTGATGGGCCCGTGATGGAGACGCGACCGTGACGAGCCACGTCACCTTGCGGCCGAGCGGCCATTCTTTTGTCGTCGAGGGTCGGGAATCGATCCTCCAGGCGGGCCTCAAGGCCGGCTTGGCGCTTCCCTACGGATGTTCGAACGGTTCCTGTGGCAGTTGCCTCGCCCGGTTGGCCGCCGGCTCCATCGAAAAGTGCGGCCATCACGATTTCATCGTCCCCGAGGAGCAAAAGGCCGAGGGTTTTTTCCTGATGTGTGCGCACGAGGCGGTTTCGGCGACGCTCGAGATCGAAACCTGGGAGGCATCGGGATCGGTCGAGATTCCCGAACAAAGGATCGCGCTCCGCATCAAGAGCGTCGAATTCCCGGTTCCCGAAATCGCCGTTGTCCGGGCCCGCACGCCGCGTTCGCAACGACTGCGTTTCCTGGCCGGCCAGTCGGTCGCCCTGTCGGTGCCGGGAGGCGGCAGCAAAAGTGTGCCGCTGGCCAGTTGTCCCTGTGACGATATGAACCTGGAATTCCATCTGCCCCGGCACCCGGACTGCTCCCTGACCGAAGCCTTTTTCAGCGATGCTCCGCCGGCAACGGTCGACCTCGTCGGTCCGACCGGAAACTTCGTCCTCGGCGAACCGGCCGGCCGGCTGTTGCTGTTCCTTGCCGAGGGGGCCGGGTTCGCGCCGGTGCGCAGCCTGATCGAACACGCGCAATCGATCGATGAAGATCGTCCCATGGTGCTCTACTGGTTCGCCTCCGGAGAGGGGCATTACATGGCCAACCTATGCCGTTCCTGGGCCGAGGCTTTCGATGGTTTCCGATTTGTGCCGGTCGATGCGCCCGATCGGCAAGAGGCACTCGACCAAATGCCGGAAACACTGGCCTATCCGGCGTTGGCCGATGTCTATGCGGCAGGGAGCGAGCCCTTGTTAGCGGCCGTTTCGAGTGTGCTTGGGGAAAGCGGCGTGGAGCCCGGGCGCATCCGGCTCAACCGGATCACCTGAAAGCGGCTCCTCAGTCGGTGTCCAAGGCCAGTTCGACGCCGCGGATATGGCTGAGAACCCTGTTCAAGCCGTCCGCATCATTGAGTAAGGCCTTCGGCGAACAGCCGAGTGTCGCGCTCATCTTGTTGAGCCACTCCTCTGCCTTTTCCTGGGTACCGAGAACTTCCGTTGCCCGTTCCAGGGCCGTCGCATAATAGTCCATGATCGATCGTCCTCCCCTTGGCGCCGCACCGAACCGGCGCGAATACAATTATGTGGCGGTGATGCAAGACGCGCAAGGGGGAGAAAGTTCGGTCCGGCGCGGAGATTCCTCCCAGCCAGTAAGAGAAGGCGGGGCCGAAGCCCCGCCTCCCTGGCCCTGGTTTGCCCCCTCCCTGGGAAACCCGGGACCTTAGTCAATGCATTTCGGCGCGCAGTTTCTGGCGGTAGAGGTCGATAGGGACCAGCTCGCCCTGGTCTTCCGCGTACCAGAACTGCCAGCCGTTGCAGGCCGGCGCTTTCTGCACGTAGGCGCCGACCTGGTGGATGGAACCGCGAAAATCGGCTGTGATCAGGGTGCCGTCGGCGCGCACCCGAGCCGAGTGGCGGCGCCGGGCGTCGGTCAGCGTCTGGCCGGGCGTGAGCAGGCCTTTCTCGACCAGCCATCCGAAGGGGACTCTCGGCTGCTCGCGTTTCGCCGGTGAATCGAGGAACGGGTCGTCGGCGATTTTGCGCACCTTGGCCAACCGCTCGCGGGCCAGCGCCACATAATCGCCGTCGCGTTCGATGCCGAGAAAATCGCGGCCCAGCCGCTTGGCGACGGCGCCCGTCGTACCGGTTCCGAAAAACGGATCGAGAACCAGGTCACCAACCTCGGAAGACGCCATGATCACGCGGTGCAGCAGCGATTCCGGTTTCTGCGTCGGGTGCGCCTTCTTGCCGTTCTCCTTCAGGCGTTCCGGACCCGTGCACAAGGGCAGGTACCAGTCCGAACGCATCTGCAGATCATCGTTCAATGCCTTCATGGAATCGTAGTTGAACCGGTATCTGGAATCCTTGTCCCGCGCCGCCCAGATCAGGGTCTCATGGGCGTTGGTGAACCGCCGGCCGCGGAAGTTCGGCATCGGGTTGGACTTGCGCCAGATGACGTCGTTGAGAATCCAATAGCCGAGGTCCTGCAACACGGTACCGACCCGGAAGATGTTATGGTAGCTGCCGATCACCCAAAGCGTGCCATCGGGCTTCAGCGCGCGCCGGGCTTCGGCCAACCAGGCGCGGGTGAATTCGTCATAGGTCTTGAAACCGTCGAAGCGGTCCCAGTCGTTGTCGACGCCGTCGACTTTCGTATTGTTGGGACGCAGCAGATCGCCGCCCAGTTGCAGATTGTAGGGGGGGTCGGCGAAGACGACGTCGACGGTACCGTCGGGTACAGTCTTCAGCGCCTCGACACAGTCTCCCTGCAAAATCTTGTTGCGGAATTCGGTGCGTATCGGGGGTTCGCCGGATCCGTCGGCCGGTCCCCCCTCGTTATGATCTCTGCCCATGGCGGGCAGCATGATCAAGGTCGGACTCGCCGTCAAGAGCTATTTGGAATCAATGACTTAGCGGCCAGCCTCGCCCCCATATATGGATTCTACAGGTTCCGGTCCCGCAATATCTTGTGGATCGGCGCGTAGGATTTCCGATGTTCGGGCGTTACCCCCAAACGTTCGAGCGCCGCCTTGTGTTCGGCCGTCCCGTAGCCGGCGTTGCGCTCCCAGCCGTAACCCGGATAGCGCGCCGAAAGGTCCCCCATGATGCGGTCGCGGGTGACCTTGGCGGCGATCGACGCGGCGGCGATGGAGAGACTCTTGGCATCGCCCTTGACGACACAGGCGACCGGGCAGGGGAGCGTCGGTTCCCGGTTGCCATCGACCAGAGCCAGGTCGACGCTGACGCCCAGGTTCTCCATGGCGCGGCCCATGGCGAGGAATGTCGCTTGCAGGATGTTGATGCGGTCGATCTCTTCGACGCCCGCCTCGCCGATGCCGTAGCAGACCCGTCCCGAGAATTCCCGGAACAAGTCCTCGCGGTGTTCGGCCTTCAGTTTCTTGGAATCGTCGAGGCGCCGGAGGAATTCAGGCGCCAACCCATTCGCATCGAGAACGGCGGCGGCGGCGACCACCGGGCCGGCCCAGGGGCCCCGGCCGGCTTCGTCGATGCCGCAGATCACCCGATGGCCGCGTTCCAGCGCCGCCCGTTCGAGTTCGAAATCAGGCATCGCCGGGTGTCTTCGGCGGCCGTTTGGTGGCGATGGTGCGGCGCCGGCGCCCCGGGGCTTTCCGGGCCGGGGCTTTCAGGGTCGGTGCCTTTTTCGCCGCTCCCTTCGCAGGGGGCTTCGATTTCGGCTTCACGGCTTGACGGCGGCGCGGTTTGGTCTGCCGACGGGGTGCTGCCTTCCGGGCCGCGGGTTCGCTTTTCGTCCGCGGTTCGGATTCCGCCGTTTTCGTATCGTCCCCGTCGGCCGGCTGTGCCGGCTGCATGTCGGACGGGGCGGGATCCGGTGTCACTTCGGCGTCACCGTCAACGCCCGTCGATGGTACCGGTTCGTCGGCAACGGCTGCCGGCTTCGCCTGCTGGCGGGCATCGCGCAGCCGCTTGCGCCGGAGCCGGTGGCGCCTGAGCCACAAGGCGAAGCGGCGCACGGTACGCTGGGTTTCGGTCATCGCCCCGTCGAGGGTCCCGGCGACCAGTTCCGCCTCCGGCCCGTAGACCAGGTGCAGCATCTCACCGGCCTCGGTGACACCGTACTGGGCCAATAGGCGGAGCCGCCTGGCCGTGAACACCCAGAGCGGACTCAAGGCCAGACTCATGACAGTGACGGCGACCACCAGGCGGCTTTCTTCGCTGGAGATGACACCGGCCTCGACGCCGACCACCGAGAGCAGGAAGGAGAACTCACCGATCTGCGAGATCAGGATCCCGGCGACGAATGCGTGCTGCCAGGGTTGTCCCATGAGGCCGAGGAGCGTCACGTTGAGGACGGTCTTGAAGATGGCGGCCAGGAAGAAGAACGTCATCACCATGGCGAAATTGCGCCACATGTAGTCGAAGTCGATGAGCAGCCCGGCGATGAAGGCGCCATAGGCGGCCGACAGCCCCAACAGGCCGGACAGCGCCGCCCAGCAAAAACAAAAGGCGAGCGCCGCCAGCGGCTTCAGGTCCGTGTTGCCGGCGGCCATGGTCATCATCGGCAGGCGCAACTTGCGCCCGCTGCTAAGGAACAGGATCAGGCCGACCAGGAAGACGACGGAGAACAGGATTTTGGGGACCGCGTACCAGTCGAAGGTGTCGCCGCCCATGGCTGCGATGCCGAGCATCATCGGCACCACGGCCAGGTCCTGGGTGATGAGGACGCCGACGGCGATCTTGCCGGCCCGGGTACGCAACTCGCCGACGTCCTCGAGGATCTTGATGGCGACCGCCGTCGACGACAGCGCCATGACGAAGCCGAGCAGGACGGCCAGTTTCTCGGCCCAGCCGAAGACTACCGACAGGACCAGCATGACGCCGACGGAGGCGGCAATCTGAAACAGCGTCATGAAAAGCGCCAGTCGCCACAGGCGCCGGAAGGAGCGTAAGGAGAGTTCCATGCCGACGATGAAGAGCAGCATCAGGACGCCGAGTTCGGCAAGGACGTCGATCTGTTCGCGGTTTTCGACGAGCGCCAGCCCCGATGGTCCGAGCAGGACGCCAGCCAGGATGTACCCAACGAGCGCCGGCTGACGCAGGCGTTCCATGGCGATCCCGCAGACCAGCGCAGCCAGCGCCACTGCGGCGATGCCAGTTAGATTGGAATGGACATCCGCCTCCATGGAGGGAGCCTAACACGGGCCGGGACGGCGGAAACGGATTTCCGATTGCGAATCAAAAAAGCCGCAGCTGATCGCCGGGCAGGATCGGCGGGCGGAACAGGTCGGTGCGCAAGGCGTGCTCGGCGGTCCGTTGCTCGACCAGCTGAAAGCGTTTGCAGGCCAGCGAGAAGCGCTTTTGGATGAGATCGGCATAGGCGCCGCTGCCGATCATGCGCTCGCCCCATTGGGAGCGGTAAAGGGTACCGCCCCGGGTCTGCCTGATGAGCGATAGGACGCGCCCGGCGCGGTCGGGATAGTGGTTGACGAGCCATTCCTCAAACAGCGCCTTGATCTCGCCCGGCAGGCGCATAAGGATATATCCGGCGGCGAAGGCACCGGCACCGGCAGCCGTTTCCAGCAGATTCTCGAGCTCCATGTCGTTCAAGGCGGGAATCACCGGGGCCGCCATAACGACGGTGGGAACCCTGGCTTCTGCCAATTCTGCGACAGCCTTCAAGCGCCGCCCGGGCGCCGGCGCCCGCGGCTCCAGAGTCCGCGCCAAACGGCCGTCCAGCGTCGTCAGGGAAACGCCGACGGCGGCGAGACCCTTCTCGGCCATGGGGGCGATGATGTCGAGATCGCGCAGCACCAGGTCCGACTTCGTGACGATCGTGAACGGGTGGTTGCTGGCGGCCAGCACCTTGAGAACGCCGCGCGTGATCTCGTGGCGCCGCTCGACAGGCTGGTAGGGATCGGTGTTGGTGCCGAGCGCCATAGTCCGGCAGCGGTATTTGGGATGGGCGATCTCTTTTTCGAGGAGGGCCGCCGCCTCCGGCTTCGAGAACAATTCGGTTTCGAAATCGAGACCGGCCGAAAGGCCGTAATAGGCGTGGGTCGGCCGGGCGAAACAGTAGACGCAGCCGTGCTCGCAGCCCCGGTACGGGTTGATCGAGCGGTCAAAGGGAACATCCGGCGAGGTGTTGCGGGCGATGATGGTGCGCGGCGTTTCCGGCGTCACCCGGGTGCGCCGCTTGGGTTCCGGGTCTACCTCGTGGGTTTGCCAGCCGTCGTCGATGCGCATCCGTTTCAGCGGTTCGAACCGTCCGCTTGAATTGGAGGCGGCGCCGCGGCCTTTGACGGGCTGATCGGGCAGGATATGGACCATAAGGCGGTATCTTAGTGCTAATAAAAGAACAAAACAAGAACATTACAATACTCGGATTACCGTGTATATGCAAACGGGTCCCTACACCGGCGAGGTGTTAAGGAGTTTCCGCGTTTGCGACGACCACCACATGCACGTCGCAGCGATGTTCGAACCCCAGGTTTTCATAAAGCCGAATGGCGGCCGTGTTGGTCTTCCAGGCATGGAGGAAGGGGATGTCTCCGCGTTCGCGGATCGACGCCATGACGGCGGCTGACAGGCGCCGCGCCAGGCCCCGGCCCCGGAAATCCGGGTGGGTGCAGACGCCGCTGACTTCCGTGTATCCGGGAAAGCGCATGCGCTCGCCGGCCATCGCCGCGAGCCGGCCGGCGACCCGGACGCCGAGGAATTGCCCCATGGCGTGGGTGCGGGTGAGGAAAGGGCCGGGTTCGGTCAGGGTCGCCAGGGCCAGCATATCCTCGCCGTCGGCCTCGGTTAACCGGGCGATATCCTCGTCCGATTCTTGAGCCAGTTGGCCGCCGCTATCGACCATTTGCACACCGAGCGCCCGCTTCACGGCGACCAGGGCCGGCGCCAGTCCGATCGCCGGTGCCTGCAGGACATAGGCCTGCTGACCGGGCCCGATCAGTGCCGACAAGCGCTCGAGGGCGGCCCGGCTGTCATCGCGGGCCGCCGCGAACAGATTGACGTCCGGCAGGTAACGCCGCGCCAGGTCGTCGCCTTCGCTCAAGCCGAGATGGGCGGTACATAAGCTCGCCCAAACGGGCCGATCGAGGCCGGTCATGCTCCCGTCTTTCTTTTGCCCGACCGGCGGGCCAGCGCGTCTTCGAAGGCACCAGCCGACAGTTTTGATTCCAGGCCAGTCAATTGATGGGTCAGCGGTCCGTCAAGGTTGGCGCAGAGGTCGCCGACGGCATCCTGTATGACCGGCCACAGGTCTTTTTTCGCCGAAGTAACCAGATCCCGGCCCTTGGGCGTCAACTCGAGGACGCGGACGCGCTTGTCTCCCTTTACGGGCCCGGTCCTTATCCACCCGGCGTTTTCCAGGCTGTCTGCCATGCGGGTTACCCCGGGCTGGGCGAGTCCGAGCCTGTTAACGAGAGTCCCAAGGGATGCGGTGCCCGCCTCATCGAGTGCCACCATCAACGGCAATTGGCCAGCCGGCACGTTGCAACCGTGGGCGCGCAACCAGGTCTGCGTCGCTGATTGCAGGAGCGTGCCGGCGCGTTTCAGGCGGCTGCCGAGGGCCAGATGGCCAAGCGATCCGAGGAAGTCGTCGGTCATAATTAAATATCCCGTTATATAGTTAGTTATATTTATGCCGAAAGCAAGCTCGGTGTGAAACTGGCCAGCGTAATCTCATCGAGATCAATAAGAGGATATCGATTTGTTAGTTGGGCACAACGACGTCGTCGATTACGTGGATGATCGCGTTCGCAGCTTCAATGTCGGCGATCAGGACTTTGGCGTCGTTCACTTTGAGGTCGTCGGCGCCATCGACAGTAAGGTTGATACCCTCTGCAGTTTCCAGGTCGATCTCGCGCGCGGCGACGGAGGCGGATACCAGTCTTCCCGGAACCACGTGGTAGTTCAATACAGCAACGAGTGTTTCACGGTTGTCGGGGTGCAGCAAATCCTCGAGCATGCCCGATGGCAGCTTGGCGAAGGCGTCGTCGGATGGCGCGAAGACGGTAACCGGGCCGCCGTGCTCAAGCGTGTCGTCCAGGCCGGTCAACTCCAAGGCGCCGAGCCAGGTGTTTGAGGGCCCCGACGTTCCTTTTCGCGGTCAGGATCGTCGATTGTCCGATTTCTGCCTCCGGCGTCTGAGTGGCCAAAGTGGCGGACGGAACACCGAGGATGGAAAGTGAAAGCACGACCGATGCGGCGAGCTGGCGGGTTGGGGAAAGGTGACGAAACATGGGGTCTCCGTGAACCTGATGTCTGACGTTTCTTACGGATCGGATTCAGGATTGGATCAGTTCGTAGGCGGAGGTCGCCGGTCACTTCAAGCGCCAGCTCATAAGATTGGATACAGGAATTTCTCCGCGAACCGTCAATTGTAACCTGCGTAAACATCGGCAGGGTGCAGAAGGCCCTTGCGGCGTTGCACGGGCGAAAGAAATCGATGACTATTAACCCGCAGGTGACGTTGAGTTGAGTTCCAGAACCATGCGGATACGCCAAGCCCTTCTCGCGATTTCTGTCGTCCTTTATTATTCCTCTACCGCTGTCTCCGCCGCCGATATCGATTGGCGTTTGGTCCGGACACTCCAAGGCAAGGCCTTGCTCGAGTACGTGGCGTCTCTCGACCTGAAGGGCCAGGCGGCCCTGAACTTCTGGAAGAACATCCCGGTCAGCAAAGCCAACCAACAGGTGTCCGCATCTTTCGCGACGAGGCCTTCGCCATCTACATGAACAAATATCCGCGTCCCTTCGGCCGCGGCGTGGAATTCAAGGCGGGGATGGGTACGGATATCGTCGGGCCCATCAGCAACCAGAAACTCCGGCTTCCGTTCAGCAATGTCCATCCACTTCCCGAGGGGCCCGTCGGCGATCCGGACAAGCTCTATACAATCGCCTATACGATCCATGGGCTCACGCACCCCTGGCTTTTGAACAACGCCGATTCCGCCAAGTGGCAGGCTGGCCGTCATCCGAACGTCAGCCTGACCGTGTTGGACCCGGAGTTCGACAACGACAAACAGGCGAAACAGATCGACGATCTGACCGGCCGCAAGGTCGACGGGATTCTCGTCTGGCCCATGCAGGAAGCGCCGACCGGACCGCCCGTCGACCGTGCCCATGCCGCCGGTATCCCCAGCGTCTCGGTCGACCGCATGGTCGGGTCGCGCAACATCCGGGCCCAGATCACCGGTAATTTCCCGGCCAACGGCACGCAACAGGGGCTTTACCTGCTGCACCGGCTGCTTAAGGAAAGCGGCGAGATCAAGGGAACGATCCTGATGATCCGCAAACCGCTCGGCAGCACGGCGGACTCCATGCGCACCGGGCACTTCCTCAAGGTGATCAGCTATTTCCCGGGTCTCAAGGTCCTGGAGAGTTATCACAACAGCAGCTCGCGCGCCGATTCCCTGAAACAGGTACGCGAAGCGCTGGCCAAGTACCCGGAGGTCGACGTCGTCTTCTGCACCGGTGCCGAACAGGGCATGGGCGCCGTTCTGGCGATCGATGAGGCCGGGCGCTGGGACAGCCGCGCCAGCGGCAAGCGCATGATCGTGCTGAGCAACGACGACCTGTTCGAGGCGCTGGAAGCGATGAAGCAGGACAAGATTGCGGTGACGGCGCCCTATACCCCGCTTCTGGGCGGCCTCGGGGTGCGCGTCCTGTTGAAGATCCTGGCCGGCGAGAAGGTTCCGAAAAACATCACGACACCGGACCTGCCGATGATTACCAGGGACGGCGAGGTCGTATTCGGAATCGATACGATCAGCGTCGACGAGTGGGGGCCCTACGCCTACGGGCGCAAATGACCGTCTGAGCCCGCGGGGAGCCCTGAGTTGAACATCAAAGCGAAACTGATCCTCGTCCTGGTCGTCGTCAGCCTCGTGCCGCTCGCTGTCGTCGGCTGGTATTCCCTGGCTGCGTCCCGCGATTCGATCACCAGGGAAGTGTTCAGTCATTTGGTGTCCGTCGGCGACGCCAAGAAAGCCCAAATCGTGAGGCTCTTCGAGAAAACCCGCGCCGACATCCGCGTGCTGGCGGAAAGCTCCCATATCGGTACCGCGCTCGACGCCTTCTCGTCCGTGGTCCGTGACGGCCAGGTGGACCGCGGGCAGTTCGATTTTTTCGAGAGCATCGAATACGGCACATCGTTCCGACGGTTCATCGAGGAATACGGCTATTACGACCTGATGCTCGTCACCGAAATGGGCGACATCGTGTACTCCACTCGGCGCGAAGCTGACTTCGCCCAGAATGTCCTCACCGGGCCGCTCAAGGAGAGCCGGCTCGGTCGGGCGTTCGAACGCGGCCTCGTCGAAGTCGTGACCACCGATTTGCAGATTTATGAACCCTCCGGCAACCAGGTCATCGCCTTCCTGATCGCACCGATTGCCAGTGACGGGGCGGGCGGCGCCGTCGTTCTCAAGATGACCATCGGCACCATCAACGAGATCATGCTGGAACGCTCCGGCATGGGGGAAACCGGTGAGGCCTATCTGGTCGGTCCGGACAAGCTGATGCGTTCGGACTCCTATTTGGATCCGGACAACCGCTCGGTTGCCAAGTCCTTCGCCAATCCCGCCACAGGTATCGTCGATACCGTCGCCACCCGCGCCGCCCTGGCCGGCGAGGCCGGCGACAGGATCATCACCGACTATCGTGGCAAGACCGTGCTCAGCAGTTATCTTCCCATCAAGTTGGGGAAAACGACCATCGCCCTGGTCGCCCAGATCGACCGCGACGAAGCCTTCGCCTCGATCACCCGGCTGCAGCAGATCGTCGCTGTCCTCGCCGCCGCCGTCACCGGTCTGATGCTGGTTTCGGCCTTTCTCCTCGCCAATGTCATCACCCGACCGATCCTGTCCCTGACCCGCTCGTCTATCGACATCGCCGCCGGCGATCTCGATCAGGAAGTGACGGTGGAACGTAACGACGAGCTGGGGGTCTTGTCGGAGAACTTCAACGAGATGCGTCTGTCCATCCGCCGGAAGATCGACGAGATCGAGGAAAGCCGGAAAGCGCTCAGAGAGGCCAACGAAACCCTCGAGGAGCGCGTCGAGGAACGAACCCGCGAGCTCGCCAAGACCTATCACGTGATCTCGCAGAGCATCAAATACGCCGGTCATATCCAGCGATCGGTTTTGCCGCCCGACGACATCTTCCGGCGCACCTTCGCCGAACATTTCGTCATCTGGGACCCGCGCGACGTCGGCGGCGGCGACATCTACTGGTGCCGGGAGTGGGGCGACGGCGTGTTGCTCATGCTCGGCGACTGCACCGGCCACGGGGTGCCCGGCGCTTTTCATGACCTTGATCTCCACGGGCGCGCTCGACCGGGCGCTCGTCGAATGCCCGGTCGGCGAGGTCGGCCGTCTCGTTCAGCGCATGCACCAGCTCGTCCAGCAGACCCTGGGACAGGACGGCGACCATGCGGAGTCCGACGACGGATTGGAACTCGGCGCCTGTTTCGTATCCCCTGAGGGCCGCACCCTGACCTTCGTCGGCGCCCGGTTCGACATCTTCGTCGTCTCCGGCGACGACGTGTCCCGCTTCAAGGGGGACAAGAAGGGGATCGGCTACCGGGAGATCCCGCTGGACCAGAAATTCAGGGAAATCACCATCGACATTGGCGACGGCAGCACCTTCTACATGACGACGGACGGTGCCGTCGACCAGATTTCCGAGGAGAACCAAAGAAGCTTCGGCAAGAGGCGATTCGAGACCTTGCTCCGCGATATCCAAGGCAAGGCCATGGACGAACAACGCGCCACTATCCGCGATGCGGTGATCCGCCACCAGGGCGCGGCGCCTAGGCTCGACGATATCGCCGTCATCGGTTTCAAGGTCGCCTAGGGGAACGGGTTCATGCACTCGATGACGCCATACAGGTTTTCTCGGATCACCGGCCGGGCCGAGGGGGGGTTTGATTTCGGTTTCAAAAGCGCCGACAGTGACGACCCTGCCCGGTTGTTGACCCGGGATTGCGCTCGAACAACGAGGAGGCGTTTTCGTGGACAGCGTTAGAATCGATGGAACGGAAAACGCACCGAGCATTGATTTCGACCCGGGTTCGAACGTCTTCCGCATGGGCGGGATGAGCTACCTCGAGGACGTCGTCGAGTTCTTCAAACCCCCGATATCGTTGATAAACTCGTCCGAAAGAGTGTTTTGGGCGTCCGCTTCTATTAAGAGCGGACGTTTATTCGCCGCCACTGGCAGATGCTGCGGCGGTTTTTGGCTTTGGTTGGCGGTTTCGCTGGTT
>Ga0209561_1000158_pt1 | contig 19571 bp, 13 predicted proteins | sample WorMettrBAHAMAS2_FD_187393 | JGI IMG/M metagenome (GOLD analysis project Ga0209561, IMG submission 187393) | Marine gutless worms symbiont microbial communities from Max Planck institute for Marine Microbiology, Germany - Inanidrilus... | ecosystem: Host-associated > Annelida > Digestive system... | reverse complement strand
CCGTCAGGTCGCTCGGATAGCGACCACCCTTGCGGTCGTAAAGCGCGCGGTTCTCGACTGTCCACATCGGGCATCCCTCCACAAAAATCAGAAGATGCCCTCTTCAATCATGACCTATTCTAAAAAAACCGTTAACTTGCCGGACAGACACTCAGAACCATGGGTGTTGCGACCGGCGCATCCGTGCTGCCGTTTCTCAAGTTCCTGCCCGCCGAGACAGCCGGACGAGAGGACACCCTGGTTGTTGTCACCGGCCACGGCATCAACAGCCTCGACCTGCACCGCAAGGGCACCAACCGCCCGAGCTACCAGATCACGGTGAACATCTACGACCGTCTGGTCCGCTTCGGGGTCAAAAGCCTCGAAGACGGGTCCCTGGCCTACGACTCGACCAAGATCGAGCCGGAAGTGGCCGAATCCTGGACCGTCTCCGATGATGGCAAGTCCTACACCTTCAAGATAAATCCGAAGGCTAAATTCTGGGATGGATCGCCCGTCACCGCCCATGACATGAAATGGTCCTTCGACCGGGCAGTGAGCCTCGGCGGTTTTCCGGCGGTGCAGATGAAGGCCGGGTCGATGACCAAGCCGGAACAGTTCGTCGTGGTCGACGACATGACCTTCCGTGTCGACATCGCCAAGCCCTCGAAACTGACCCTGCCCGATTTGGCGGTGCCGATCCCATTCATCATCAACTCCAAGCTCGCCAAGTCGAAGGCCACCAAGGACGATCCCTGGGCTACCGAATACTTGCACAAGACCCCGGCCGGTTCCGGCGCCTTCAAAATCGGCCGCTGGGACCCGGGCCAGCAGTTCGTTTACGAGCGCAATGAGGACTGGGCCCTGGGTCCGAAGCCGGGGGTCAAGCGGGTGATTGTCCGCGAGGTGCCGTCGGCCTCGACCCGCCGGGCGCTCACCGAGCGTGGCGACGCGGACCTCTACATGAACTGCCCGGCAAAGGATGCCAAGGAACTGGCTGCCGGCGGCAAAGTGAAGATTTCCGGGGCGCCGATCGACAACTGCCTGCATGTCCTCGGCCTCAACCTGAAGCACAAGCCCTACGACAACCTGAAGGTGCGCCAGGCCATCGCCTATGCCCTGCCATATGCCGACATCGTGTCCACGGCCGCCTACGGGCGCGGCAAGCCAATGTACGGCGGCAAGGAGACCGTGCCCTCGACCACCGATTGGCCGCAGCCCTTCCCCTACGATACGGACTACGACAAGTCCAAAGCGCTGCTTGCCGAGGCGGGCCTGAGCGGCGGCTTCGAGACCACTCTGTCGTTCAACCTGGGCCTCGCCGACTGGCAGGAGCCGGCGGCGTTGCTGATCCAGGAATCCCTTGCCAAGGTCGGCATCAAGGCAACCCTGGACAAGATCCCGGGCGCCAGTTGGCGGACAGCCTGTCTGGTCGAGAAGCGCCTGCCCATGCACTTGGAGAACTTCGGCGGCTGGCTGAACTATCCGGACTACTACTTCTTCTGGGCCTACAAGCACGGCCATCTCTTCAATTCGTCCAACTACAAGAACGAGGAGGTGGAGAAGCTGGTGGATGACACCTTGCACATGGGGGTCTCGGAGCCGCAGTACGCGGAGAACGTCAAACGTATGATGGTCATCGCCTTCGCGGACGTGCCGCGCATCCCGCTGTACCAGCCCTACCTGGATTCGGCGATGCGGAAAAACGTCGGAGGCTACGCCTCTTGGTTCCACCGCCAGCTAGACGTCCGCGGCCTGACCAAGGCCTGAGGGAGCGGAGACCTTGCGGACCAAGCTGATCCCGATCGGCCGACGGCTGCTGCAGTCGCTGCCGTCGGTGTTCGGGATCATCGTCATCTCCTTCGTCCTCACTCGCGCGCTGCCGGGCGACCCTGCGGTCTACTTCGCTGGGGCTATGGCGGACGAGGAATCGATTGCCCAGGTCCGCAAGGCGCTGGGGCTGGACCGGAGTTGGGTCGAGCAGTTCTTCATCTACGTGGGCAATCTGCTCAACGGCGATATGGGTTTGTCGCTGAACACCGGGCGCCCCGTGTTGGAAGAACTGCTGACCCGATTTCCGGCCTCCATCGAACTGACCGTCGCGGGGCTCGGAATCGCGGTTCTGATTGCCGTTCCGCTCGGGGTTCTGGCGGCGACCCGACCGGGGAGCTGGGTCGACCACCTCTGCCGGGTTCTGGTGACGGCGGGAGTGTCCCTGCCGACGTTCTTCACCGGGCTGTCCATAACCTATTGATTTAATTGGTAGGCGCGCCAGGATTCGAACCTGGGACCCACTGATTAAAAGTCAGTTGCTCTGCCAACTGAGCTACGCGCCCGTGGGGATCGACGGCGGTGCCGGCACCATTGGGGCCGTCCGCCTTGCCTCATGGTCCGCACCATATGAACCGGGCGGGAGGCGGTCAATCCCCGGTGCCGCGACGGAGCCTAGCCGCCGCCCGTTTCCCGTGCCATCCGTTCGGCGATGCGCGCCGCGATGCCGGAGGGAACGAAATGGCTGACGTCGCCGCCGAGGCGCGCAACCTCCTTGACGAACCGCGACGCGATAAACTGGTGGCTCTCGGAGGCCATCAGGAACACCGTCTCGACGTGCGGGTTGAGCCGCGCATTCATCCCCGCCATTTGGAATTCGTACTCGAAGTCCGACACCGCACGCAGGCCGCGGAGGATGACCTTGGCGCCGACCTCGACGACGAAGTGCATAAGCAGGTTGGAGAACGGCCGCACCTCGATCCGGGTGCCGTCGCCGTTGGCGATGGAGCCCACCTGGTCGCGCAGCATCTCGACCCGTTCGTCGAGACTGAAGAACGGTTCCTTGCCGGTGTTGACCGCAACGCCGATGACCAACTGGTCGACCACGTGGGTTGCGCGGCTGATGATATCCATGTGCCCGTTGGTGACCGGGTCGAAGGTTCCCGGGTAGACGCCGATGCGTGGTTCGGCCATGGCTCGTCCTCCCTCCTGAACGCGCCGTCGTTATGGTTCAGGTCCCGGTGCCCCCGCCGGTCCCCGGTTGCTCGGCGGTGTCCGCTTCCGCGCCGGACTCCGCCGCGTCGTTTCCGTCGTCCGGGCCTTCGACCTCGTTCGGCCCCTCGTCGTCCTCGCCGTCTTCGCCGTCCTCGTCCTCGACGTCGCGGATGCGGGTCACTGAAACGACCCGCTCGTCCTCGGCGGTATTGAACAGCGTCACCCCGCGGGTCATCCGGCTGTTCGTCGAAATCTCGTCGACCGCGCAGCGGATGATCTGGCCGCCATCGCTGACCATGACGATCTGGTCGGTGTCCAGCAGCGGGAAGGCGGCGATGACGCAGCTGTCCTCGGCATCCCGCCGGCTGAGGTCCATGGCGCCGATGCCCTGACCGCCGCGCCCGGCGATGCGGTACTCGTAGGACGAGGTGCGCTTGCCGAAGCCGTCCTCGGCGACGGTCAGCAGGAACTCCTCATCCGCAGCCATATCGGCGAACGCCGGTTCGTCCAGACGCGCTGAGAGCGCTTCGTCCTTGGCCCGGTCATCGGCACGATCAGTATAGTCGCTGCCGGCGAGGCGCCGACGCGCGTTGACCGATTGCAGGTAGTCGTCGCGCACCGCCACCTCGGCCCTGACATGGCGCAGGCCACACATGTTGATCACCGTATCGCCGCCCGCGAGCTTGATGCCGCGCACGCCTGTGGACGTGCGGCCGGCGAACACGCGGACGTCGGTGACCGGGAAGCGGATGCACTTGCCGCGCTGGGTAAACAACAGGATGTCGTCGTCCTCGGTGAACGGCCTCACCCGAACGAGGCGGTCGCCCTCGTCCAGCTTCATCGCGATCTTGCCGTTGGACATGACGTTGGTGAAGTCGCTGAGCGCGTTGCGGCGCACGCCCCCGGACGCGGTGGCAAAGACGACGAATAGTTCGCCCCACGAGTCCTCGTCCTCGGGCAGCGGCATCAGCGTGGTGATGGTTTCGCCCGGGTCTAGCGGAAGGATATTGATCATCGCCTTGCCACGCGCCTGCGGCGTGCCCATCGGCAGCTTGTAGACCTTCAGCTTGTAGACCATGCCCGTCGACGAGAAGAACAGCACCGGCGTATGGGTGTTGACGACGAACACCTGGTCAACGAGATCGTCTTCCCGGGTGGCCATGCCGGCGCGGCCCTTGCCGCCGCGGCGCTGCGCGCGGTAGGTGCTGAGCGGCACGCGCTTGATGTAGCCTGTGCGCGTGACCGTCACCACCATGTCCTCGCGCTGGATCAGGTCCTCGATGTCCGCCTCGAACTCGACGTCCTCGAGGCTGGTCCGCCGGGGCGTGGCGAAGCGCTCCTTCATCTCCAGGAGCTCGCCCCGCAGCACTTCGAACAGCCGCTCGCGCGAACCGAGGATGGCCAAGTATTCCTTGATCTGCTCGCCGATCGCCTTCAAATCCTCGCCGATCTTGTCCCGCTCCAATCCGGTAAGCCGGTGCAGGCGCAATTCCAGGATCGCCCGCGCCTGGGCCTCCGACAGACGGTAGACGCCGTCCTCGACCCGATGGTCGGGCTCGTCGATCAGCGCGATCAGCGGTTCGACGTCGGAGGCCGGCCACGCCCGCGCCATCAGTCCGGCGCGCGCCTCGGCCGGGTCGCGGGCGGCACGGATCAGCGCGATGACGTCGTCGATGTTGGCGACGGCGACAGCGAGCCCGGCCAGGACATGGGCGCGCTCGCGGGCTTTTCCGAGTTCGAAGCGGGTGCGCCGGCGGATGACCTCCTCGCGGAAGTCGACGAAAGCGACGAGGATGTCCTTCAGGCCCATCATCTGCGGCCGCCCGCCGTCGAGCGCCAGCATGTTGATGCCGAACGAGGTTTGCAGCGGGGTGAACCGGTAGAGTTGGTTGAGCACGATCTCCGGCTCGGCGTCGCGCTTGATCTCGACGACGACGCGGACTCCGTCGCGGTCGGACTCGTCGCGCAGGTCGGCGATGCCCTCAATGCGCTTGTCGCGCACCGCCTCGGCCATGACCTCGATCATCCGCGCCTTGTTCACCTGGTAGGGAACCTCTTCGATGATCACCGCCATGCGGTCCTTGCGGATCTCCTTGATTCGGGTACGCCCGCGCATCACCACCGAGCCACGGCCCTGGTGATATGCCGAGAGGATGCCCTGGCGGCCGAGAATCACCGCGCCGGTGGGAAAGTCGGGACCGGGCACATGGCTCTCGATCAGCTCGGTGACGGAGATTTCCGGATCGTCGATGACAGCGATACAGGCGTCGACAATCTCGCCCAGGTTATGGGGCGGGATGTTCGTCGCCATGCCGACGGCGATGCCGCCGGCGCCGTTGACCAGAAGGTTCGGGTAGCGCGCCGGCAGCACGCTCGGCTCCTGGGCCGAGTCGTCGTAGTTGGGCTGGAAGTCGACGGTGTCCTTGTCGATGTCGTCGATCAGCGCATGGGCCGAACGGGCCATGCGCGCCTCGGTGTAGCGCATCGCGGCGGCGCGGTCGCCGTCCATGGAGCCGAAATTGCCCTGACCGTCGATCAGAGGCAGGCGCATGGCGAAATCCTGGGCCATGCGCACCAGCGCGTCATAGATCGCCTGATCCCCGTGCGGGTGGTATTTGCCCATCACGTCGCCGACGATGCGCGCCGACTTGCGGTAGGGGCGGTCGGCTGTATAGCCGTTCTCGTTCATCGCGTGGATGATCCGCCGGTGCACCGGCTTGAGGCCGTCGCGCACGTCGGGCAGCGCCCGGGCGACGATCACGCTCATCGCGTAATCGAGATACGAACGCTTCATCTCGTCTTCGATGGCGACGGGCGCGATGTCGGACGAGGGGGGGGTCGTCGGCGGCAGGGTCAATGGGGTTTACCAGGAAACGCCAAGACGAATCAGGACTTTAAAACATAACATTTCGCACTGCGGCAGACAACGGGCGAACCGAAACCCCGCCCGCCTATCCGCCGGCTTCGACGTTGCGCCACCACAGCCAGCCTTCGGTGCCGTCGTGTATCACCCGGAAATAGCCGAGGCGCGGCTGGGGATCGAGTCGTTCGATGGTCGCGCCCTTCTCGACCCTACCGACGATGGCGGCACTGGGGCTGGGTTCGGCGCGCAGGTTGCTGCGCCGCGTGACCACCATCCGTTCGGCCGGCAGCGCCGCCATCTCCCGTTCGCTGGGAGCCGGCGCCGGCAGGGCCGGCGTGGGCGGCGCGGGCGGCTGGGCGGCCTCGACGGTCTCGGTGGGCATTGATTCCGGTGCCGGAGCGGTTTCGGGTGTCGGCGCCGGGGAGGCTACGACTTCGGCCTTTTCGAGAGCGGGCTCGGTTTCCATCGGTTCCGGTTTCCCGGTATCCCCGAACTGCGGCTGAGGCATGGCCGGCGGCGCCGATGTGGGGGCGGTCTCCGGCTTCTCGGGTTCGGCCATGGCCGGGGCCTGTGGCATCGCCGTCTTGTCCGCCATCTCGGCCGGTTTGTCGGCAGTGTCGGCGGTGTCCATGGCCGGCCGCGGCGCGTCCCTGGAGTCGTCCATGGATCTGTCCGCCGTGCTTTCCGGGCCGGGATCGGATGGTTCGGGCATTGCCTTCGGTGCCTCTTCGGACGGTGTCTCCATGGCCGGCTCGGTATCGGGACCCTGAGCTTTCCCTTCCTCCGGCATGGCATCCCCGGCCGGCGGCATCGCCGCATCGTCTGCGCGTGGCATGGTTTCGGGTTCGGGAGCCGGCATAACCATGGGTTCCGCTTTCGGCTCCGGTGCCGACAGCGGCGGCATGGGGACGACCGCTACGGTTCTTGGGCGCCCGTCGTGGAGCAGGACGCCTACAACGCCGGCGACGATGACGGCGGCGACCAACGCCGCGACCATCATGAAGCCGATCCCCATACCAGGAAGCGCGCCCGGCAGGAATCCGGCTTCGACCCCCGTCTGCGGTTCCGGTTCCGTGTCTTGCTTTTTCGCCATCAGGCCCCTGCCCCGCCGGGGACGCGCGGCGGGCGACTCCGCGGGGATCTTCTTCGTCGCGGTGGAACGGCCGGCCACCGACTCCGGCCTGGCATCCACCCTAGAACGGAATCTCGTCGTCGAGATCGCCGCCGGACGGCGGGCCCGACGGACCGCCGCCACCGCCACCACCCGATGGCGGACCGCCATAGTCGTCGCCGCCCCCGTAGGCGCCGCCACCCTCGCCGCGCGTGTCCAGCATAGTCAGCTCGCCGCGGTACCGCTGCAGCACGACCTCGGTCGTGTAGCGCTCCTGGCCGTCCTGGCCGGTCCACTTGCGCGTCTGCAGGGCGCCTTCCAAGTAAACCTTCGAGCCCTTGCGCAGGAACCGTTCGGCGACGTCGCCGAGGCGGTCGTTGAAGATCACCACTCTGTGCCACTCGGTCTTTTCGCGCTGCTCGCCCGACTGGCGGTCCTTCCAGCGTTCCGACGTGGCCACCGAAAGATGGACGATCTTGGTGCCGTCCTGGGCGTAGCGCACCTCGGGATCGCGCCCCAGATTGCCGACCAGAATGACCTTGTTGACGCTGCCGGACATCACCCCCTCCGCTCGTTGCCGCGGGACTCTACACGCAAAGCCAGCGGCGTCGCCACCGGGGATTTGGCAAGGCCGAGCGACCCCATCGACCGACTCGCTTTACGGCCCGCGTTGGCCCATATATCTGTCGTCGACCGGCGGTCTCCCGAGAGTGCTTGGATGGATACGATCAGCGTTCGCGGCGCGCGCGAGCACAACCTGCGCAACATCGACGTGGAGATTCCCCGCGACAGCCTGACGGTGATCACCGGGCTGTCTGGGTCAGGCAAGTCGTCGCTGGCGTTCGACACCATCTACGCCGAGGGCCAGCGCCGCTACGTGGAATCACTCTCGGCTTACGCGCGCCAGTTCCTCGAGTTGATGCAGAAGCCCGACGTCGATTCCATCGAGGGGCTGTCGCCGGCCATTTCCATCGAACAGAAGACCACCTCGCGCAATCCGCGCTCCACCGTCGGCACGGTCACCGAGATCTACGACTACATGCGGCTGCTGTGGGCGCGGGTCGGGGTGCCGTACTCGCCGGCCACGGGCCTGCCGATCGAGAGCCAGACGGTGAGCCAGATGGTCGACCGCGTGCTGGCCATGCCCGAGGGCACGCGGCTCCTTGTGCTGGCGCCGGTGGTGCGCGGGCGCAAGGGCGAATACCGCAAGGAATTGCAGGACCTGCAGAAGCGCGGCTTCCAGCGGGTCAAGGTCGACGGCACGCTGCATGAGATCGACGCCGTGCCGGCGCTGAACAAGAAGGTCAAGCACGACATCGAGGTGGTCGTCGACCGCATCGTCGTCCGCCCCGACCTCGGCAGCCGCCTCGCCGACAGCCTGGAACTGGCGCTGGCCACCGCCGACGGGCTGGCCTTCGCCGAGGACGCCGATACGGCGGAGCGGACGACGTTCTCGGCCCGCTTCGCCTGCCCCGTCTCCGGGTTTACCATCGACGAGATCGAGCCCCGGCTGTTCTCCTTCAACAACCCCTACGGCGCTTGCCCGGCCTGCGACGGGCTCGGCACCGAGATGTTCTTCGATCCGGAGCTTGTCGTTCCCGATGACCGCCTGACCCTCGGCGAGGGCGCCATCGCGCCGTGGGCCAACTCGACCTCTCAGTACTACGCGCAGACGCTGCGCAGCCTCGCCGACCACTACGGCTTCGAGCTGACGACGCCGTTCCGCGATCTCCGCGACGCCATCCGCACCAGCGTCCTCTACGGCTCTGACGGCGAGGCGGTGACCATGCGCTACCACGACGGCGTGCGCGCCTACGACGTGCACAAGCCGTTCGAGGGGGTCATCCCCAACATGGAGCGGCGCTGGCGCGAGACCGATTCGTCATGGGTGCGCGACGAGCTGGCGCGGTTCCAGACTATCAGCACCTGCGACACATGCGGCGGCCAGCGGCTCAAGCCCGAGGCGCTGTCGGTGAAGATCGCCGGCCTCAACATCAGCGAGGCCGCCGACATGTCCATCGACGCAGCCGCCGAGTGGTTCGCCGCCATGGACGCGACGCTGACGCCGCAGCAGCGGGAAATCGCCCGGCGGATCCTGCGCGAGATCAACGAGCGGCTTGGCTTCCTCGGCAACGTCGGCCTTGAATACCTGACACTTTCGCGGTCCTCGGGCACGCTGTCGGGGGGCGAGAGCCAGCGTATCCGCCTCGCCTCGCAGATCGGCTCCGGGCTCACCGGCGTGCTTTACGTGCTGGACGAACCGTCCATCGGCCTGCACCAGCGGGACAACGGCCGCCTGCTGGCAACGCTGAAGCGGTTGCGCGACCTCGGCAACACGGTGGTCGTCGTCGAGCACGACGAGGACGCCATCACCTCGGCCGACCACGTCATCGACATGGGCCCCGGCGCCGGCGTCCATGGCGGCGCGGTGGTCGCCCGGGGCACGCCTGCCGAGGTGATGGCAACCCCCGACAGCCTGACCGGGCAATATCTCGTCGGCAAACGCGAGGTGCCGGTGCCGTCGCGTCGGCGTGAACCGAAAAAGGGCCGCTTCTTGAAGGTCTTCGGGGCGCGGGCGAACAACCTGCGCGACCTGACCGTGGAGTTCCCTCTCGGCACCTTCACCTGCGTCACCGGGGTTTCCGGCGGCGGCAAGTCGACGCTGGTGGTCGAGACCCTGTACCAGGCGCTGGCGCGGCGCATCCACGGCGCCCGCCTGCACGCCGGCGAGCACGACCGCATCGACGGCCTGGAGCTGATCGACAAGGTCGTCGACATCGACCAGTCGCCGATCGGCCGCACGCCGCGGTCCAACCCCGCCACCTACACCGGCGCCTTCACGCCGATCCGCGACTGGTTCGCCGCGCTACCCGAGTCCAAGGCTCGCGGCTACAAGCCGGGGCGGTTCTCGTTCAACGTCAAGGGCGGCCGCTGCGAGGCCTGCCAGGGCGACGGCGTGATCAAGATCGAGATGCACTTCCTGCCCGACGTGTACGTGCAATGCGATGTCTGCCACGGCCAGCGCTACAACCGGGAGACGCTGGAAATTTCCTTCAGAAACAAATCGATCGCCGATGTTCTTGATATGACGGTCGAAGAAGGACGGGAGTTCTTCAAGGCCGTTCCGGCGATCCGCGACAAGCTGGCGACCCTGGACCGGGTCGGGCTCGGCTATATCCACCTCGGCCAGCAGGCGACGACGCTGTCGGGCGGCGAGGCGCAGCGGGTCAAGCTGGCCAAGGAGCTGTCGCGCCGGGCCACCGGCAAGACCGTCTACATCCTCGACGAGCCGACCACCGGACTGCACTTCGACGACGTGCGCAAGCTCCTCGACGTGCTCCACGCACTGGTCGAACAGGGCAACACCGTCATCGTCATCGAGCACAACCTCGAGGTCATCAAGACGGCCGACTGGATCATCGACCTTGGTCCCGAGGGCGGCCACAAGGGCGGCCGCGTCGTCGCCGCCGGCACGCCTGAGGACGTTGCCGCGACGCCCGGCAGCTTCACCGGCGAATACCTCGCCGCCACCCTCGGCCGCGCCCGCGAACGCAAACGGGCGTGAAATCCGGACCTGTCCGCCCCCTCTCGCCGCCCAACGGCTCACCCGGCGGTTTCGATGGGGAACTTCTTGCGGCGCCAGGCGGTGAAGCCGCCGTTGATCACCGAGACGTCGGTGAAGCCGGCATCGCGCAACGTCCGGGCGCCCTTGGCGGCGCGCGCCTCGGCGTTGCAGTGGATGAATATCGGCTCGGATTTCAGAGCCGCGAGGTCGGCATCGACGGCCTTGAGCCGTGTCGGCAGGTCGGCCAGCGGCACATTGACGGCATCTGGGATATGGCCGCTTTCGAACTCGCGCGCCGTCCGTACATCGAGGACGACAACGTCTTCTCCAGCCTCGAGCCGGTGTTTCAGCATCGCGGCGCCGACGAAAGGCGACTTGGAGCGCCAGCGCGGCATGTAGCGGTAGGCCATCGCCGCCGCCAGCACCAGGACCAGGGTCCAGAAGGTCTTGGGATCGAGGTCCTCCAAAGGCGTCCTCCACGCGCATCCCGTTTCGGGCGCGATAGGAGCGCGACGCCGGTCCGCTGTCAATCGTCCGGGGCCGGGCGGACTCGACTAGCCGAAGTCGGCGCCGTCGAGGACCGCGCCGGTGAAGTCGGCATCCGTCAGGTTCGCCTCGACGAACCGCGCGCCGGCAAGGTTGGCATCGGTGAACGCCGCGGCATCGCAACGGGCGCCGGCGAGATTGGCTCGGAACAGGTCGGCGCCGCGGAGGTCCGCCCGAGTCAGCTTGGCGTGATTGAGGTCGGTGACGCAGGCGCCGCCCGCCTTCGCCATCTGCGTGAACGCCATTTCGCCGAGGCGCGCCGCAGCCAGGTTGGCACCGCTGAGGATTGCCCGCTCCAGGCGCGCTCCCCGAAGGTCGGCCTCGCGGAGGACCGCACCGCGTAGGTCGGCGTACGACAGGTCGGCCATGACCAGCGACGCCCCCGAAAGATCGGCATTGCGCAGGACACAGTAGGAGAGATCGGCGGCGGCAAGCATCGCCGTCGGCAACTGGGCGTCGCTGAGATCGGCCCGCGCCAGCTCCGCGCGGCGGCCCTCGTCGCCGTTGGTGGCGACCCACGCCGCGTGCTCGCCGACGATATCTCGGAGCGAGCGGTCGAGCTGGTCGAGACCGACGGCCGTTTGCGCCGTCGACAGGTCTACCTTGCCAAGGTCGACGCAATCGAACACCGCGCCGACGAGGTCGGCGTCGGTGAAGTCAGCGTAGTCGAGAACCGTGCCGTCGAACACCGCGCCCCGGAATACAGCACCGCGCAGATTGGCCTCCGAGAAGTCGGCGCCAACCAGGTCGCAGCCGGTGAGGTTGGCCTTGCGCAGGTCTGCGCGGATCAGCTTCGCTTCGCGCAGTACGCTGTCGGTCAGGTCCGCCTGCACGACGAAGGCGTCCGACAGCCGGGCCCGCGACAGGTCGGCGTCGTGAACAATCGCCCGTTCCATCGCCGCCACCGGACGTTCGTAGACCACGAGTTCCAGGCTGCGGTCCTTGGCCGCGGTCATCAGCTGGCCGTCGCGCAGGTCGGTGTCGATCATCCGCGCGCGGGTGAAGTCGGCGCCGCGGGCCTGCACGCCGCGTAAGTCGGCGCGCGCCAAGTTGCAGTCGGTCAGAGTCGCACCGGTGAGGTCGGCGGCGAACAGGTTGGTCGCGACCAGGCGGGCGCCGGTCAGGTTGACGTTTTCGAGGCGGACACCGGTGAGATCGGCGGCGCTGAGGTTGCGGTGCGAAAGATCGAGCCCAGTGAGGTCCTGCAGCGCCAGCCGAGCCCGCACACCGCCCGGCTTGTGGCGCAGGAACAGCCCGTGTGCCTTGACGATGTCGTCAAGCTGCTGCTGGTTCAGGGTCTCACGCGGCGTAGCGGCGCCGCCCTCGGTCGCATCCGTCATGGACCGTCTCCGGGTGATCGGCTCCGCGCCCATGGAGCCACGTAGCGGCGCAGAACGACCTTAGTGCACGCATGTGACGACCACAGTGATCATTGTCACAACCGTGCCCGTCTCTTATGTGTGACCGATATGAATACTTTACTACCCGTTCATGTCGTCGGCGGTGGTCTTGCCGGCAGCGAGGCGGCATGGCAGATCGCCCGCGCCGGCGTCCCCGTGATCGTCCATGAGATGCGCCCGGTACGCGGCACGGACGCCCACCAAACGGCGACGCTGGCGGAACTGGTTTGCTCCAATTCGTTCCGCTCAGACGACACCGAGGCCAACGCGGTCGGCGTGCTGCATGCCGAGATGCGGCGCATGGACTCGCTGATCATGGCCGCGGCGGATGCCCACCGGGTCCCGGCCGGCACTGCACTGGCCGTCGATCGCGATGGGTTCAGCGGCCACGTCCAAAGAGCGCTTGACGCTGAACCCCTGGTCACGGTGCGGTGCGAGGAGGTCGCCGGACCGCCGCCCGCCGAGTGGTCGAACGTGATCATTGCCACCGGCCCCCTCACCTCGCCGGCGCTTGCCGAGGCGGTGACATCGGTGACCGGCGAGGAGGCCCTGGCGTTCTTCGACGCCATCGCGCCGATCGTGCACCGCGACTCCATCGACCTCTCCAAGGCCTGGTTCCAGTCGCGCTACGACAAGGGCGACGGCACCGACTACATCAATTGCCCGCTGAGTCGGGACGAATACGAGGCGTTCATCGACGCCCTGCTGGCCGCCGACGCGCTGCCGTTCAAGGACTGGGAGGCGGATACGCCCTACTTCGAGGGCTGCCTGCCCATTGAGGTGATGGCGGCGCGCGGGCGGCGCACCCTCGCATTCGGGCCGATGAAGCCGGTTGGTCTCTCCAACCCCCACGACGGGGGCCGCCGGCCCCACGCGGTGGTCCAGTTCCGCCAGGACAACGCGCTGGGCACCCTTTACAACATCGTCGGATTCCAGACCAAGTTGCGCCACGCTGAGCAGGTGCGGGTGTTCCGCATGATTCCCGGCCTGGAGACCGCCGAATTCGCCCGGCTCGGCGGCATCCACCGCAACACCTTCATCAACGGCCCCCGGCTGCTCGACCCGACCTTGCGGCTGAAAGCCGAGCCGTGGATGCGTTTCGCCGGCCAGATCACCGGCTGCGAGGGCTACGTCGAAAGCGCCGCCATCGGCCTGTTGGCCGTGCGGTTTGCCGCCGCCGAAAGCCGCGCCGATGAGCCGGATGTGCCGCCGACAACGACCGCACTGGGCGCGCTGCTGGGCCATGTCACCGGCGGCGGCATGGCCGAGACCTACCAGCCGATGAACGTCAACTTCGGCCTGTTCCCACCCATCGACGAGCGGGACGCACGTGGCCGGCCGCTGAAAGGGCGCGAACGCAAGACCGCGATGGCCCGCCGGGCGCTGGCCGATCTCGACGCCTGGATCGGCGACGCAGGGCCCGCATTTGCGGGCCGGTCGGCGGCGCTGGGCGAATGACTGGATATCAACCGCCGGTGCGCGGCTGGCGGCCTTCGACGGGGAAGCGCGGATCCGTGTAGCCCGGCGTCGAGGGATGCCCGGCGGGGACGAGCGAGTCGACGAATTCCTCGTCCTCGGCTGTGAACGTGTGGTCCACCGCCCCCAGGTAGTCGGCCCATTGCTCCTCGGTCCGTGGCCCAGCCACCGCGGCGCTGACGGGAGAGCTGTTGAGCACCCAGTTGAGGGCGAACTGTCCCGCCGACATGCCGCGCTCCTCGGCGCGCTGCTTGAACCGTTGTGCAAGGACCAGGGATTCGGCGCGGAACTCGGTCTGCATCATCCGCTTGTCGCCGCGCCCGGCCCGCGAGCCGTCCTCCGGTTCGGCGTCCGGACGGTACTTGCCGGTGAGCACGCCGCGCGCCAGCGGGCTGTAGGGGACGACACCGATTCCGTAGTGCGCGCAAGCCGGCAGGATCTCCACCTCGGGCATGCGATTCATGGCGTTGTAGTACGGCTGACAGACGATCGGCCGGGCCATGCCGAGGGACTCGGCGACGCGGACCAGTTCTGCGATGCGCCAGCCCGCATAATTGCTGAGCCCCCAGTATCGGACTTTTCCCGCAGCAATCAGGTCGTCCATGGCGCCGAGGGTCTCCTCCAAGGGCGTCACGGGATCGTCGTGGTGCAGGTAGTAGATGTCGACGTAGTCGGTATCGAGGCGGTCGAGGCTGTCGTCGATGGCGCGGTGCAGCCACTTGCGACCCAGACCGCGCATGTTGGGGTCTTCGCGCATCCTGACCATCGGGTTGGCGACCTTGGTAGCCAGCACCCAGCGGTCGCGGTCCTTGCGGATCAGCTCGCCGACGATGCGCTCTGCGGCGCCGAGGGAATAGGCATCGGCCGTGTCGATGAAATTGACTCCGGCGTCGCGTCCGGCGTCGACGATCCGCTCGGCCGTGTCCTTGAGCGTCTGGTCGCCGAACATCATGGTGCCGAGACAAATCGGCGAGACCCACAGTCCGCTGTGCCCGAGTCGCCGGTATTCCACGTCGAAGCCCTCCTTGTCGCTGCGTGCGGCGGCGCATGCTAGCGGTGCCCGAGGTGGAAATCACCACCGGAAACCGTGTCTTATGCACCTGCTGGGAGACACACATCCAGCGCAGTTGCCGCAGGGGGTGTTTGCCGCCATTATTCCCGTTTCTCTGCTAAGCGAGAGACGATGGGGTGGAATTCGCCATCGTGCGGTCAGTGCTGACAACATTTCGAAGATGCCCGATAGGTCGCAGCCTTTCGGCCGCTGTGATTGTGCTGATCGCCGTGGTGCTAGCCGGCGGCGTTCAGGCCCAGAGCAAGCCTGGGATTGACGAGGCCACCCAGGCACTGTTCGACGCCGTCCTGGTCAACGACCTCGAAGCGGTCAAGGCGAGCGTCAGTGCCGACGCCGACCTCGAAGCCCGTGATCGCTGGGGCATGACGCCCATCGACCTCGCCGTTGACCGCGGACACTTCAAGATCGCCCATTTCCTCCTCTCGGTGCGCAATTTCAGGCGCGACAAGGAACCCGACCGGGAAACGACCGCCGAAGCCCACCAACAGGCGGCCCCGGCACCGCAACGGACTACGGGCGGCGTCCTCGGTGGGACGATCGGAGGGACGGTCGGAGGTTCGGCGCCGAACCTGGTGGCGCCACCCAAGGCAGCATCGGCCCCGGCGGTCGCCGCGGCGCCCACGGCGCCGGCGCCTCCGGTACCGACGGAACCCCAGGGCGTCGCCGCCCGCGAAATCGCTCCACCTGGGGCGGAACCGCCGCCGGAGTTGGCCGCTCGGCCCCAATGGCCAGCCGACCAGCCGAATCCATTCGATCCGGACGTTGCGGCCCCGGGATCGTCGCTGGAGATCATTGGTGACGTTGCCCGGCCCGAAACGAAGCCGGGCATTAGGTCTGTCCAAACGGCGGCGCGCCGTCTGTCACCGGCGGTCGCTACGCCGCGCATCGCAACACCGGCGGGGACTTCCGAATCAATGGTGCGAACAGCGCCGCCGCCTGAGCCGACACCTGCACCGGCTTCGACGCCGGTACCGGTGGCGCCCGAACCCATAGCCCGCACAGATACCGAGCCGGAGACGCCCGAGGCTGCCGGCAAGCCGCAGGAAGCCGGCTCCGAGCGCGGGTTCTTTGGCCGCATGCTGGGTGCCATCGGACTCGGCGGCGAGGAAACGACGGCCGAAACGCCCGCCCCGGAACCCGCCGCAGATAAGATGGGCACCGAGGAGCCGACGGTCGCCGGCGCGATGCCGACACCCGTCGCCGAGCCTGAGCCGGCCCCGCAAGCGCCATCGCCACCGCCCGAGGTCACGGTGGAGTCCACGCCGATCCTTCGGTCGCCAGCCGATGCCGAGCCGGTCGCGGTTGCCGAACCGGGCGCCCCGGCACCGAGAGCCACCGTGCGCCAAACCCAGCCTCGCGTGACCATTCGCAGGACGGAGATGGTCCGGCCCGAACCGCAGCCCGTCGCCGAACCACCGGCCCCGCCGTCACCGGCGCAGGCAGCGGCGCCCCAACCCGAGCATATGGCCCCAGCCGTTCCCGAACCGGCGGCGGCACCTTCCGAGCAGGTCGCCGCGGCGGCGCAGGAAGAACCGGGCCTACTCGAACGCATGGGTTCGCTGTTCTCGGGCGATGACACGCCGCCGGCCGAGGGCGAGGAAAAGCCAGGGTTCTTCGGCCGTCTCGCCTCGCTGGTGCCCGATATCGGCGGCGATGGGGCGGAGGAGGCCGCGGCGGAGGCGGATGCAAGCGAAGACGAGCCTGCGCCGAATACGCCGCCGGTGCCGGCCACTGAAACGGCGGCCGGCGCGGAGGACGGGGACGAACCCGCGAAAGAGGAACAGCGCGGCTGGATGGGACGGGCACTCGACTTTGTCGGCCTCGGAGACACGGAGGCCGACATTCAGGCACGCAAGGAGGCCCGTGCCGCGGCCGCGGCCGCGCCAAAGGCCCCGCCTCCGACAAAGAAACCAGGACGCCAGGTCGCCCACGCCCGCCCCGTCACCGAGCCGAAGATCGACCGGGTGCAGTCGCGCGAACTGTTGCGCGGCGTCGCGCTGACGCTGGGAGAAACCACGGGACTGGGCGAGGCGGCGCCACCGGTCGCCGGCGGTGCGCGCCGGCCCGAGGGCTGTGTGACGAAGCGGCACGACACGCTGCTGTTCTGTGTCCGCCCGGTCGATTGGCCGGTGGAGATGGAACCGCACTTCCGCGTCGCGACGATCATGTACCAGGGTGCCAAGGCCGTCGTCCGCTATGCGGACGGCGAGACCGCACGCTTCCACGCGATCTTTCCCGCCGAGTCGTTTAACGCCGTCGCCGCATATTTCGAACGCCGCTTCGGCCCGCCGACCGACGAGTTCCGGCGCGAGGTCCGGCCGTTTGCCTCAACGCCGCTCGCCAACCCGGCGCTGATGTGGCAGAGCATCGTCGGCTCCGCCGAGGGCGAGCGCGTCGCCGTGCTCGAAGTGCGCCGCTACGACGACGTGCGTGGCGGTTTCCCCGACACCAAGCACGGGGTGGTGATGCTCTATTGGACCAATGCGCCACCGATCTTCCCGCAGCTCTCGTCCATGGACCTGATGATGATCCAGTGGAGCCGCACCCGCTGAGGCGCGGTAACTCCCCGGGATAGACGTAGCTAAGGCCGACTGGGCCTGATCAGGCCGTGCTGAATGGCATACCGCGTCAGGCCGGCAGTCGAGTCGATATTCAGCTTTCGCTTGATGTTCCGCCGGTGGGTCTCGGCGGTGCGGACGCTGATGTCCAGCTCGCGGGCCACATGTTTGTTGCTCTTGCCCTCGGCGAGCAGCAGCAGGATGGTCTGCTCCCGCGTAGTCAGTGATTCCTGCGATCCGCCCTCGGCGTGGGCCAGCAGGATTTCCGACACCCCGGAACTGAAGTAGGTGCCGCCGCGGTGAACGGCCTCGATGGCGGCGAAGATTTCCTGTGATGGCACGTCCTTCAAGATGTACCCGCGGGCGCCGTAGCGGAGCGCGCTGGTGACGTACTCCCGGTTGTCGTGCATGCTGAGGATCAGCAGCTTGATCTCGGGGAACCGATCCTTGAACAGCTCGGTCGCGTCGAGGCCGTTGAGGTCCGGCATGGTGATGTCCATCAGCACGATGTCGGGTTTCAGCTCCTCGGCCTTGTCCAGGGCTTCGCGGCCGGTCCTGGCCTCGCCGACCACTTCGATGTGGTCGAAGGTTTCCAGGCACGAGCGGATGCCGTCCATGACCAGGGGGTGATCATCGGCGATTAGGATGCGGATATTCGGCTGCGCGTCGCTCATGCCGAGAGTTCCGTCGGGCCGGAGCGCAGGAGTCCCTTGGGCAACCGGGCCTGGATCGTCGTTCCCTTGCCGGTCGAGGCGATCCGCAGTTCGCCGTGGTGGTGCTCCAGGCGCTCCTGCATGTTGCAGAGACCGATCCCGGCGAGGGGATTCGACTTCCGGTTCAGGCTTTCGGGATCGAAGCCCCGGCCGTTGTCCGACACCCTCAAGGTCACGGCGCCGTTGGGTGCGGAGAGCTCGATCTCGACCTGATCGGCGCCGGCATGGCGCTCGATGTTGGTCAGCGCCTCCTGGGCGACGCGGAACAGCGTCGTCTTGGCGTCCTTGGGCAGCAGGTTCCGGAACGCCACGGTGCTGAGGTCCACGGTGATGCCGGTCCGTTCGGAGAACTCGCCGACGAGGCTCTTCAGCGCCGGTGACAGGCCGAGATCGTCGAGGACGCTGGGCCGCAGATCGCGGGAGATGCGCCTCACCTCCTTGATCGCCATGTTGAGCCCGTTGGCGCCCTTTTCGATGGGTTCGGCGGCGTCGTCATCGCCATTGCGGGCCTTGTTCAGCGCCAGATCCAGAACGTACTTCACCGAGACGAGGATCTGGCTGATGCCGTCGTGGAGCTCGCGAGCGACGCGTCCCCGCTCTTCTTCTTGGGTCTCGACGATGCGCTGGGTCAGCTCCTTCAGTTTCGCGTCGGCCATGCGCCGTTCATGCAGGTTGATGGCGATGCCGGTGACGAACACGATGATCAGCGATACCAGGGCGATGATCAGGATGATCAACGAGGTCTGACGAATGCGTTCCGAGACCTCGCTTTCCATGCTCTGCACTTGCTGGACCACGTCGTCGATGTAGAGGCCGGTGCCGACCATCCAACCCCATTTCTCCAGGGCCATGGCGTAACTGATCTTGTCGGCGATCTCGCCGGTCGACGGCTTTTGCCAGTGGTAGCGATAGAAGCCGCCACCTTCCTTGGCCTTGGCGATCAGGTCCTGGATGACGAAGTTGCCCAGCGGGTCCTGGAAGGTCCACCAGTTGTTGCCGACCCGAAACGGCTGTTTCGGATGGACGAGGTTCGTCCCCTCGTAGTCGTAGACGAAGAAGTAGCCGTCGGGTCCGTAGGTCAGGGCATGGAGGATCTCCTTGACCTGTTCCTTCGCGACCTCGTCGTCGGCGGAGGCGTTCTCGTAGATGTGGCGGATCGATGTTTCGGCGAGGCTGAGAGTCCGTCCGGAAAGTTTATGAGTAAACGCAGTATCGTGTGATCCGCCGCAGCATGAGCCTGATGGAGGCGAGGCGGATGAAGGCCAGGGCGATGCGGTTGAGGTTTTCGTAATCCTTGGCGAGC
>Ga0209561_1000157_pt1 | contig 19595 bp, 19 predicted proteins | sample WorMettrBAHAMAS2_FD_187393 | JGI IMG/M metagenome (GOLD analysis project Ga0209561, IMG submission 187393) | Marine gutless worms symbiont microbial communities from Max Planck institute for Marine Microbiology, Germany - Inanidrilus... | ecosystem: Host-associated > Annelida > Digestive system... | reverse complement strand
GTCGACGGAAGCCAAAATCCGCTTCCCAGAACACCTATAGACGGAAAATGAGCCGTTCCCGGGCCAAGATCACGAAATCACCGTCGAAAGCCGTGGCTGCCTATCCATCCGTCATCAGACCGCCCCAAACGTTTTTACACGGCCAAGACCCAAGACGGTCACCCTCGTGTAACCCGATAAGAGCTATGCGTCGCGCGCCGCCAAGACAGCCTTGACCAGATCATCGGGCACCTGGTCGGGCAATGGTTCTTCCGCGGCGTCGGCCGATCCATTCGCCAGTTCGATGGCAGCCTTGTAGGCGCGCAGATATTCGCGACAATCCGTGCAAATCTTCAGATGCGTTTCGAAGACGAACTTCTGCTTGGGCGTCAATGCATCTTCCAGATAGTCGATGATGAAACCCTCGAATTCCTCGCAACTTATCATCAGAGGCATTTTGAACATTGCCCCTTGTATGCGTCGCATGATCGGTTTGCTGATGCCCATCATGGCTCGTGCCCCCTCATCAACGGCTCCAGCAGTTTTTTCAGCGCGGCCCGCGCCCTGTGCAGCCGGATTTTTACGTTCGCTTCACTGATCTTGAGCATGTCTGCGACGTCCGAGGTCGACAATTCTTCGATGTCGCGGAGTGTCAAGACGATACGATAATCTTCGGGTAACCGGGCGATGCAATCGCCCACAAAACTCTTAGTTTGTGTTCGTTCGAACAACGATTGGGGCGTTTCGAAGGTCGCCCAATCGCCCTCTATTCGACAGCGGCTTTGATCGAAGATCGGCATCAATTCGTCGATATCGCGGGCATATTCCCGTTGCCGCTTGCGGAGCGCCGACAGGGCTTCATTGACGACGATCCGGTGCATCCAGGTCTTCAGGGCCGATCGACCTCCAAACTTACCCAAGTTCTTGAATATTTTTGCAAAGGCGTCCTGAACCGCGTCCTCCGCCTGCGCGGTTTCGCCCAGGATGCGACCGGCGACGGCCAGCATCCAACCCATGTGTTCGCGAACGAAACGCTCGGTCTCAACCCGGTCGTTGGCGCGTAACCGGTCCAACCCACTATGGCCTTTGTCGGAGGTTTTATCCGGCCGCGATCCGGAGTCAGCGCTTTCGGTCACGCGATCGTCCATTCAGCCAAACTAAACCGTTTTCGCCTAGACAACGTAAAACCCATAAAAAACACCGTAACCGAATCGCCGCATCAGCGGTCTAACAGTTCGAAGAGGTTACAGAAGGGGGCACTCCGTGACCACGGGACTATTGGCATTGACGGTTTTCGCTGCGCTGTTCGCCATGTTGGCGAACCGGTTGGCGGCAACCGTCGTGACCGCCCCCATGGCCTTCATCGGCTTCGGCTATCTGATCTCACAAACAGGCCTTTTCCCCGCGAGCCAAGCGGAAGTGATCCTGCACGTGGTCGCGGAAGTGGCGCTGATCCTGCTGTTGTTTCTGGATGCGGCGCAGATCGATCTCGGTGCGCTCCGTCGCCGTCACACCTGGCCGGTGCGCATGCTCGTCTTTGGCCTGCCTCTCTCGATCGCACTCGGCACCGCCGCGGCGGCGTGGTTTATGCCGTCTTGGCCGCTGGCCGTTGCCGCTTTGGTCGCGGCCATACTGGCGCCGACGGACGCGGCCTTGGGCCAGGCCGTCGTCAATAATCCGGTGGTCCCGGAAAGGTCTCGGCGTGGTTTGACCGTGGAAAGCGGACTGAACGACGGCCTCGCCCTCCCCGCCGTGCTATTTTTCGCAAGTCTCAGCGCCGAAGCCGCGGGCGACGGCAATTTCAGTTGGCTGATCTTTTCCGCGAAGCAATTGGTTTTCGGTCCGGCCGTCGGTGCGACCATCGGTGCCCTAGCCGGTTTCATTCTCCTACGCGCGAAGCGTCACCTATTGACGGCGGAAGCCTACGAAGGCGTCGGCGCGATCGCGATTGCCTGCATAACCTATCTCGCAGCCAATGAGGTCGGCGGCAACGGCTTTATTTCTGCCTTTGTTGCCGGTTTGATGTTCGGGAATGTGGTAAAAGGCCAATGCAAGTTCGTTTACGAATTCACCGAGAGCGAAGGCCTGCTTCTGACCTGGAGCGCCTTTTTCCTTATGGGACTAACGCTTGTCCCCGAAGCCCTGGATCATTTGCATTGGCAAAGCCTGGCCATCATCCTGACCAGCCTGTTCATTGTCCGGCCCCTGGCCATATGGCTCTCTTTGACCGGTACCGACGCGTCAGGCGCGACCCGGCTGTTTTTCGGCTGGTTTGGTCCCCGCGGCCTGGCCACCGCCCTCTTCGCCTTGGTGGTCCTACAGGAAATAGACCACGACGTGGCCGAGCCCGTCCTGATGCTGGCGGTGAACGCGGTTTGGATCAGCGCCCTGCTGCATGGCATGACAGCGGTACCCGGCGCCAATTGGTACGCGGCCAAAGTCCGGGCCATGGGCGAATGCCCCGAAATCCAGCCGATCGAAACCTCAGCCAAACCGCTCAGAACAACCGCACACTGAAAAACCGTTCATACAGATGGAGCAACCGATGAACAAAGTCACTGTCGCCAAATACGATGAACTGGAAGACCGAAAGTCGGCCTATGCCCTGGTCGATGAGGTCGACCTTGTGGTCGTGCGCTTCGACGATGACGTGTCGGTATTCTACGGCCGCTGCCTGCATCGGGGCGCTTTAATGTCGGACGGTTTCGTCGATGACAAGGACAACCTGATTTGCGGTGTTCATTATTGGGATTACCGGCTCGATACGGGCGTCTCCGAGTACAACAACGCCGAAGCCTTGCAGAAGTTCACGGCATGGGTTGAAGACGGCGCTGTTTGGGTCGATTCGGATGAGATCAAAGCCTGGGCGGCGGACCATCCGCAGCCCTTCAACCGCGACCAATACCTGGGCCTCTACGCCGATACCAGTCACGGCACCGAGGAAGAACCCCTCACCGGGTTAATCCAGAAATACGCCCGCGAAGGACTGTCGAAGACAGGACATCACGGCCAAGTGGAAGCCATGGGCGTGCCCCGGAACGAACTGCCGAGCTGGGATGACATCCAGATCCTCACTGCGCAGTTGCATCGACCGCCGTTGCTGGACGAAGACGCCGTGGGTACGGACGTCGTCATCGGCCCGAATGCGCAGAAGCCCCTGCATCTCAAAATCCCGCTGTTCGTCTCGGACATGAGCTTCGGCGCGCTCTCGGAACCCGCGAAGGTGGCTTTGGCGCGAGGCGCCGAGTTGGCCGGAACGGGAATTTGTTCCGGCGAGGGCGGCATGTTGCCCGAAGAGCAGGAAGCCAATTCACGGTATTTCTATGAACTCGCTTCCGGCCGTTTCGGGTTCGCTTGGGACAAGCTCGCGAAGGTTCAGGCCTTTCATTTCAAAGGTGGACAAGGGGCCAAGACCGGTACCGGCGGCCACCTGCCCGGAGCCAAGGTGAAGGGCAAGATCGCCAAAGTTCGCGAACTCAACGAGGGCGAGCCGGCCATATCACCACCCCGCTTCCCCGATTGGACCCAGGTCAGCCAGATCAAGGCATTCGCCGATGAGGTCCGCGACCGCACGGGCGGTATCCCCATCGGTTACAAATTGTCGGCACAGCACATCGAAAAGGACATCGATGCGGCGTTGGAGGTCGGTGTGGATTATATCATCCTGGATGGCCGCGGCGGCGGAACGGGTGCGGCACCGATTATCTTCCGGGACAATATCTCTGTCCCGACGATCCCCGCCCTGGCCCGCGCCCGTCGCCATCTGGACAAGTCCGGACGCGGTGATGTGACCCTGGTGATCACCGGGGGGCTCCGCAAACCCGCCGACTTTATCAAGGCGCTGGCGCTGGGTGCCAACGCTATCGCGGTCTCCAATGCCGCCATGCAGGCCATCGGCTGCATCGCCATGCGGGCCTGCCACACCAATAATTGCCCCGTCGGCATCGCTACCCAGAAACCGCATCTGGTCAGCCGCCTCGTCGTCGAGAAATCGGCCCGCCAGCTGACCAACTTTTTCGAGGCCTCGGTGGAGCTGATGCAAGTGATGGCGCGGGCCTGCGGTCATGAACATTTGAGCGAGTTTTCAACCGCCGATCTGACCACCTGGGACCGGAATATGGCGGACCTTTCAGGTGTCGCCTTCGGCGGTGTTTCTTAAAGGGGGCTATGAGATGAGCAACGCAAATTTCGACTGGATTTCGGTTGGCCGTGCGGACGACCTGCCCGAGGGCCGGGTCAAGACTGTAACGGCCCGGACGACCTCCATCTGCCTGGTCCACTTTGATGGCCAGTGGGCGGCGATGGACAACCACTGCCCGCATCAAAAAGGGCCGCTGGGCGAAGGATCCATCGAGAAAGGCATCGACGACAAATGCTGGCTCCGGTGCCCTTGGCACGGCTGGGACTTTGACCCCTTGACCGGGAAACCGCCGGGCGGTCACGAAGACGCGGGGCAGCGGATGTATCCGCTGGAAATCCGTGACGGGGAGATCTTCATCGGACTCGATCCGGAACCGCCGAGGGCGCGAACGACGACGGATGTCATGGTCGAGACCTTGACCAATTGGGGTGTCCAGTCGGTCTTCGGCATGGTCGGCCATTCCAATCTGGGGTTGGCCGACTCCATTCGTCTGGCCGTCTTGGACGATCGCCTCAAGTATTACGGTGTCCGCCATGAAGGCGCGGCCGCTTTCGCGGCCTCCGCTTATGGCAAGTTGACGGGCAAGCCCGCCGCCTGCCTGACCATCGCCGGTCCCGGCGCGACCAACCTGATAACCGGCATGTGGAATGCGAAGGTGGACCGGGCGCCGGTCCTCACCCTGACGGGCCAGGCCCAGACCCAGGTGTTCGGACCGGGTGCCTTTCAAGATATCGATCTCAAGTCCGCATTCCATGCCGTCGCCCGGTTTTCCCAACCGGTGCTCAGCACCTCCAACCATGCGGAGCTGGCCTCGCTCGCCTGCAAGAACGCGATCATCAATCAAGACGTCGCCCACCTGATCTTCCCGGACGACGTTCAGACCCTGCCGTCCGACAGCACCGCCGGCCGGCCCGATGGCCGTGTCAGCCGCCAGGACATTAGCCCGGCCCGAGCCGATATCGATGCGGCCGTTGGCCGGATCAACGCGGCCAAGCGCCCCGTCATCATCGTCGGCCATGGCGCTTACGAAGCACGGGACGAGATCATTTCCTTCGCTGAAAAACTGGGAGCACCGGTGGTCACCACGTTCAAGGCGAAGGGCCTGGTCCCAGACAGCCATGCCAACGCCGGCGGCGTCTTGGGCCGATCGGGTACACCCGTCGCCAGCTGGTTCATGAACGAGGCCGATTTACTGGTCGTGCTCGGCGCCAGTTTTTCCAATCATACCGGGATCGAGAAAACGAAGCCGATCATCCAGGTCGATTACGACCGGATGCAACTGGGCAAGTTCCACCCGGTCGACCTACCGGTTTGGGGCGACATCGGTTCATTCTGCACCGCCGCCGAACCGGGGGTCGGCACGCCCACGGACGCCGACGATCAGATCGCCGAACTCGCCGAACGATGGGAGAAATGGCGCGCCGAGAAACAACGCCGGCTGGCCGAAGAGCAAGGTCAAGGCATCCACTCGTTCGCTGTCTTCGACGCGCTGGGCAAGCTGGCGCCGGAGGACGCGATCTTTGCCGTGGATGTCGGCAACAACACTTACTCGTTCGGGCGGTATCTGGAGACCAAGGGAACGCAGCGGGTGTTGATGTCCGGCTACCTGGGGTCCATCGGCTTCGGATTCCCAGCCGCGATGGGCGCCTGGGCCGCAACTCAGGATGTTGACGCCTTGAAGGGTCGAAAGGTTATCTCCGTCTCCGGGGATGGTGGGTTCGGCCAATACCCCATGGAATTCACCACGGCGGCCAAGTACGGCATGGAAATCACCCACATCCTTTTGCACAACGGCGAACTCGGCAAGATTTCCAAGGAACAACGGGCCGGCGAATGGCCTGTGTGGGAAACCGATCTGAACAATCCATCCTTCGCGGCCTTCGCAAAATTGTGCGGCGGTCACGGCACCAAGGGCACCGGCACCGATCAGATCGAAAAAGCCATCGCCGATGCGTTGGCCCATGAAGGCCCCGCGATGGTCGAAATCATGACTGACGCGGAACTCGTCTAAGCGGTGTATTCAATCCGAGACAGGGAGACCCATATGTCCACCAAAACGGCAATCAACGGCGCGCTGGGCGCGTTCCCCCCTGCGGGCCTGGCATCCGCGCGGTCGATCTCCCATAAGGCCGCACAGCTTCTGACCGTCGCGGCCCGCGCAAACTTGGATGCGGTCCCCGACGATAGTCATTCGAACCTGGGTTGGGATTCGGACACTCATCGGTTCCTGTCGCAACCATTGCCCGGGGCAGCGGGCCCGATTCAAGTGGCCTTGAGCCTGTCGCCGTTGGCGATTTACATTGTCGATGATGGAAAGGATGGCGATGCTTTGATGCTGGGCGGCTCGTCCTATGCCAATGCTCTTCAGTGGCTCGACAGTCATCTCGACGGCCACGGCCTTCAATCCGCAACGGATGTTGCCATTCCCTATGATCTGCCTGAGGAGGCGGCACTGGTGACCACATTCGAAATCGCACAGCAAGACGGTGAATTATCGGCGCTTGCGGCGTGGTTCGACTTGGCGGCCCATGTGCTGACGGAGTTTGCCGAAACGCATGGGGATATAGAGCCGGGACCCAGTATGGTTCGATGCTGGCCCCACCATTTCGACATCGCGACCTATGTCCAGTTGGAGTATGGCGATTTCGAAGACGCGAGAGGCATCGGCGTCGGCATGTCGCCCGGTGACGAGACTTATGGTCAACCCTATTTCTACATTAATCCCTGGCCCCACCTGGATCCTGCAGATCTACCGGCTTTGCCCGAACCCGGCCATTGGCACACCGAGGGTTTCGTCGGCGCTGTCGCGACGGCCGATGAGGTCTTGAGCGTCGAGAACCCCGTGGCCGGGTTGACCGCGTTCGTCGAATCCGCCTTCGCCGCCGGGCGCGGCAAACTAGGGGTATAGCCTTCATCTGGATTTGGCGAGAATGGCCGGTGCCGCCAAGATGGCGGAAATGTCCACAATCGGATCGCAACGTGAACGCCACCCGACGAGAGAGGAAACGACTGCCTTGGGGTGAGACAGTCATGCGATTCGAAGCGGGTTCTCGTCCATACCTCGGAGAAGCCAGCAGCTGCGCCCCCATCCTTGCACAACCGCCCGCCGGCCTGCTAAGTGCGTGTCCCGATATCGACGGCTAAATTTGAAGAAAGGACCGCCTCATGACCTGGTTGATCCTGGGCCTTCTATTGTGGACCGGCGCCCATCTGTTCAAACGGGTCCTGCCCGGCCCGAGGGCCGCCCTGGGCAATGCCGGGCGCGGGCTGGTGGCGGTTCTGATCCTGATCGGTGTGGGGTTGATGATCGTCGGCTACCAGAAAACGGAAACCGACGCGATTTACGCTTTGCCTGTCTGGGCCTGGCACCTGAACAACGGCTTGATGCTGGTCGCCATCTATTTGATGGACGCCGGGCGGGCCCGCGGCGTGGTCGCCGCGAAACTGCGCCATCTGATGCTCACCGGCGTCGTCGTCTTTGCCGCCGCCCATCTGCTGGTCAACGGCGATTGGCCGTCGGTCGTGCTTTTCGGCGGCCTCGGCCTGTGGGCGTTGATCGAGATGGCCGTCATCAACCGGGCCGAGGGCCCGTGGGACCCGCCGCAGCCGGGACCCGTCGCCAGGGATGTCAAGGTCGCGGCCATCGCGGTCGTCGTTTACGCTGCCATCGTCGGCATCCACTATTGGCTCGACCGGTCGGTCATCGCCCTTCTTTGGTGAAGGTCGGGGTGACGGCCGGGGTGACGGACCCGGCCGAGACCGGCCGGCTCAGGCGTTGCGGATCGTCTCGACGAAGCGGTCGAGTTCGGCCCGCAGCTTCTCAGATTGCTCCGAGAGCTCGCTGGCGGCGCTGAGCACCTGGTTCGACGACTGGCCCGTCTCACCGACCGCATCGGTGACCAGGGATATGGTGTCGGTCACCTGGCGGGTACCGCCGGCCGCCTCTTCCGTATTGCGCGAGATCTCCTGAGTGGCGGCGCCTTGTTCCTCGACCGCGGCGGCGATGGCGGCAGCGATCTCGTTGATCTGGGTGACCACCTTGCCGATGTTCTCGATGGCCTTCATCGCATCCTGGGTGGCGCCCTGGATACCGCCGATCTGGCCGCCGATCTCTTCGGTCGCCTTGGCCGTCTGGTTGGCCAGGTTCTTGACCTCGGAAGCAACGACGGCGAAGCCCTTGCCGGCCTCACCGGCGCGGGCCGCTTCGATGGTGGCGTTGAGCGCCAACAGGTTGGTTTGTTCGGCGATGTCGGTGATCAGGCCGACGACCTCACCAATCTTCTCAGCCGCTTGGGCCAAGCCCTGAACCTTGACGTTGGTCTCCTCCACAGCGCGTACGGCCTCACCGGCGATGTTGGACGATTCCGATGCCTGCTGGCCGATCTCGGAGATCGACGATGCCAATTGATCGGCTGCCGAGGACACCGATTGCACGTTCCCCGCGGCGCTGTTAGCCGCCGATGACACCTGTTCGGATTGTTCCGTGGCATGGCCGACCGTCACCGACATACTTTTGGCCGATGATTCGAGCTCGGTGGCGGCCGACGACACCGTGTCGACAACGTTGCCGACGGAGGCCTTGAAATCGTCCGCCATCTTGGCCAGGAACGCCTGTTTCTCCTCCTGGGTCTTCCGCGAGGCTTCGGCCTTTTCCGATTCGAGGTTCTTCTTCTCCTCGATGCCGGCCCGGAACACCTCGACGGCGCCGGCCATGGCGCCGACCTCGTCGGATCGTCCGGTACCGGGGATATTCACGTCCGTCTCGTTGTTGGCGAGGCGCCCCATGACATCGGTCATCTGTGAGATCGGCGATGCGATTTGGCGCGCCGCCAGTATGGAGATCAGGGTCAGCAGGACGCCGAGCACGAGGGTGGCGATGATAATGGTTTGGTTTACGCCGGCGCCGCGCGACAACTGGGCGTCGATGGCCGCCGTGATCTCGAGGACGCCGCGCACGTCGTTAAGCTTCCAATCGTCCTTTGGGGTTTCAGGATGGCTGTTATGGCAATTAACGCATGCGTCCACGGCCATGGTGTCAGCGATTCCGACCCGCACGAACTCTTGCCCATTCCGGGTCTCGTTCCTGACGAAAATCCTCTTGGGATCCTTGACCAGGAAATCCCAGGCCGCCTGCTGGGTCTCGTCGAGCTTGCGCTCAGCCCGGTTGGGGAACGGATAAGCGCTGTAGAGCTTGAGGGTGGTGTCTTTCTCGGCGAACAGTTCGCTCATGTCGTGTATGAACGTAGCGGGCAAAGGGATGCCGTCGTCCATGGTCTTGTGATTGTAGCTCGGTTTCATCCCGTTGGCCTTGGCCTTAGCGACGACGTTTTTGGTGTAGTAAGCCCGGATGGTCTTGAACTGGTCGGCGATTGTCGAAGCCGTGGCGATGGCATCATCGCGCGAATTGTCGGCCAGGTAGCCCGGCAACAGCAGGGCGGCCAGCAGCACGGAAAAGGCGATGGCGATCGGTACGGGGAGAACAAGTTTCCAAAGGATGCTCTTTTGAATGACGTTCATCGTTCCATCCCTCCTTGTTCGTTAAGGTTAAAGTCTCTTTTCGCGAGTGGTGCAACCGGTCGTACATGGGCGCACCATTCCTCGGTTTGGCGCCGCTTCCCCCTCAATTTTTGGCAAAGCAAATCGGATTACATCCGATGGGATAACTCTATGTGGTTATTCTATTTCCAGTCAATTGTGATGCGCTGCGGAAGCGAAATTGGCACCGCCACCGGAGCGCCGGAACCGGCACCCACTGAGATCGGCAGATCAGCGTACGAACGACTGCGTCGAATAGTCGCCCGGCGGCAACTTTCCGACGCTGCCCTTCTCCTTCACGTAGTCGGCGAAGGACTGGGCGTAATCGAGGTAGGTGTCGAGGATGCGCCCGTCCTGGACGACGGTCTTGAAGGTCGTGTAGCCGTCGCGTCCGGCAGCGATGAAACTGTTGGTGACCACCTTGTAGGTGCGCGTCGGATCGAGGGGAGACCACCCCGCTTCGCCCTTGCCGCGGAACTCGAAAGCGCTGAACCGCTGGCCTTTCGGTTTGCCGGCATCGATCTTCCAGCGCAAGCCGGCGGCGTAGGGATAGGCACCGGAGGAACCGCCCTCGGCCAAGGCGTAGTCCAACGCGTCTTCGAGTACGGCGTGGATCTCGGCGCCGGTCATGTCCAGCTCGACGAGCGTATTGGCGAAGGGCAGCAAGATGTAGGAATCACCGATGGTAAACGGTCCCGGCTGCACGTCGACCCGGACCCCGCCGGCGTTCTGGATGGCGATCTGGCTTTCGACGGCCATCTTGCGATAGGCGTAAGCCACCAGAGTGCCGATGTCGGAGCCGCGCTCGGCCGTCTCGGACACGTCGCAGATGGCCGATTTTCCCTGGCCGGGCACCCGTTCGAGACAGAGCTTGTCGGTGATGGTGCCGATGACCTGGCCTTTAAGCTTGTCGACCTGGGCCGAGAAGCCGGCCAACGTTTTGGCCGCGCCCGGGTCTTCGGCCACGATCGAGAGCTCCTGCTTGGCCCGGATATCAGCCATCACGGCCTTCAGGTCATCGCCTTCGAGGGCGACCCGCTTACCGGCCGCGTTTTTGCGCTTGAAGCTGTCGGAAAGCAGCAGATGCGACGTGCCGGTGCACGCCGTCACCGTGCCGTCGTCGGCGAACGTCACGTCGAGCTCGCCGACCACAGCCGCATACTGCCAGGCCTGGACGACGCAGACGCTGTTGCCGTCCAGGTCCTTGACCTGGGTCGGGTAGGAACCGCCGGAATTGAGGCCGACGCCGGCGAAGTCGCCGAGCAAGGTATGGCTGTCGCCGCCGACGATGACGTCGGCACCACGGAGCGATTGGGCCAGCGCCATGTCGTTCTTGTACTGGTAGTGGGTCAGGAGAACGATGTGATTGACGCCCTGGGCCTTCAATTCGTCTATATACCGCTGCGAAGTTTCGCGTTCGTCCAGGAACATGGTCGTATCGTCCGGATTTGACGACCCCTTGGTCTTCTTGGCGATGTCGATGCCGATGATGCCGACCTTGACGCCGCCGACCATCTTGACCGTGTAGGGCCGGAGGTAGTCGGTCGCCGTCTTCTTTGTCAGCGGCGAAACGCCGATCTCGGGCACCACGTTGGCGCCGTCGACCTCGCCGTCTCGCGGGCAAAATCCACTGGGATTGCCGCCGTTTCCATTCGCCGCAGCCACCACATCGGATGCCTGGCCGTATTCCTCGAACGCGCCACCCGCGAGGGCCTGGCGCTGCTGGTCACCTGCTCCGACCCTTCGATGGCCTCCGTCGCGCCTTTCGGCGGCATAGACCCCTTGTTCACGCCGAACCCGATCGCCATCGGCATTCCCACTGAAGGCACTCCCGTCCTGATCGATGTTAGTATGTCCGTTTGCGCCAATGGTACGGCGGCCCGGCTCAAATCATCGGGCGAATCCTTTCCAGGACTCTGGGCCCTCGACGCGGAAGGCCGGGCCACCGACGACCCTCAGGTCTTGTTCGACGATCCGCCCGGCACCCTGTTGCCCATCGGCGGCCTCGACCACGGATACAAAGGTTATGCCCTGGGCTTGTTCGTCGAAATGCTGTCGCAAGGCCTAGCCGGACACGGGCGGGCCGATCGCCCGGAAGACTGGGGCGCATCCGTATTCGTGCAGGCATGGGACCCACGAGCGTTTGCCGGTGTCGACGCGTTCACGACCCAGACCCAGTGGCTCGCCGAGGCCGTTCACGGCTCACGTCCGCGCCCCGCCATTGACTCGATACGCCTCCCCGGCGAAAGGGCCCTGCAAAAGAAAACCGACGCATTGGCCAACGGGGTCACTCTCGATGACGGCATCATGGATGCCCTGGTGCCATGGGGCGACCGGCTAGGCGTCGCACAACCCCCGCCGTTGGAACCGGACGTAAACGCCTAAGAGCTTGGCCGGAACGCCCCTCAAGCCATGAAAATGCTCTGGAATACTTTCAGCATTCGTCGATCGATCGCCGAACTCATGTCCTCGAGAATGCCGAAGGCTTTCTCGGGCTCCATCGGCGGCTTGTAGGAGCGTTTGTCGGTCAAGGCGCCGAAGATATCGGCGATCGCCGCCATGCGGGCGAGGGTGTTGACCTCACCGTTGCGCAATCCCTTTGGATAACCGGTACCGTCGAGTTTTTCATGGTGCTGTTCGGCAATGATGCGGATTCCCTTGGCCATGTCTTGGTTTTGGGGCAGAAAGTCCATGGAGTGCTCGACGTGCTTCTTGACCTGCAGCCATTCGTCTTCGTCGAGTTTTCCCGGTTTTTCGAGGATTTCGACGGGCACCAGCAGTTTACCGATATCGTGCAGAAGCCCCCCCGTCGTCAGGGTCAGCACTTCGTCCTCGCTCATGCCGATGCCGTTGCCGAACAACGTCAGCAGTGTCGCCACCCGCATCGAGTGGACGTAGGTGTAGCTGTGGTGGGCTTGCACCAGATCCAGCAAGGCGTTGTGCTGGTTGCTCTGCACGGCTTCCACAAGGGCCTGGCAGCTTTCCGCCGCTTCCGCGTAATCGACGGGCTCATCTTTGGCGACCGCCTCGGAAATGTTGTGGTAGGTCTCCACCGTCATTTTGAGAGGCTTGCGCTGGATTTCGGGCAGTTTCTCCCAGGACCGTTCGACCGTTGTGTTGATCGCCTTGGCGACCTCGCTGAGAAGCTCCTGGTCCGTGCAGGGCCAGGACAAGTAGGTGTCGCCCTCAAGGAATACAGCCTGGATCCTCTTCGCGCCGCGTTCGCCGGTGATGATGAAGGGGACGTTCTTCAGGCGCTCGATGCCGCGGCGCAAACCGAGGAAGTAGGAGGCGCCCTTGGGCGGCATGTTTTCTTCGAGGATCACCGCATCCGGCGGAACCGAGCTCATTTCATCGAGCGCCTTCACATGGTCGCCGGAACTCCACACCACATAACGCCCGTCGAGCGTTTCCGTGATCTCGCCGTTCCAGGTCATGTCACCACCGACGAGATAAACCCGCGGCAACGATTCTGTCTCAGGCATCTTCAGCATCGCACCAAGTCATCGTACCGGGAATTCGGCCGTCAAAGGCCGCCCCTTCTCGCCGCAACCACCAAGGTCCCTCATATGAAACTATCCCCTCCTCCATCGGACGTTCCTACGCCGAACGGGAAGCTCTATTATTTTCCACCCGCGTCGACAATCAAGCCTCCGGGTGTTTCGTCGTGTTTCAATTTATGAAGGTTGCCGGGAAAGCCCGGAAATCCGCTATTTCCGGCTTTATCTGCGTGGACAATATGCGGCGCCCAGAATCGGTCCGGTGGCGGCCGGGCGATCATTTTGGACGAGGACGGCGCATCCCTGGTTTTCTAAGAGCACGGGGGTCGGCAGAGCGACTTCCGTCGGAGTCCCATTCCAAGCTCCGATCAGCTCCATGTCGCGGACGATATTCCGGCTCGTCAAGGTCTTACCCTTGTTCTCGCCGGAGCGTACCGGTGTCGTGTGTTCGAGATCGAAGCGAACGAGCCAGATCGAGCCCGGTCGGTCCTCATCGCCGCTGATCCGAACCGAAAAGCCCGTCCCGGCGCCGCGGGCGACGGCAACGTCGAGTTTGCTCGGCGTCTGCCGGCGGTTACGAATGATGGCCGACTGAACGGAGCCGCGCCGTGATCCGACCGCCTCATAGCGTCCGGCGATCACCATCTGCGGCGTATAGACGTTGGGGCCGCCGCGCAGGTTGACGTTGTAGGTGCGTTGTCGCTGCGTGGCTTCGGGGCTCGAGAACGGGTCCTTCCAGCGCCCGGCCAAGCCATAAACGAGATCGTCCCAATAATCGACGTGCCATTCCAGGGCGATAATGCCTTTGCGGACGGCGAGTTCCCGCAAGTAGGCCTCGGCCGGCGGGCAGGAATAGCAGCCCTGTGAGGTAAACAGCTCGACGACGGTGGGACCGCGCGGCGTTTCGGCTTTCGAAGCCTCCGCCAGGAAAAGAGTGGCAAGCAAGAACCCGGCTGCGGCCAATGCGCGAAAACTGGACATGTTGGGGATCTCCCTGGAAACGCTGACCCGGTGAATTCTATGCCGCGCCCTATTCGCGACAAAATAATGCTCGATCACATTTTCGCTAGGCGACTCCAATGCGGAGATAGGACTATTTCGGTCTGACCGACAATAACTTGATGATGTCTTTGTAGAGGAACGTCGTTTCGACCAACTCGAGCCCGGCGGGCTCCAGGTATTGTTCAGTACGACGATCGAACTCGGCACCGTAGGCGAAACGAACCCAAGGCGCCCAAAGCTTCATGATGAACCTTTGAACGAGGTTTTCCGAGATGTCGTATTCGAGGATATGGATCATGCCGCCCGGACGGCAGACGCGGCGGATTTCCTCCAGTGCGGGCTGCTGATGTTCCGGTTCGAGCACACAGAAGAGGAAGGTCGACACGACGCTGTCGAAACTCTGGTCCGGGAAGTCCATCTCCAGAACGTTCATCTCGCGAAGCTCGACGGCCGTACCGAGTTTGTCGCGCCGGCGTTTCGCGCGCTCCAACATGGCGACACTGAGGTCGATGCCGACGACCCTCGAGCCTTCCGGATAATAAGGGAAGTTGCGCCCGGTACCGACGCCGGCATCGAGCAGATCGCCGCCGACGTCATCGAACAACGCCCGGCGTAAGGGCCTGTAGCGGCCGTGTTCGAAAGGCAGGTCGAGAATGTCGTAGAGCCGGGCGATACGGTTGTAGATCTTCCGTTTGGGCATAGCCTGTCACCGAGGAGAAATCTCGCGCCAGGATATATCAGGCCATCCGGGAAGGCATGCACAGTTGGGGTTTCGTGGATGCCGATTTATCCGGATAATCCTTCGGTATCGGGAGTCCGTCATGAGGCCCAACCGCATGGATCATCGAACCCTCGTTGCCAGCCTGACACCGGAGGAACGCGCGGCGCTGACGAGGCCGGCGAATGTTCCCGGCATCATCCGCCTGACCCTGCACGGTGGCATCATCGTGGGCAACGGTTGGCTGATCATCGAGCGCGTGCCGATGTGGCCCCTGCTGATGATCGTTCAGGGCGTCGCCATCATCTTCCTTTTCACGGTGCTGCACGAAACGGTCCACCGCACAGCGTTCAAGGAACGGTGGTTGAACGATGCCGTGGCCCGATTGTGCGGGTTCCTGGTCGTCCTGCCGGCGGATTGGGGTTCCGCTGCTTCCATTTCGCCCATCACCGTTTCACCCAGGATTCCGAGCGCGATCCCGAGCTCGCGGAGCCGAAGCCCCGAACCCTTGGTGCCTATCTAGCCCATGTGTCCGGATTGCCGGTGTGGTGGAACCAGTTGAAGACTTTGGTCCGCAACGCTCTCGGCCGCCGCACCGACCCGTTCGTGAGCGGAAGCGAGGCGGGCAAGGTGAGATGGGAGGCGCGCATGATGATCGCCGCCTACGGGCTCGCGGCAACAGGGTCGTTGGCCGCCGGATCGGCGGAAATCCTCCTCGTTTGGCTGCTGCCGGTCGTGCTGGGCCAACCGTTCCTCAGGCTATTCCTTATGGCTGAACACGTTGGCTGTATTCACGAAGGGAACATGCTGGCAAACAGCCGCACCACCCTCACCTCGGCCGTCGTTCGCTGGTTGACTTGGAACATGCCCTACCATGCGGAGCACCATGCACTCCCCTCGATACCCTTTTTTCGCCTACCCGCGTTCCATCAAATTGCCCGCTCTCACCTGGGCGTCGTGGGAGACGGCTATCTTCGGTTTCACGCCAACTACTTGCGTCACGTGGTCGGCTCCCACCAAGGCTCGCGCGGTTAAGTCCTCACGTAGTTTTTACCGCCTCCTCCTTGCCGCGGGCCGCTTCACGTCCTATTTTACAATTTCATGTGTTAAATATTAATTTATTACCGTATTTTGGTGTTATTATGAAGGTCTACGTTCTCCATGAAAACGACGAATGGCTGCCGCCGTTCCGCAGCGCCTTCGCTACCGAAGGCGTTCCCTTCGAGGAATGGCATCTGGCCCGCGGCGAACTGGCCTTCGACGAGGTCCCGCCCGACGGCGTCTTCTACTCACGCATGAGTGCCTCGGCCCACACCCGCGGCCATGAACACGCGCCGGCGCTCGCCGGCCACACGCTTCGTTGGCTGGAGATGCACGGCCGCCGGGTCGTTAACGGCAGCCGCACGCTCGCCCTCGAGGTCAGCAAGATCGCCCAGTATGCGGCCCTCAAGCCCCAAGGCATCGCCGTCCCGAGAACCCGTGCCGCCATCGGCAAAGCGCAGGTCGAAACGGCCGCCGAAGCCTTCAACGAGACGCCTTTCATCCTCAAACCCAACCGCGGCGGCAAAGGGCTCGGCGTACAGTTGTTCCACGATTTGGAAAGTCTCTCCATTTACCTGGACGGCCCCGATTACGATGAACCCGTCGACGGCACTTGGCTGATCCAGGAATACGTCCAGGGCGCCGAACCCTTCATCGTGCGGGCTGAGTTCATCGGCGGCGTGTTCCACTACGCCGTCAAGGTCGACGCGTCGGACGGCTTCGAACTGTGCCCGGCCGATGTCTGCGCCGTCGGCGACCAGTTCTGCCCGACGACGGCGCAAGACGACGGCGGCACGGAGTCCCAGAAGTTCGAGGTTCTGAGTGATTTCTCCGACCCGCTGATCGACCGCATCGGCCGCGTGTTGGCCGCACACGGCGCCGAAGTGGCCGGCGTCGAGTTCGTCCGCGATGGGGACGGCAAGCCGCACGTCTACGACATCAACACCAACACCAACTACAACGCCGCCGCCGAGCGGACCGCCGGCATCGAGGAGACGGCGCCGCAACGCCTCGCCCGGTTCCTGGGCGCCGAACTGTCACGGGTCCGGAACCTGGCCAAGGCCGCCTAGGCAATCAAGCCGAATTGATTTTGGCGACGGCAAGGCCGCCGATACTATTGCGCGTGACCGTCCGCCATTTCCGACGGGCGGGCGAAGCACTTTCGGGGGCGCGTTCGATGTCCGCAGAGTCCGATGCCTTCTATGCCGACCTGCCGGGGTTCATCGAGTTCCCCGACGTTACCGACCTCAGCCGCTACGTGCCGCTCCCCGACGACTGGTCCGTGGTCATCGCCGACATCAAGGGCTCCACCAAGGCAATCCGCGAGGGCCGCTACAAGGAGGTCAATCTGATGGGCGCGGCCTGCATCACCGCCGTCCTCAACGCGCTCCCTGACTATTCCGTCCCCTACGTCTTCGGCGGCGACGGCGCGACGCTGGCGGTGCCGGCCTCGGCCGCCGACACGGTCAAACATGTGCTGGGGGCGGCCCGGCACCTGGCCCGCGATCAGTTCGACATGGACCTCCGGGCCGGGATGGTCCCGGCCCGCGACATCCGCGCTGCCGGCGCCGACGTGCTGATCGCCAAGTTCGAGCTCAGTCCGGGAAACGCCATGGCCATGTTCGCCGGCGGCGGCGCGCAATTGGTCGACGGCTTGATCAAGACGGACACCGGGGAAGGCGGTTACGAGATCGCCTTTCCGGAGGGTGACGAAGGGCCGGACCTGACCGGCTTGTCGTGCCGGTGGGAACCGCTTAAGTCCTGCCGCGGCACCATGATGAGCATGCTCATCTTCGCCACCGGCACCGACCGCGAGAAGGCCACCACCTACGGCGCCGTCATCGACGGCGTCGCCGACATTCTCAAGGGCGACGACACGCGCCCCGTCAGCGCCGACAACATGGTCTTCAAGTGGCCGTCCCGGGGCATCGCCAATGAGAGCAAGTTCCTGGCCGGCACCCGCGGACGTATCCGCAAGTGGCTGTGGCTCTATACCCAGAGCTTCATCCAGTTCCTGCTCGAGACCTTCGATCTCTCGTTCGGCGGCTACAACGCGCCCATCTACCGTGAAGAGCTGCGCACCAACTCCGACTTCCGGCGCTTCGACGACATGCTGCGCATGATCCTCGACTGCCCGACCGACAAGGCGGACGCCATCGAGGCCTTTTTCTCCGGCCTCCACGACGAGGGTAAGATCGCCTTCGGCACCCACCGCTCCGAACACGCGCTCATGACCTGCCTCGTCTTCTCGCTGACCAAGGGCGAACACGTGCACTTCGTCGACGGCTCCGACGGCGGCTTCGCCATGGCGGCGGTGGGGTTGAAGGGGCAGATGAAGGCGTTGGTGGATGGCCAGGTCGCGAGATAATTGTGTCGGTTGGTTCTCAAACCGAACGATCTACATTTCGAGAAACCCGCGACAACATTATAAGAAAACCCAGAAAGGGTTCTCGTCTTGAGTGAATACGCGAGTTTCCGGTCCAGAATGTCGGCGGCACTGATCGATATCCTCGTGTTGGTGATCCCGAGCCTGTTGGTCATTTTTCTTAGCGAACCTGGACTCCTCAGTGACACGGCGAGCCACGAAGTAAAGCCGCTTACGAATTTTCTGCTGGCCGCCTTGTGGATTGTTTATCAGGGGGGGATGGAAAGCTCGCGGACCCAGGCGACGTTGGGGAAGTGGCTCCTGAAAATCTTCGTCACCGACGTTCATGGCAACCGGCTCTCATTTTCCATGGCCGCAATAAGGTGTTGGCCGATGTATCTTCCTCAACTCGCACACGGAGCCAATTTTGCCGCAAATTTCTATTTAAACGCCTGGATATATGGAATCGTCATTGTACCGGGCATTTTGCTTCCTATTATTTCCTGTCTGTTGATCATTTACTTACCGCGGAATCAGGGCGCCCACGATTGGCTCGCCGGCACTCTCGTGGTGAAAGGGAAACCCGGAACGGGCATTCGGAGTTGACTAAAAAAAGAACATAACATAAACATTTACCACCCCATCGTTGGCACGAAAGGCCCCTCCCCCATGACCCGCGACGAATTCGACGCGTTCTGCGGTGCGCTGACCGGCACCACCAACGTCATCCAGTGGGGCGGTTCGTCGGTGTGGAAGGTGGGCGGCAAGATCTTCGCCATCTGCTCGATCTGGGGCGAGGGCATGGAGGAGAAAATCAGCTTCAAGTGTTCGGAGTTGAGCTACACCATCCTCTGCGAGCAGCCCGGCATCATCCCGGCGCCCTATCTGGCTCGCGCCAAATGGGTGCAGATCCAGGAGCCGGACGCCATGGGTGACGACGACATCCGCACCTACATCACCCAGGCCCATGAGATCATATCGGCCAAGCTGACCAAGGCGGTGCGGGCCGAACTTGGCCTTTAGATTGCGTCAGAGGTCGAAGCGGTAGAACCGGGTATCGACGTCCATGCGCGGGAAGCTCTCCGGCAGGTCCTCGGCGTCGATCAGGGAAAAGCCGTTCTTTTCGTAAAACCGATGCGCCGCCAGGAATTCCGGCGTCGTCCCTAAGAAGATCGCCGAAAGCCCTCGATATCGTTGATAAACTCGTCCGAAAGAGTGTTTTGGGCGTCCGCTTCTATTAAGAGCGGACGTTTATTCGCCGCCACTGGCAGATGCTGCGGCGGTTTTTGGCTTTGGTTGGCGGTTTCGCTGGTT